>RRZU013530739.1_pt1 | contig 14321 bp, 11 predicted proteins | sample 2165561 | NCBI WGS metagenome assembly RRZU01 (sample SAMN10456909, study PRJNA506462) | wastewater metagenome | isolation source: wastewater sludge | place: USA: Moscow, Idaho
CCCGGCTGGCCCACCGGATCGACTACTGGGGGGCGCTCGCGCTCACGGCGGCGCTCGTCCCGCTGCTCATCGTCGCCGGGCAGGGCCGCGAGTGGGGGTGGCTCTCCGGGATCTCGGTGCTCTGCTACGCCATCGGCGCGGCCGGCTTCGTCGCGGGGTGGTTCATCGAGCGGGCGATGGGCGACGAGGCCCTCATCCCGTTGCGCCTGTTCACCAACCGGACCGTCGCGACCTCCTCGATCACCTCGGTCTTCGTCGGGATGGGGATGTTCGGCGGACTCGCCGCGCTGCCGCTCTACCTCCAGATCGTCAAGGGCGCCTCGGCCACCGAGGCCGGCCTGCAGCTGCTGCCGATGACGCTCGGGATCATGTTCGGCTCGATCCTGTCCGGGCAGCTCATCTCCAAGAGGGGGACCTACCGGCAGTACCCGATCATCGGCGCGGCGCTGCTCGTCGCGGCGATGTTCGCCTTCCACTATGTCGGGGCGGACACCCCCCTGTGGACGTCGATGATCATCATGGTCTTTTTCGGCGTCGGGCTCGGGTTCAACTTCCAGCCGCTGACCCTCGCGGTGCAGAACGCGGTCTCGCCCAAGGACATCGGGGTGGCGACCTCATCGGCCACCTTCACCCGGCAGATCGGCGGCACGATCGGCACCGCCGTCTTCCTCTCGATCCTGTTCTCCAAGGCGGCCGAGAACATCCCGGCCCGCTATCAGGAGGCCTTCGCTACGCCTGCCTTCCAGGCCGCTGCGGGCTCCCCCTCGGGCGACCCGACGGCGAACGCGCAGTTCCTCAGCCAGCTCAAGGCCGCCCAGACCGGGTCAGGGGCAGGCTTCTCCTCGGCGCTGAGCGACTCCTCGTTCGTCAAGCTCATCGACCCCGCCCTGTCCCATCCGTACCTCGTCGGCTTCGCCGAGGCAATGTCGGCGGTCTTCCTCACCGCCTCGGCCGTCCTTGTCTTCGCGCTCATCGCCTCGTGGTTCCTGCCGCACGTCGAGCTGCGCTCGAACGCCGCTTTCGCGAAGAGCCGCGCCGAGCACGCCGCCTCGGGCGGGGATGCGGCGCCACCGATCGCGCACTGAGTCGGGCCAGACCGTCCCTATTGACAAAACTATTTGTCAATAGGGACGATGCTCGACATGCGCGACGTCCACGTCATCGACGAGCCCGACATTGCGGCGGTGATCCTCGACCCGTTACGGGCCCGGTTGCTGGCCGAGCTCACAGTGCCCGGCTCGGCGACCACCGTGGCCGCTGCGCTGGACCTGCCGCGCCAGAAGGTCAACTACCACCTGCGGGCCCTGGAGAACGTCGGCCTGGTCCGCCAGGTCACGTCGAGACAGCGCCGGGGGCTGACCGAGCGACTCCTTGAGTCCTCGGCACGTTCCTACGTGGTCTCGCCGGCCGTGCTGGGGCCGAGCACCCCTGAACCCGCACGCACCGATCGGCTGTCCACGGCATACCTCGTTGCGGTGGCCGCGCGGCTGCTGCGCGAGGTGGGCGAGCTCGCCCACCGGGCCGACCGGGCGGCCAAGCCGCTGCCGACGCTGACCATCGACACCGAGGTGTGCTTCGCCTCGGCGGCCGACCGCGCCGCCTTCACCGCCGAGCTCGCCGACGCGGTCACCCGCTTGGTCGGCCGCTACCACGCCGGGCAGGCCCCGGGAGGTCGACTGCACCGGCTCGTCGTCGCGTCCCACCCCATCCCCGCTCCGCCGTCCACTGCGGTGAGCCTGGCACACCCGACCGAGGAGATCCCGACATGACCGACGACCAGCGCAGCATCGACATCCAGATCGAGGTCCCCGGCACCCCCGAGCAGGTCTGGGAGGCCATCGCCACCGGGCCGGGGATCACCTCGTGGTACGTCCCACACGAGGTCGAGCCCCGAGCCGGCGGAGCGATGACCGCGAGCTTCGGCCCCGGGCCGGAGATGCAGGTCAACGGGCGGGTCGCCGCCTGGGAGCCCCCCACGCGGGTGGTCTTCGACGGAGGGGAGGGCACCGCCGGTCTGGCCTTCGAGTGGCATGTCGAGGGCCGCGACGGCGGGATGAGCATCGTCCGCCTGGTCAACACCGGGTTCGGGTCGGGCGAGGAATGGGACGCGCAGTATGACGCGATGACCGAGGGCTGGCGGGCGTTCTTCGTCAACCTGCGGCTGCACCTCACCCACTTCGCCGGTCGGCAGGCTCGGTCGGCCATGCCGATGGCGATGTGGCCGCAGGCGTCGGGCGCCGGGTGGCCCAGGCTCGCTGCGGCCCTCGGGGTCGATCCCGATGCCGCGCCCGGCGACCGGATCGTCGTCTCGGCGGCCGGCGCGCCCCGCCTCGCCGGGACGGTGACCGACCGGCTGCCGGTGGGCGTCACCGTCCTGCTCGATGAGCCCGCTCCCGGCACGGCGATGCTGCTGGCCGAGGCGCATGGGCCGGTCCTCGGGGTCTCCACGTGGTGCTATCTCTATGGCGACGATGCGGCGCGCCTCGCCACAGAGGTCGGCGACAGGTGGTCGACCTGGCTGCAGTCGCAAGCGGCGGGGGCGGAGCCCACAGTCGAGCCCTGAGTCCGGGCGCTGTCATGACGTCAGCCAGCACGGCCGGCGGTGCGGCTCCCAGGGGTGGGTCTCACTGAGGGGGGTGCGCCGCCCTAGGGCCTGGCCCGTGTCTGGGGACATCGGGCTGTTCTCGTTGGAGCCGCAGCTGAACCCGCAGCTGAAGCCGCAGCTGGTCCCGCGGCAGAACCCGCTGTTGAACCCGCAGCTGGTCCCGGGGCACCAACGCCACGCCGAGGACCCCTGCAGTCGCCCTATGCCGTGCTCCTCATTTCGACGCAACACCTCGTTGCCCTTCAGGGCGACGCAGAGGGCTCGGTAGAGGAGCAAGGCGCCGCACCGTCACGCCCAACCCCACCACGGTCCGGGCTTTCCAGGCGCTGCACCGAGATACGGAGCAAAGGGCCGCTGCGTCCACATGCGGAGCAAAGGGCCGCTGCGTCCAGATACGGAGCAAAGGGCCGCTGCGCCCAGATACGGAGCACGGGGCTGCTGCTCCCAAATGCGGAGCACGGCATAAGGAGCCAAACCAGTCCCCGAAGTCGCTTGCCCTGCGGCCAGAGCACACGCCTCGGTTCAAGGGCCGGGGCACCATTGCCGGAGCATCGCCTGCCGGAGCATCGCCCCCAATCTGAACGCAGTGCTCCTCGCGGTTGACGCATAGCTCGTCGCTGCGGCGCTGAGACCTAGAGCCGCAGAAGCTGCGGGTCCCGCTACGCGGCGGCGAGCTCGGCGCGGTTGAGCGGGCGGGAGCGGGCCAGCGCCAACGCGGCGGCCAGAGCTCCCGCCGCGACCGGGACGACGAAGGACTGATGCGGTCCGAGGTGCTCGACCGCCCAGCCGCCCACCGACGCCCCGATCGAGATGCCGATGAGGATGCCGGTCGTCGCCACGGCGATCGCCTCGGTCACCATCGCGGACGGGACGAGCCGCTGCGCCAGGGTCATCGCGGTGATGAGCATCGGGGCCGTGGCAGACCCGGCGACGAACATGACGATCCCGAGCCAGCGCAGGTCGGTGACGACGAGCGCGGGGGCCTCAAGCAGGAACATCCCCGAGGCGGCCAGGGCCAGCCGGCTGCTCAGCGCGGAGCCGAACTGCCGGGCGCCATACACCAGGCCAGCGAGCGTGGAGCCGAGGGCGAGCAGACCGAGGATCACCGACGAGAACTGCTTGTCACCGGCCGCCTCGCACACCGCGACGATGGTTACCTCGTTCGCACCGAAGACGACCCCGACCATGGTGAGGATGCCCGCGACGACGAACAGGCCGGGTCGGCCGACCGCGAGCCCGCGCGGTCGGTCCGCGCGGGCCACCGCGGGCGGCTCGGTCGCACGCGCGGAGAGGAAGATGAAGACGCCCCCGGTGTAGAGGAGCTGGGCCAGGAGCACTCCGGCCTCGGGGAACCACGTCGTGCCGAGCATGACGCCGAGGATCGGGCCGACGACGAAGGCGCCCTCGTCGAGGATCTGTTCCAGGGACAGCGCCGTGTGCAGCTTCTCCGGGTCGTCGCGGTAGATGTGCACCCAGCGGGCGCGGGACATCGGGCCGAGCTCGGGCAGGAAGGCCGAGGCGGCATACGTGAGGAAGATCGTCCAGATCGGCGCGCCGAGGAAGGACAGCACCGTCGTCGCCACCCCGAACACCCCGGTGACGAGGATGAACGGCATGGCGATCCGGCGTTGGCCGTGGCGGTCGATGAGCCGACCGAGCACCGGCCCGGCGACGGCGAGAACGAGGACGGCAACGGCGGTGATCGCGCCGGCCATGGCGTACGAGCCGCGGCGCGAGGAGATCATCACGACCATCGAGACGCCGAACATCGCGCCGCCGACACGCGCGAGGAGGCCCCCGGCCATGAACGCCGGGGCGCCGGGGATGCGGAACAGCGGAACGTAGGCCGCGAGCATCAGGGGGCGGACCTCGCTGCCACGCCGATGCCCAGCCCGCAGATGAGCAGCCCACCGATGCCGCGCAGCCGAGCCAACCGCTGCGGCGAGCTCGCGAACCAGCCCCGCGCCGAGCCCGCGGCGATCGCCCAGAGCGAGTCGCCGAGCAGCGCGATAAGGACGAAGACCATGCCGAGTATGACGAGCTGGGCCCACTGCGGCGCCGCCGCGCCGGGGTCGACGAACTGCGGCAGCAATGCGGCGAAGAAGACGATGCTCTTCGGGTTGGTCACGCCGACAAGGACCCCGGTCCGCAGCGCATCGAGGTCACCTGTGGTCCGTCCGGCGTCTGCGGTTGGAGCCAGCTCGTCGGCCTCGGTCAGCCCGTCGCGGCGATGCCGGATCGCGTCGAGTCCCAGCCAGATCAGGTATGCCGCACCGACATACTTGACCGCGGCATACGCCGTCGAGGACGCGGCGACCAGGCCGCCGAGCCCAGCCGCGACGAGGAGGACCTGTGCGGCGAGCCCGATGGCATTGCCGAGGACGGTCAGCAGCGCCACGCGCACCCCGGCCGTGAGCGCCCGGCCGATCGTGAACAGCACGCTCGGCCCGGGCACCGCGACAACGACGACCGAGGCGGCGACGAAGGCGAGCAGGTGAGCGGTGGGCACCGACCTAGTCTGCCGTACGGCGCACCCTGCTCAGCCCCCGCTCAGCCCCAGATGAAGGCCCGCGCCGGGTCCGCGAGGATCGCCGCGACGTCGGCGAGATAGCGCGACCCGAGCTCGCCGTCGACGAGCCGGTGGTCGAAGGACATCCCGAGGTAGGTGACCTGGCGGATGGCCAGCTCGTCCGAGCCGTCGGCCGCCGTCACCACCCACGGCTGCTTGCGGATGACGCCCAGCGCCATGATCGCGGCCTCGCCGGGGTTGAGGATCGGCGTGCCGGTGTCGACGCCGAAGACCCCGACATTGGTGATGGTGATCGTGCCACCGGACATCTCGGCCGGCTGGGTGCGGCCCTCACGCGCCGTGGCCGTCAGCGCGCCGATCGCGCCGGCGAGATCGTGCAGGGTCATCAAGTCGGCGTCCTTGACATTGGGCACGATGAGCCCGCGCGGGGTCGCCGCCGCGATGCCGAGGTTGACATAGCCCTTGACGACGATCTCCTGGGCCGCCTCGTCCCAGGACGCGTTGATGCCGGGATGGCGCCGGATCGCCAGGCACATCGCCTTGGCGAGCACGGTCAGCGGCGTGACCTTGACGTCGGCGAACTCGCGGTCGGCGCGCAGCGCCTCGACCAGCTCGACGGTCTTGGTCACATCGACGGTGATCCACTCGGTGACATGCGGGGCGGTGAACGCCGAGCCGACCATGGCGGCCGCAGTCATCTTCCGCACCCCCTTGATCGGGATGCGGGTCTCCCCGCGGCTCACCGAGGGCGCTCCTCCGGAGATCCCGTATGACGCACCGGAATCTGCTGGCGCCAGGGCCGCGTCGATATCCTCCCGGGTGACCGAACCGCCCGGTCCGGTCCCTCGTACCGAGGCGAGATCGACGCCGCGGTCCTTGGCGTACTTGCGGACCGGGGGCTTGGCCAGCGAGGGCGCCCCGTGGCCCGCCTCGGCCGGGTGCTCAGCGAGCTCGGCGAGGGTGCGGTTGTCCCGGCGGATCTCGGGCGCATGCGCCGCGACGAGCGTGGCGATCCGGGCGTTCGCGGGGGTGTCGATGTGCTCGCCCGGAGGGGCGGCGATATCGCGGACGATGGCGTCCTTGCGGCGGGGCCGACGCACCGCCTCGGTCTGCTTGACGCCATAGCCGACGAGGACGGCGGTGCGACCGGTCGAGGTGGTCCCGCCGATCTTGCCCTCCTCGATGGCCTCCTCCCCCGGGGCCGCAGCAGAGGTCGTCGCCGGCGCAGGCAACTGGGCCGCTTCGGCCGACGGGGCCGACGCCCCGGCGGACGGGGCCGACGCCCCAGCCACCCCGGTCTCGACCGCGATGATCGGCGTACCGACCTCGACCACCTGGCCCTCGGCGACGTGCAGCGCCGAGACCGTACCGGCATACGGGATCGGCAGCTCGACCAGCGACTTGGCCGTCTCGATCTCGACGACGATGTCGTTGACCTTGACCGTGTCGCCGACCTTGACCTTCCAGGTGACGATCTCGGCCTCGGTCAGGCCCTCGCCCGGGTCGGGGAGACGGAACTCTTCGATGGACACAGCGGATCAGTCCTTCCTCCAGGGCGAGGTCAGTAGGTCAATGACCGGTCGACGGCGTCGAGCACCCGGTCGAGGTCGGGGAGGAAATCCTCCTCGATCCGGCGCGGGGGGTAGGGCACGTCGTACCCGGTGACCCGGAGGACCCGCGCCTCGAGGCTGTAGAAGCAGCGCTGCTGCACCTGGGCGGCCACCTCGGCGCCGATGCCGAGGAAGCCGGAGGCCTCGTGCACGGTGACGAGCCGGCCGGTCCGCTCCACCGAGGCGGCCACGGTGTCGAGGTCGAGCGGGGAGAGCGAACGCAGGTCGATGACCTCGAGGCTGGTGCCCTCCTCCGCGGCGGCCTGGGCGGCCTGGAGGCAGGTCTTCACCATCGGGCCATAGCAGGCGACCGTGACATCCGACCCGGTCCGCACGACGCTGGCCTGCGACATCGGCGGGACGCCGCGGTGGGTCTCGTCCAGCTCGCCCTTGTCCCAGTAGCGCCGCTTCGGCTCGTAGAAGACCACCGGGTCGTCGGCCGCGATGGCCTCCTGGATGAGCCAGTAGGCATCGGCCGGGTTGGAGATCGCGACGACCCGAAGGCCCGCGGTGTGCGCGAAGTACGCCTCGTTCGACTCGCTGTGGTGCTCGACCGCCCCGATCCCGCCACCGACGGGGATCCGGATGACCATGGGCAGCTGGACGTGCCCCAGCGCCCGCGAGCGCATCTTCGCCACCTGGCTGACGATGTGGTCGAAGGCCGGGTAGACGAAGCCGTCGAACTGGATCTCGACGACGGGCCGGTACCCGCGCAGCGCCATACCGATGGCCGTTCCCACGATCCCGGACTCGGCGAGCGGTGAGTCCATGACCCGCTCCTCGCCGAAGTCCTTCTGCAGCCCCTCGGTGATCCGGAAGACCCCGCCGAGCTTGCCGATGTCCTCACCGCAGAGGATGACCTTGGGGTCGGCCTCCATGGCCCGGCGCAGGCCGGCGTTGAGCGCCTTGGCAATCGTCGTCGTCGCCATGTCAGTGCGCCCCCTCGAAGCCGGCCTGGTAGGCGACGAACTCGGCCCGCTGCGCCGCGAGCTGGGCGTGCGGCTCGGCATACACATGGTCGAACATCAGCGTTCCCGGCGGGTCGGGCATGGACAGGCAGCCGGAGCGCACGTAGGTCGCCATCTCGTCGGCCTCGGCATCGATCGTCGCGAAGTATGCCGCGTCGGCCTTCCCCTCATGGGCGAGATAGGCCTTGAAGCGCAGGATCGGGTCGCGCAGCTTCCACGTCTCGACCTCGGCCGAGACGCGGTACTTCGACGGGTCGTCGGAGGTGGTGTGCGCAGCCATCCGATAGGTGAACGCCTCGATGAAGGAGGGGCCCTGCCCGTCCCGCGCCCGGTCGAGCATCGCCTTGGAGACGGCGTATGACGCGAGGACGTCGTTGCCGTCGACCCGCAGACCCGGGAAGCCGAAGCCTCGGGCCCGCTGGTAGAGCGGGATGCGGGTCTGCCGGTCGTTCGGCTCGGAGATCGCCCACTGGTTGTTCTGGCAGAAGAAGACGACCGGGGCGTTGTGGACCGCGGCGAAGACGAAGGACTCGTTGACGTCGCCCTGGCTGGTCGCGCCGTCGCCGAAGAAGGCGATGACGGCGGTGTCGCGCTCGGGGTCGCCAGTGGCGACGGCGCCGTCGAGGTTCACCCCCATCGCGTAGCCGGTCGCGTGCAGCGCCTGCGCGCCGATGACGATGGTGTAGAGGTGGAAGTTCTTCTCATTCGGGTCCCAGCCCCCGTGGTTGACCCCCCGGAAGAGACCGAGCAGGTTGAGCGGGTCGACGCCCCGGCACCACGCGACGCCGTGCTCGCGGTAGGTGGGGAAGGCGTAGTCCTGGGGTCGCAGCGCCCGGCCGCAGCCCACCTGGGCCGCCTCCTGGCCGAGCAGGCTGACCCAGATGCCGAGCTCGCCCTGACGCTGGAGGGCGTTCGCCTCGGCGTCGATGCGCCGGATGAGGACGAGGTCGCGGTACATCCCGCGCAGGTCCTCGTCGCTCAGCTCGGCGGCGATATCGGCATACTGCTGGTCCTCCCGGCGATGCATCCGCTGTCCCTCAGGGGTGAGCAGCTGGATCATGTCCGGGCCCCCCTCGGTCGCGGGGCGAGGCGCGGTCGGTGTCACGTGGCTCTCCTACTCCCCGGTCGGGACCGCGACGTCCCGCCCGGCTCGGGCCGTGGGTCGACGCGGGGTCTTCCGCGGCGCCGCTGGCGAGGGGTCCCGCGGCGCTGGGTGTGTCAGCGCTCACAGTGAGGGCAGGGCCCAACGTACTCCACCGACGCGCCCCCTCACATTCCCAGCAGCCTTGCTCCTATGCTGCCCACCATGGCTGCTGCCCGACGCCGCCCGACACGAGGCGCCCTGTTGCCCGGGCTGGCCTCGATGACGGCCTATGAACGGCCCTGGCTCCGCGGTGACCTCGTCGCGGGGATCACGGTCGCGGCATACCTCATCCCGCAGGTCATGGCGTATGCCGAGGTGGCCGGCCTCCAGCCGGTCGTGGGCCTGTGGGCGATCATGGGGTCGATGGCGGTCTACGCCTTCTTCGGCTCGTCCCGCCAGCTCTCGGTCGGTCCGGAGTCGACGACCGCCCTGATGACGGCGACCGCCGTCGCTCCGCTCGCGCTCGGTGACGCCGGTCGGTATGCCGGCCTTGCGGCGATCCTCGCGCTCATGGTCGGGGTGATGTGCCTCGTCGGATATGTCGCGCGGCTCGGCTTCCTCGCCGAGCTGCTCTCCAAGCCGGTGCTCGTCGGGTACATGGCCGGCGTCGCCGTCATCATGGTGGCCGGCCAGCTCGGCAAGGTCACCGGCATCAAGGTCAAGGCCGACTCGGTCTTCGGGCAGTTCGGCGACACCATCAGCCACCTCGGCGACGCCAACCTCACGACGGTCACCCTCTCGGTCATCGTCGTCACCCTGCTCGTCCTCGGCCGCCGGATCTTCCCCAAGCTGCCCGTCCCGCTCATCGTCATGCTCCTCGCCGCGGGCGCCGTTGCGGTCTTCGGCTTGAGAGCGCGCGGGATCGCCGTCATCGGCGAGGTGCCGGCGGGTGTGCCCGTGCCGCAGCTGCCGCAGTTCCAGCTGAGCGACCTGTCCTCACTCGTCCTGCCCGCGCTCGGGGTCGCCGTCGTGGGCTACACCGACAACATCCTCACCGCGCGGACCTTCTCGACCCGCAATGGCTACTCGGTCGACGCGAACCAGGAGCTCCTTGCGCTGGGTGCGGCCAATGTCGCCTCGGCGACCATGCAGGGCTTCCCGGTCTCCTCCAGCGGGTCCCGGACGACGATCGGGGACTCGCTCGGCTCGCGCACCCAGGTCTACTCGCTCGTCGCGCTGCTCGCCGTCATCGTCACCCTGCTCTTCGGGCGCGGGGTGCTGGCGTCCTTCCCCCGGGCCGCGCTCGGCGCCCTCGTCATCTGGGCCGCCTCGCGGCTGGTCGACATCCCGGAGTTCCGGCGGCTATGGGAGTTCCGGCGCTCCGAGTTCGGGCTGGCGATCGTCACGATGCTCGGCGTGCTCACCGTCGACATCCTCTACGGGGTCCTCGTCGCGGTGGGGCTGTCGGTGCTCGACCTGCTGCGCCGGGTGTCGCGCCCGCACGACGGCATCCTCGGGTACGTCCCCGGGCGCGCCGGCATGCACGATGTCGACGACTACCCCGAGGCCACCCAGGTCGCCGGCCTGCTCGTCTACCGGTACGACTCCCCGCTCTACTTCGCCAATGTCGAGAACTTCCGGCGCCGGGCTCTGGAGTCACTGGACCGGGTGTCGACACCCACCGAGTGGCTGCTCGTCAACGCCGAGGCGAACACCCATGTCGACCTCACCTCGGTCGACGTCCTCGACGAGCTGCGCACCGAGCTCGACCGGCGCGGGGTCACCCTCGCCTTCGCCCGGGTGAAGTTCGAGGTCGCCGACGACCTGCGCCGCACCGGCTTCCTCGACCGGATCGGCGAGCACCACGTCTACGCCACCTTGCCGACCGCGGTTGCGGCATACGTGTCCTGGTACGAGGACCGGTATGGCGAGCCGCCGGCCGGCACCCCACCGCACCTGGGCACGCCGACCCCCTGGCCGACGACCTGATCCCGCGGCCCGATCCGCCACGGTTGTTCGGTTCTGCGACACCTGCAGGGGTGGCAGAACCGAACAACTGTGGCGCCGTGGGCGATCAGCGGGCGTGGAACCGCTCGGTGACCGAGAGCAGCCGGTCGTTGGCCTCGGGTTCGGAGATCGTCACGCGCACCCCGTCGTCGCCGTACTGACGCACCATCAGGCCCACCTCCTCGCAGGCGGCCGCGAACTCGGCCGAGCGGGCTCCGAGCGGGAACCAGACGAAGTTCGCCGAGCTCGGCTCCAGCTGCCAGCCCTGGTCGGCCAGCGCGTCCTCGACCCGCTCCCGCTCCGCCACGAGCGCCTTGACCCGCACCTCGAGCTCGTCATACGCCGCCAGTGAGGCGACCCCTGCCGCCTGCGCGAGCGAGTTGACCCCGAAGGGGACCGCGGTCTCGCGCAGCGCGGCCGCGACGCGCGGGTGGGCGACGGCATAGCCGACCCGCAGCCCGGCGAGCCCGTAGGCCTTGGAGAAGGTCCGCAGCACCATGACGTTCTCGTGCCGGCGCCAGAGCGCCATCGCGTCGGGCACCGAGTCGTCGGTGACGAACTCGCAGTAGGCCTCGTCGATGACGACGAGGACCGACGGCGGGACGGCGGCCAGGAGGTCCTCGAGCTCGTCCGCGCGGACCACCGTCCCGGTCGGGTTGTTCGGGGTGCAGACGATGAGCACCCGGGTGCGCTCGGTCACCGCGGCGGCCATCGCCGGCAGGTCGTGCCGCTGGCCCGGCGCGAGCGGCACCGGCACGGAGGCCGCCCCCGCCACGGCGCAGACGATGGGGTAGGCCTCGAAGGACCGCCACGCATAGACGACCTCGTCACCGGCCTCGCACATCGCCTGGACGACCTGGCCGAGCACGCCGACCGACCCGGTGCCGGTCGCGATGCACTCCACGGGCACCTCGAGGCTCTCGGCCAGCGCCTCGGTCAGCGCGGTCACGGCCATGTCGGGGTAGCGGTTGATCGTGCCCGCGGCCGCCTGGACGACGGCCAGCACGGACGGCAGCGGCGGGTACGGGTTCTCGTTCGAGCTCATCTTGTATGCCGCCAGGCCACCTGTCGGGGTGGCCGGCTTGCCCGGCTTGTATGACGGCATCGCGTCGAGTACTGCCCGCGGACGGGGCTCGCGCGGGTCGTCAGGGGCCACGTCGGTCATGTCGGCCACTGTATGACGACTGCGGACCCTGACGCCTCGGGCGCCGAGGCGCAGCCGTTGCGCGGTCATCGCGCAGTACAGTCCGCCGTGCGAGGATTCGGTCCGTGAAGACCTTCCTCATCAAGATCGGGATCAACGCCGTCGCCCTCTGGGTCGCCGCCACGGTCGTCCCCGGCATCGCGCTCGGTGAGAGCAAGGACCTCGGGTCCAACCTCATCACCGTGCTGCTCGTGGCGCTGATCTTCGGGCTGGTCAACGCCATCGTCCGGCCGATCGCCAAGCTCTTCGCGCTGCCGGCGCTCGTCCTCACCCTCGGGCTGTTCATCTTCGTCATCAACGCCCTGATGCTCGTGCTGACCTCGTATATCGCCGGCAAGCTCGGCCTGGCGTTCTCGATCTCCGAGTTCTTCTGGTCCGCCGTGATGGGCGCTGTCGTCATCACCGCGGTCTCGTGGTTCCTCAGCATCATCCTGCCGGGCGACAACTCCTGACCGTCGCAGGGCCTGCTCAGCGGGGGCGGGCGTCCTCGAGGTAGAGCGGCTCGGTCGCCCCCAGCGCAGCCCGCACCAGCCGTGCGGTGTAGTCGGCGACGTGCTCGTCCAGGTCCTCCGGCGGGCACCAGTGCAGGGCGGCGATCTCGCGGTGCTCGAGCATGGCCGCCTCGACGACATCCGAGGGTGCGGCGGCTCGGAAGAGGAAGAGGCAGGCGTCATCCCAGCCCTGCCAGGGCGGGAGCCAGGACACGACGAGCAGGTCCTCGACGGTGATCTCGACGCCGAGCTCCTCGAGCACCTCGCGGGCCGCGCCGCCCGCCGGTGACTCGTGCGGGTCGACGACACCACCGGGCAGGTCCCAGTACGTCTTGTAGGTCAGCTCGCAGAGCAGCACCCGGCCCACCTCGTCGGTGACGAGCACCTGGGCGATGACGCGGGTGCGGTTGAGCCCGGCGTTGAGGACGCCGCGGAAGCCCTCGGCGGTCGTCGGCTCGGGGTCGGCGGCCAGCCGGGCCAGGCGGACGACGTCACCGAGCCCGGGCACGCCGCGCTCGACGCCCTCCTTGCGCAGCCCGGCCCGCCCGGCGATGCTCACCCCGCGTCGGTCGGCCACCGGGACCCGGGCGACGACCCGCTCGGCCTGCCCATCGGCCAGTACCGCACCGACGGCCTGCCGGACGTCCGTAGCAATGACATCCGCGGCCCAGGAAACCGCGAGCACCCCCGGCTCGACGGCCGAGAACCACACCTCCGGCTCGGGCCCGGACGCCGAGGTCGCGCCGTCGGACGGCCGGGGCGTCATACGTGCCGACGGCTGGTGACGATGCGGAACCGGTTCGCGACGAACGCGGCGTCGGTGTACGCGGCGTTCGCCGCGGGGTTGGCGCCGGTCCCGTGGAAGTCCGAGAAGGCCGCGGTCTGGTTGACGAAGACCGCACCGGTGAGATTCTCCGACAGGGCCACGCCGGCGTCGGCCGCGGCGTCCCGCGCGGCGTCGAGGGTCTGCTCCGACGTGGAGTAGACCGCCGCGGTCATCGCGCCGTGCTCGCGGACGGTGTCGCGCAGCTGGGCGATCGACTGTGCCGTCGAGGCGGTGCGGACCAGCAGGCTCACCGGGCCGAAGTACTCCTGGGTGTAGACGTCCTCGCGGGTCACGTCGACGGCGACCAGTCCGGGGGTGCGAACCACCGCCTCCGGGTATGCCGGATGGGTCACCTCCCGCGAGGCGAGGACCACCCGGCCGCCGGCCTCGGCGGCGAGCTCGTCGAGGCCCTCGATATTGGCCCGGACGCCGTCGTTGACCGTTGCCCCAAGCAGCTCGACCGCCTTGGCGTCGTCGCTGGTCAGCCGCGTCACCGCAGCCGCCAACCGGTCGGCGAACTCGTCGAAGGACAGGTGGCCCTCGTCGGTGTCGACCCCGGTCGCGGGGATGTAGACATTTTGCGGGGTGGTGCACATCTGGCCCGTGTAGAGCGTGAACGAGAAGGCAAGATTGCCCAGGACGCCGCGGAGGTTGTCGGTGGAGTCGACGACGACCGAGTTGATGCCGGCCTTCTCGGTGAAGACCAGCGCGCCCCGGGCTGCCCCGGCCTGCTCGAGCCAGCGTCCGAAGGCCGGGCCGCCGGTGTAGTCGACGATGGCGACCTCGGGCCGCTCCGCCAAGGTCTTGGCCAGGCCCTCCCCCTCGGCCTCGGGGAGGAGCTGGACCAGGGCCGGGTCGAAGCCCGCGTCGCGGAGGACCGCACGGGCGATCTCGACCGAGATGGCCAGCGGAAGCACCGCCCGGGGGTGCGGCTTGACGAGCACCGGGTTGCCGCAGGCGAGCGAGGCGAACAGCCCGGGGTAGGTGTTCCACGTC
>RRZU011981701.1_pt1 | contig 14319 bp, 8 predicted proteins | sample 2165561 | NCBI WGS metagenome assembly RRZU01 (sample SAMN10456909, study PRJNA506462) | wastewater metagenome | isolation source: wastewater sludge | place: USA: Moscow, Idaho
CCGTGGTGGTGTGCAAGGCTTTGCGTGAACGTGGCCAGCGGCTGGATTATTGCGTGGTGGGCGAACCGACGGCGGTGCAGCGCACGGGCGACATGATCAAAAATGGTCGCCGCGGCAGCTTGAGCGGCAGGCTCACCGTCAACGGCGTGCAGGGGCATATCGCTTATCCGCATCTGGCCAAAAACCCGATTCATTTGCTCGCGCCCGCATTGGCTGAATTGGCCGCTACGCAGTGGGATCAGGGCAATGCGCACTTTCCGCCTACCAGTTGGCAGGTCAGCAACATCCATGGCGGAACGGGCGCAGGCAATGTGATTCCGGGCACGGTGACGGTAGATTTCAACTTCCGCTTCTCAACCGCATCCACCTCCGAAGGGTTGCAGCAGCAGCTCGAAGCCGTTTTGCGCCGCCACGGGCTGGACTATGCCTTGCAATGGACCTTGGGCGGTTTGCCTTTTTTGACCGAGCCGGGCACGTTGGTGGATGCCGCGCGCCGCGCCATTGCCGAGGTTGCGGGCGTGCAGGCTGAGCTTTCTACCAGCGGTGGCACCAGCGATGGCCGCTTCATCGCGCAGATTTGCCCGCAGGTGATTGAGCTGGGGCCGCCAAACAGTAGCATCCACAAAGTGAACGAACATATTGCGTTGGCGGATCTGGCACCGTTGCCTGCCATCTACCAGCGCGTGCTGGAGTTGCTGGCATAGGTACGCGTGCACAATCCGCTTGGGCGGGGATGCATGTCGCGTTCATGTCGCATCCATCCCGCCGATTTTTTACAGAGCCTCGCTCCCTGTTCCATCTGCCATGAAATTGATCGATCTGGTTCGCAAAGCCGAACAACAATTGCTGAACGCCGGCGTGGTATTTGGCCACGGCACGGATAACGCCTGGGACGAAGCTGCCTGGATCACCCTGTGGACGCTGGGTTTGCCGCTGGATACCGATCTCAGCCCCGAATCGGAAGCGGCTGCGCAGGTCGTGGCTGCGGCTGGCGTGGAGCAGGTCGAGCAGGGCGTGCAGCAGCGCATTGCCTTGCGCAAACCGTTTGCCTACATCACCCGCGAGGCATGGTTGCAGGGCGTGCCGTTTTATGTGGACGAGCGCGCCATCATTCCGCGCAGCCTGATCGCCGAGGTGCTGGCCGATGGCAGCATCGACATCTTTTTGCGGCCTGATACGCGGCGCGTGCTGGATCTGTGCGCCGGCAATGGCAGCTTGGCGGTGCTGGCTGCGCTGGCCTGGCCCGATGTGCAGGTAGATGCTGTCGACATCTCGCCCGATGCGCTGGCCGTGGCCAGCATCAATGTGAACAAGCATGGCTTGCAAACGCGCATTCGCCTAATCGAAAGCAACGGCTTGGCCGCCTGCGAGGGGCCTTACGATCTGATTGTGTGCAACCCGCCTTATGTCAATGCCGCCAGCATGGCCGAACTGCCTGCTGAATACCGCGCCGAGCCTGTGCTGGCGCTGGCGGGTGGCGCAGACGGCATGGACTTTGTGCGCCCCTTGCTGGCGCAGGCCGCCCGGTATTTGAATGAAGGCGGCGTGTTGGTGCTTGAAATCGGGAACGAGCGCCCCTATTTCGAGGCAGCCTTTACGCAGCTCAACCCTATCTGGTTGGATACCAGCGCAGGCGGCGACCAGGTACTGCTGCTGACGCGCGAAGCCTTGCTGCACCACGCGGCGGAGCCAGCGGCATGATCGTCTTTCACAACGTCACGCTGCAACGCGGCACCAAGGTGCTGCTGGATCGTGCATCGGTCACCATCAACCCCGGCGAAAAAGTGGCGCTGGTGGGGCGCAACGGCGCGGGCAAATCCAGCCTGTTTGGTCTGCTCAATGGCGCACTGCACGAAGATAGCGGCGATGTGACACTGCCCGCCGCCTGGCGACTGGCGCAGGTAGAGCAGCACATGCCAGAAACCAGCGAAAGCGCTACCGACTTTGTGCTGGCGGGCGACACCCGATTGCAGCATGCGCAGGCCGAGTTGTGCGCGGCAGAGGCCAGCGGCGACGGCATGGCCATGGCCCATGCCCACGCCTTGCTGCACGACGCGGGCGCGCACGATGCCACGGCGCGTGCACAAACGCTGATACTGGGGCTGGGTTTTCAGGCGAATGAATTGGATCGACCTGTCAGCAGCTTTTCGGGTGGTTGGCGCATGCGCCTGCAACTGGCGCGCGCCCTGATGTGCCCAAGCGATTTGCTGCTGCTGGACGAACCCACCAACCACCTGGATCTGGATGCGCTGGTGTGGCTGGAGGGCTGGCTCAAACGCTATCCGGGCACTTTGCTCATCATCAGCCACGATCGGGAATTTCTCGACGCCGTCACCCAGGTCACCATCCATATCGAGCAGGCCCAGCTTGTTCGCTATGGGGGCAATTACAGCGCGTTTGAAGAGCAGCGCGCCCAGCAGATACTGTTGCAGCAGGCGGCTTATGCGCGCCAGCAGGAAAAAATCGCGCATCTGCAAAAATTCATCGACCGCTTCAAAGCCAAGGCCACCAAGGCCAAACAGGCGCAAAGCCGCGTCAAGGCGCTGGAGCGCATGGAAAAGCTCTCGCCCGTGCTCACCAGTGCCGATTTCACCTTTGAATTTCAGGAACCGTCCCAGCTGCCCAATCCGATGCTGGCCATCAAGGATGCCAGCTTTGGTTACCGCGCCACGGTTCCGTCTCAGCGTCAGCCTCAGCCCGAGGCCGTTTCTGCGGACGCGCCCCCAACGCTGCAAGATTTCAGCACCAGCGCCAGCGTGCACGCGCACCAACTGCAAACGGGCGAGGCGCTGCCGCCCATTGCTGCGGCGGATATGGTCATCTTGCGCGATGTGAGTCGCTCGGTACAGGCCGGGCAGCGCATTGGCGTGTTGGGCGCCAACGGGCAGGGCAAATCCACGCTGGTCAAAACCATTGCGGGCGATTTGCCCTTGCTGGCTGGGCGCATCACGCAGGGCAAAGGGCTGCGCATCGGCTACTTTGCACAGCAAGAACTGGATGTGCTGCGCCCGGACGAACACCCCTTGCAACACATGGTTCGGTTGGCCAAGCAGCACCCGGACATTGCCGCCCAGTGCGGGCGTGAGCAGGATTTGCGCAACTTTCTGGGCAGCTTTTTGTTCACGGGCGATATGGTGCATCAAGCCGTGGGCAGCATGAGCGGCGGCGAAAAAGCCCGGCTGGTGCTGGCCATGCTGGTGTGGCAGCAACCCAATTTGCTGCTGCTGGACGAGCCTACCAACCACCTGGACTTGATGACGCGCGAAGCGCTATCGTTGGCGCTCAATGGTTTTGACGGCACGCTCATGCTGGTCAGCCACGATCGGGCGCTGCTGCGCGCTGTGTGTGAAGAGTTCTGGTTGGTGGGGCAGGGCACGGTGCGGTCGTTTGACGGCGATCTGGACGATTACCAACGCTATCTGCTGGATTTGGCGCAGCAGCGCCGCGAAGCTGCGGCGGCCACTCGCCAGGCGGAAGGCGGCGCAACAGCCGAAGCGGACGGGCACGCAATGGCTGCCGGGGCTGCAGCCAAGCCTCTGTCGGGCGGGGCGCTGCGCAAGCAGCAGCAGGCGCAACGCCAGCATTACCTGAACCAGCGCCGCCCTTTGCAAAAGCAGCTGGACCAAATCGAGGCAGACATGGCGGCGTTGGGCGCTGAAAAAACCGCGCTGGAAGAGCGCCTGTGCCAGCCTATGCCTGCGGAGGACATTGCCGCAGCAGGCAAACAGCTCAAGACCGTGCAGCAACAGCTGGACGAGGCGGAAGAGCGTTGGTTGCAGGTCTCGGCCAGTCTGGAAGAGTTGGATCAATCGGCGGGGCAAGGGTAAATATGGCCATGGCTGCCTGCACAAATTGCACGACAATGGCACAGAAGTTGAAGCGGAGACAGATATGTTGAGCAAACAAAAAATCGCATCGATTTGGGCACTGGGTAAAGAGCAGGGCTGGATGCTGACTTTGGCGGCGACCCTGTGGCTGTCGGCCTGCCAGCCAAACGGTGCGCCCGGGTCTGCTGCCTCTGCCGCTTTGGCCGTGACCGAGGCTGCATCTGCACCTGCATCCGATGCGGCAATCAACAACGCATCTGAAGCCGCTTCTGCCCCGCAAGCCGCGGTGGTACCCGTGCGCGGCATTTACACCTGGGGTAGCGAGGTTGAAACCCTGTCGCCTTGCAACAGCGACAAAACGTATTGGCTCGAAGGCGACGAGGCCCTGCTTGCCCCCTTGCAAGAATTGGCCATCAAAAAGGCCGATGCGGCCAACGAAGCCTATCAGCCCATTTATGTCGAAGTACAAGTCAGCCACGCCGGGCAGGCGACCGATGGGTTGGCCGTGGATTACGACGGCGTGATGCAACTGCACGCCGTGCAGTCTGCCAGCGGCCGTGTGCCTGCCGACTGCCCGCTGCTGGACGTGCCTGCCAGCCCCGCCAGCCAGTAAAGCTGTGTTGCCGGGTAAAGCTTCATCGGCTTTGGATCTTTATCAATATGCACAGCGATTCAATGGGGCAGTGGCTCATATGACGCCAGATCGCACCAGACTGTTGCCGCAAATCGTTGCGGCGCTGGCCATCGTCAGCATGCTGTTGCCGCAAGCCGTGGCCTATGCGGCCATTGCGGGCATGCCCGCGGTGCACGCCGTGATTGCTGCACTGGTTGGGTTGAGCGCATACGCTGTGCTGGGCAGCAGTCGCTATGCAGTGGTGTCTGTCACTTCGTCATCGGCAGCCATTTTTGCCTCGGTGGTGGCGGCTAATGGTGCAGCCGGAGGCTATACGCTGGTAATTCTCACCGGTATTCTGTTCGTGCTGGCGGTGATTTTTCGGGCGGACTTTTTGGTGACTTTTATTTCTCGCCCGGTTTTGCGCGGGTTTGCCTATGCCTTGGCACTGAGTGTTATCGTGCGCCAACTGCCGACCATGATGGGCATTACGGTGCAGGCGGGCAATATTCCGCTGCTGCTGTGGCGCTTGCTGGGTAGCGTGGCGCATACCCATTTGCCCAGCTTGGCGCTGGGCTTGGGGACGTGGTGTTTGTGGCGGCTGCTGCGCCGTGCGCAGCGCAGGGTTGCCTGGGTGCAGCCCCCGTTGCTGGTGTTTGTGACGGGGTTGCTGGCAGCGGTTGTGTGGCCGCTGCAAGAGATAGGTGTAGCGGGCATTGGAGCCATCCATATGGTGCCCTTGAACCTGCAGTGGCCGCGCATGGAATGGTCTGCCTGGGCATTGGCGGCCAACGTGGCCCCGGCGCTTTTCATGGTGCTGTTTGCCGAATCGTGGGGCACGGTGCGCTCGATCGCGCTGCGGCGGGGCGAGGTGATTCAGCCCCGCCGAGAAATGCTGGCGCTGGGCGCAGCCAATATGGCCAGCGGCCTGTTGCAAGGGTTGCCCGTGGGGGCAGGGTATTCGGCTTCTACCGCGAATGAATCCGCTGGTGGCCGCAGCAAATGGACCGGTTTGCTGGCAGCCGGGCTGATTGCTGGTTTGCTCTGGCTGTTTCGCGCCGAGCTGGAGCGTATGCCGTTGCCCGTCATGGCCGCCATGACGGCCAGCATCCTGACCGACAACCTGGGCCTGCGCCGCCTGCTGGATTCGTTCAAACTCAAAGGGGATTCTTGGTTGGCTCTGGTCACCATCCTGGGCGTGCTGCTGATGGGGGTGATGATGGGCATGTTGCTGAGCGTGGGCCTATCCGTGCTGCTGGCCTTGCGGCGCTTTGCCAGCCCGGCTCTGAGTGAGCTGGGGCATTTGCCCGGTACGCTTGATTTTCTCGACATGGCGCATCACCCCGAAGTCAAGCGCCTGCCTGGCATCCGCATCATCCGGCCAGAAGAGCCCATCTTTTTTGCCAATGTCGATACCATGTTTCAGCAAGTGCGCCAGCGTTGTGTTGACATGGATTTGCACGCTGTGGTCTTGAGCATGGAACAGTGCGACGATTTAGACAGCACGTCGGTAGAAGCCCTGTGCGAATTGCAGCAATGGATGCGCAAACGGGGGCTGCAATTGCTGCTGGCGGGAGCCAAAGACCGGCCCCGTGCAACGCTGCAGTATGCCTCGCAGCCGCCGTTGAATGAACAATGGAGCTTTTTCTGGAGTGTGGATGAGGCGGTTAGCCGTGCCCTGTCGCAGCAAAGCGCCATCCAGCGGGCGCAAAAACAGATGGTGGATGACTGAAGAAGGCTGCTGCTGCGGAGAGAGTAGAGGGTCAAGCGGCGTGGGGCAGCGGTTGCATGGATGTCGGTCCATGGTCACATCTGGCGATTGATAGGTAGCCTGTGCCAAACCCATCACGCGCAAGCGGCTTTTTGTTCATTATCATGACGGGCAGATTGCTTGCAAGCAGGCAAGCCCCCCACCTTGCGCCACACGATGTACTGGAGGTTTTTGGCATGAAATTTCGTTTCCCCATCGTTATCATCGATGAAGACTATCGCTCCGACAACACATCGGGTTTAGGCATTCGCGCGCTGGCCGAGGCCATTGGTAAAGAAGGCTTCGAGGTGGTGGGCGTGACCAGCTATGGCGACCTGAGCCAGTTTGCCCAGCAGCAAAGCCGCGCCAGCGCCTTCATCCTGTCGATTGACGATGAAGAATTCGTGACCGACGGGCCGGAACTGGCGCCTGCCGCCATCCTCAACCTGCGCAAATTCATTGCCGAGGTGCGCCGCAAGAACGAAGACGTGCCCATCTACCTGCATGGCGAAACCAAAACCAGCCAGCATTTGCCCAACGACATCTTGCGCGAGCTGCACGGCTTCATCCACATGTTCGAAGACACGCCCGAATTTGTGGCCAGGCACATTGTGCGCGAGGCGCGCAGCTATCTTGAGAGCATTCAGCCACCATTCTTCAAGGCGCTGCTCGACTACGCCGAAGACGGCTCCTACTCGTGGCACTGCCCCGGCCACTCGGGTGGCGTGGCTTTTCTCAAAAGCCCCATCGGCCAGATGTACCACCAGTTTTATGGCGAGAATATGCTGCGCGCTGACGTGTGCAACGCGGTAGAAGAACTCGGCCAACTGCTGGACCACGACGGCGCCATTGGCGAAAGCGAGCGCAACGCCGCGCGCATCTTCAATGCCGACCACTGCTTTTTCGTGACCAACGGCACCAGCACCAGCAACAAAATCGTGTGGCACCACAACGTGGCGCCGGGTGATGTGGTGGTGGTAGATCGCAACTGCCACAAATCCATTCTGCACAGCATCATCATGACCGGGGCGATACCGGTGTTTCTCAAGCCCACGCGCAACCACTACGGCATCATCGGTCCCATTCCCAAAAGCGAATTCGAGCCGGCCCGCATCCGCGCCAAAATTGCGCGCAATCCGTTGCTCAAGGGGGTGGATGCCAAGGCCGTCAAGCCGCGCATTTTGAGCCTCACGCAATCCACTTACGACGGCGTGCTTTACAACACCGAGGTCATCAAAAAAACGCTCGATGGCTATGTGGAAAACCTGCACTTCGACGAAGCCTGGCTGCCGCATGCGGCCTTCCACCCGTTTTATGGCACGTATCACGCCATGGGCAAAAAGCGCGCGCGGCCCAAGCATTCGGTGGTGTACTCCACGCAATCGGTGCACAAGCTGCTGGCGGGCATCAGCCAGGCCAGCCACGTGCTGGTGCAGGATTCGCAAAAAACGCGGCTCGATCGCCATCTGTTCAACGAGGCGTATCTGATGCACACCAGCACCAGCCCGCAGTACAGCATCATTGCCAGCTGCGACGTGGCCGCCGCCATGATGGAGCCGCCCGGCGGCACCGCGCTGGTGGAAGAAAGCCTGCAAGAGTCGCTCGACTTTCGCCGCGCCATGCGCAAGGTGGACGAAGACTTTGGCAAAGACGAATGGTGGTTCCAGGTATGGGGGCCGAACAAGCTGGTGGAAGAAGGCATTGGCCGCGCGCAAGACTGGATTTTGAAAGTAGGCGCCAGCCGCAGTGCCAACTGGCACGGCTTTGGCAACCTGGCCGCGGGCTTCAATATGCTCGACCCCATCAAATGCACCATCGTCACACCGGGCTTGAACATGGACGGGCGCTTTGAAAAAACCGGCATCCCCGCCAGCATCGTGACCAAATACCTGGCCGAGCATGGCGTAGTGGTTGAAAAAACCGGCCTCTACAGCTTCTTCATCATGTTCACCATCGGCATCACCAAAGGCCGCTGGAACACGCTGGTCACGGCGCTGCAACAGTTCAAGGACGACCACGACAAAAACCAGCCCATGTGGCGCGTTATGCCCAAGTTCTGCGCCCAAATGGCCAGCCGCGCAGGCGGTGCGCGCTACGAGCGCATGGGCCTCAAAGACATGTGCCAAATGGTGCACCAGATGTATGCGCGCCACGGCATTGCACGCCTCACGACCGATATGTACCTCAGCGAGCTGACACCAGCCATGCGCCCGGCCGATGCCTATGCCGCCATTGCCCAACGCAACACCGAGCGCGTGCCTATTGACCAGCTCGAAGGGCGCATCACCACCAGCCTGGTCACGCCTTATCCGCCGGGCATTCCGTTGCTGATACCGGGTGAAGTGTTCAACAAGAAAATCGTGGACTACCTCAAGTTCTCGCGCGCCTTTTCGCAAGAATGCCCGGGGTTCGAAACCGACATCCACGGCCTGGTGGAAGAAGTGGACAACAAAGGCCAGGTCAGCTACTTTGCCGATTGTGTGAAGCAAACTTGAGGCGCAAATTTACCCGGCTGCCGTGTGGCTAAACCTTGTTCAATCAACGCTGTTTCAAAAATCGCGTATCAACACGTGCCAGCGGCATTGTCAACACTGCCGGCACGTTTTTATGGCTCGTTTCTGATCAAAAAAGATCCATGAACAGGTGTTAAGCATGGTGCTTGCCGTGCTGGCGGTATCTTTTCCACGCCTTTTCAATCTCCACCGCCACCCCAATCATCCCCGCCAGTCCCAGGCAGACGGCCAGTTCGCCCAAGGTGAGGGTTTGTGTTTTGAAAATGGGGTGCAAAAACGGCACGTAGATGGTGGCCATTTGCAGAACAAATGTCAGCGCCACGGCGCCCAGCAGGGGCTTGTTGCTGAGCAGGCCTTGGGTGAACAGCGAGTCGGATTCGGAGCGGATCGCCATGACGTGCGCCATTTGCCCCAGGGTGAGAGTGGTAAACACCATGGTTTGCCAATGGGCGTTGCTGCCGTTGTCGCCGTGGTGAATGGCCCAGTATTGCAACCCCAAGCAGAATACCGTGAGCAAAAAGCCCACCCAGATGATGTGCCAGCCCATGCCGTGGGCAAACAGGCTTTCTTTGGGGTGGCGGGGGGCGCGTTGCATGATGCCGCGCTCGGCCGGCTCGGCCGCCAGCGCCAGGCCGGGCAGGCCGTCGGTGACGAGGTTGACCCACAGAATGTGAATAGGCAGCAGTGGCATGGGCAAGCCCAGCAGCGGGGCAAAGGCCAGTGTCATGACTTCGGCCGAGTTGCCCGTCATGGCGTAGCGCACGAATTTGCGGATGTTGTCGTAAATGCGGCGGCCTTCGCGCACGGCGGCCACGATGGTGGCGAAGTTGTCGTCCAGCAGCACGAGGGAAGAGGCTTCTCGCGCCACGTCGGTGCCGCCTCTGCCCATGGCCACGCCAATATCGGCCTGCTTGAGGGCGGGGGCGTCGTTTACGCCGTCGCCCGTCATGGCCACGAACTGGCCGTGTGATTGCAGCGACTGCACGATGCGGATTTTTTGCGCGGGGTCCACGCGGGCGTACACGCGTGTGCCCAGCACCCGTTCTTTCAACTCGGCATCGCTCATGCCGTTGAGCATGGCGCCTGTAAGCACGGCATCGATACGGTCTTTTTGGTGGGCAATGCCCAGGCGCTGCGCAATGGCGAGCGCGGTGGCGGGGTGGTCGCCCGTGATCATGACGGGGCAAATGCCTGCGCTGATGCATTCGCGCACAGCAGCGGCGGCTTCTTCGCGTGGCGGGTCGATCAGGCCAATCAGGCCGATGAAGCTGAGGTCGGCCTCGATTGATTCGATGGAGTTGGCCTCGGCAGCCTGCGGCAGTTGCGTCCACTGGCGGCTGGCAAAGGCCAGCACGCGCATGCCTTGGGCGGCCATGCGGTCGGCTTCGGCCAATACGGCTTGTGCATCCAGCGGTTGCGCGCCGCTGGGCGACCAGCTGTTGATGCAGTAGGGCAGCAGGCTTTCGGGCGCGCCTTTGCTCAGTGCCTCGATCTGGCTGCCGTTGTGGTGAAAGGTGGTCATGCGCTTGCGGTCGGAATCAAACGGCAGCTCGTGCACGCGCGGGCTGTCGGTTTCCAGTGCGTGCTTGAACAAATCAACCTGGGCGGCAATAGCGGCCAGCGCGGTTTCTGTCGGGTCGCCTTGCCAGATGATTTTGTCATCGGCATCGGTGACATCGGTTGAGGTGGCGTCGTTGCACAAGGCGGCCACACGCAGCAGTTGCATATGGCTGGGCGTGGGCGCGCTGTTTTGGGGGTGAACGTCTGCCAGGTGCCAAGGCTGCTTGTCGGCCCACAGCAGTTCGGCATGCATGCGGTTTTGCGTGAGCGTGCCGGTTTTGTCTGAACAGATGGTACTGACCGAACCCAGCGTTTCTACCGCGGGCAGGCGGCGAATCAGCGCCTTGAAATCCGCCATGCGGCGTGCGCCAATGGCCAGCAGCACGGTCACAACGGCGGGCAGCGCCTCTGGAATGGCGGCCACGGCCAGGCTGATGGCCGTCATCAACATGGTGAAGGGGTTTTCGCCTCGCAGCAGGCCCAGGCCGAAAATGCCCGCGCAAACCACCAGCACCACGAGAGACAGCTGCTTGCTGAAGGTGGCCAGGCGTTGCTGCAAGGGGGTGTTGCGCTCCAGCGCATCGTTCATCAGGTTGGCAACCTTGCCCAGCTCGGTGCCCATGCCGGTAGCCACCACCACGCCTTGCGCGCGGCCATTGGTGACGGTGGTGCCTTTGTATGCCATGTTGATGCGGTCGCCCAGTGCCAGGTCGCTGCCGTGCAGGGTGGCGGTGTTTTTTTCGACCGTGACCGATTCGCCCGTCAGGGCCGATTCATCCACCTTGAGCTGTGCGGCTTCCAGCAGGCGCAGGTCGGCCGGAACCTGGTTGCCGGCTTCCAGCAGCACAATGTCGCCGGGCACCAATTCGCTGGCGGCAATGGGTTGGGGCTTGCCATCGCGCAGCACTTGCGTGCGCGATGCTGCTAGCTGGCGCAGGGCGGCAATGGCCTGGTCGGCGCGCCTGGCCTGGGTAAAGCCAATGGCGGCGTTGAGCACGACAATGGCCATGATGACCAGTGTGTCTGTCACGTCGCCCAGAATGCCCGACACCACAGCCGCCGCCAGCAGAATGATGATCATGAAGTCTTTGAACTGATCCAGCAGCAGCTCGAATGGGGAGCGTGTTGCGCGCGCAGTCAGCGCGTTGGCGCCGTGGGCCAACAGGCGCTTTTCGGCCTCTGCGGTGGCAAGGCCCGCGGCGGCATCGCTGTGCTGTGCGGCCAGCACGGTGGCGGTATCGCTGGTGTGCCAGTCAAGAGGAGGGGCGGGAGATTGCGGCGACGGTGTGCTCAATGTGTCCTTTCATCAGGCGGGGTATGCTGGCTTTCAGTCGGCCAGCTATTTGCCTGGATGTATAAATAGCGGCAGCAAAAATTACGGCAATAGTAAGGTATTTGCAGGGTATTCCTCCCCGTAAAAAGCGGGTGGCCGGGCAATGCGACAATCTCGAACATGTTGATTGACTCTTCTTCCGTTTCCCGTACCCGCATCAAAATTTGCGGCTTTACCCGCGAGCAGGATATTGATGTGGCCGCTACCGCAGGCATCGACGCCGCCGGCTTTGTGTTGTATGCGCCCAGTCCCCGTGCGGTCAGTGTGCAGCGTGCGGCCGAACTGGCGCGCCGTCTGCCGTCGTTTATCACGCCTGTGCTGCTGTTTGTAAATGCCGACGATGCCTTGCTGCACGAAGCGGCGCAGGCCATGCCCCATGCCGTTTGGCAGTTTCATGGTGATGAAACGCCGCAGCGTTGCAACGCCGTAACGAACGGGGGGCGGCGTGCCTATATTCGGGCAGCGCACATGCCGGTTGAGACGGACGCCCCGCCATTTGACTTGCTAGAATTCGCCCATCAGTATGTAAACGCCCAGGCCATTTTGCTGGATGCACAGGTTGCAGGCTATGGTGGCGGCGGAAAGGTCTTCAATTGGTCACAGCTACCAACAAACGTCGACGCTCACCTCGTCTTGAGTGGTGGGTTGGCACCTGCAAATGTGGGGGCTGGCATCGCTTGCCTGCGTAACCGTTGCAAGTCGCTGTCAGTCGATGTCAGCTCTGGTGTGGAAGCCGCCAAGGGCATCAAAGACGCCGACAAAATTCAGGCCTTTGTGGCTGCCGTGCGCGCGGCTGATGCTGCGCATGGCATGCCCTGATTGAAAGCTTTTTCCATGTCTCCCTATCACCAACCCGATACCCATGGGCACTTTGGCCCTTATGGCGGTGCCTTCATTTCCGAAACGCTGACGCTGGCGATCGAAGAACTCAAGGCGGCTTATGCCAAATACCAGCACGACGCCGATTTTCTGGCCGAATTTCGCTCCGAACTGGCGCATTACGTGGGCCGCCCCTCGCCCGTGTACCACGCCGCGCGCACCAGCCGCGAGCTGGGCGGCGCGCAGATTTTTCTCAAACGCGAAGACCTCAACCACACCGGCGCGCACAAGATCAATAATGTGATCGGCCAGGCCATGCTGGCCAGGCGCATGGGCAAGCCGCGCATCATCGCCGAAACCGGTGCGGGCCAGCACGGCGTGGCCACCGCGACCATTTGCGCGCGCTATGGCCTGGAATGCGTGGTGTACATGGGCTCTGAAGACGTCAAGCGCCAGTCGCCTAATGTGTACCGCATGAAGTTGCTGGGCGCCACCGTGGTGCCGGTGGAAAGCGGCAGCAAAACCCTGAAGGATGCCCTGAACGAAGCCATGCGCGATTGGGTCACCCATGTGGACAACACCTTCTACATCATTGGTACTGTGGCCGGGCCGCACCCTTACCCCATGATGGTGCGCGACTTTCAGAGCGTGATTGGCGAAGAATGCCTGACGCAGATGCCCGAGCAGAATGCCGGCAAACAGCCTGATGCCGTGGTGGCCTGCGTGGGCGGCGGCAGCAACGCCATGGGCATTTTCTATCCCTACATTCCGCATGCCAACACACGCTTGATTGGTGTGGAAGCCGCGGGCGAAGGACTGGACAGCGGCAAGCACGCCGCCAGTTTGCAACGGGGCGAACCGGGCGTGCTGCATGGCAACCGCACCTATATTCTGCAAAACGCCCATGGGCAGATTACCGAAACGCACAGCATCAGCGCGGGGTTGGATTACCCCGGCGTGGGGCCGGAGCACGCCTGGCTCAAGGACACGGGTCGAGCCGAATATGTGGGCATTACGGATAAAGAGGCGCTGGACGCCTTCTATTACCTGTGCCGCACCGAAGGCATCATTCCCGCGCTGGAATCGAGCCACGCCTTTGCCCATGCCATGAAGCTGGCCAAAACCATGCGCCCTGAGCAGAGCATTTTGGTGTGTCTGTCGGGCAGGGGGGATAAAGACATTGGCACGGTGGCTGACTTGTCGGGCGTAGATTATTACGATAGGCCATCCATGCGCGGGCATGTGGTCAAAGGAGCCTGATTATCGGAATCAACTGTGTTGCGCAAGCTCTGTTTTAGTTTAATTTAATGAGTATTCTTTTACATGAGTCTAAATATTCTTAGAGAATATCTTAACGCCATTGCCGCCAATCTCAAGGCAGGCAACGCCACCGAGCACACCCACCGCCCCGCGCTCAAAACTCTGCTCGAAGCCATTGGCGCGCAAGCCGATGGTGGCCAGGCGCAGGGCGCCATCAGCGCCACCAATGAACCCCAGCGCATTGCCTGCGGCGCGCCCGACTTCATCGTCACCCGCGGCCTGTTGCCGCTGGGCTATGTCGAAGCCAAGGACGTGGGCGTCAGCCTGGACAAAACCGCCAGCACCGAGCAGCTCAAGCGCTACCTGCACTCGCTGCCCAACCTGATCCTGACCGACTACATTGAATTTCGCTGGTATGTGGATGGCGGCTGCAAGCTCACCGCCAGCCTGCCGCGCCCCGGCAAAGACGGCAAAGTGCGCTGGAACGAAGCCGCCGCCAGCGAAGTGGCCCAGCTGCTGGCCCAGTTCATCCAGGCCGACATGCCCGTCAAGGCCACCCCGCACGACCTGGCCCAGCGCATGGCCGGCCTGGGCCGCCTGATTCGCGATCTCATCAACGAAACCTTCAAGGCCGAAGGCGCCCG
>RRZU010439321.1_pt1 | contig 14317 bp, 12 predicted proteins | sample 2165561 | NCBI WGS metagenome assembly RRZU01 (sample SAMN10456909, study PRJNA506462) | wastewater metagenome | isolation source: wastewater sludge | place: USA: Moscow, Idaho
ATCACCCCGGAGGTGAGCAGCAGTCGCGCCACCGTCTTGTTCATCGAGCGCAGGGGGACCCCGACGGCGAAGGTGCCGTCGTTGCCGACTCGCCCGGCGATGAACCGCCACTTCATGTCGCCATCGGTGGAGGTCACCGTAAACGGAGTAGCGTTGCGAATTCGGCTGTCCCCCAAGGCGATCCGTGGCACGTCGGGGTGAAGGGCTTCACCGGTCGGATTGGCCTCGTGGACGTGAGTACCATCGGGTTGCATCAGGACGAAGGCGTATCCGGTGGGGAGGCCGACGCGCACGTTGTCGAGGTCGTCGAGCGCCTGGTTGGCCACGGGCGCGGCCACCGAGGCGAGCTCGGCGTCGATCCGGCCGAGCAGGTCGCGCTTGGTGAGGTATGCCGTGGCGCTGGAGAGCGCGACGAGGGACACCGTCAGCAGGACGAGCAGGATGGCGACGAGCCTGAAGCGCAGGGGCATCGCCTCGAGCCGACGGACAGCCGGATGGGTGAACGACGGGGCAACCATGGGTGCGATCAGCCCTGGGGTGGCAGCTTGAGGACGTAGCCGACGCCCCGCTTGGTGTGGATCATCGGCTCGCGCCCGGCGTCGATCTTCTTGCGCAGGTAGGAGATGTAGAGCTCGACGACGTTCGCGGCGCCGCCGAAGGCGTAGTTCCACACCCGGTCGAGGATCTGCGCCTTGCTCAGCACCCGCTTGGGGTTGCGCATGAGGAAGCGCAGCAGCTCGAACTCCGTCGCCGTGAGGGTGATCGCCTCCCCGCCGCGGGTCACCTCGTGGGAGTCCTCGTCGAGTGTGAGGTCCCCGACGACCAGCACGTGGTCGGACTCGGTCGCGACGACCGCGGTGCGCCGCATGAGCGCGCGGACCCGGGCGACGATCTCCTCGAGGCTGAACGGCTTGGTGACGTAGTCGTCGCCGCCCGCGGTGAGACCCGCGACCCGGTCCTCGACCGCATCCTTGGCGGTGAGGAAGAGGACCGGGATGTTCGGGTCCTCGGCGCGCATCCGCCGCAGCACCTCGAGCCCGTCGAAGTCGGGGAGCATCATGTCGAGCACGACGGCGTCGGGCTTGAACTCCTTCGCGGTCCGCACGGCGGTCAGCCCGGTCGCGGCCGAGCGCACGTCCCAGCCCTCGTAGCGCAGCGCCATGCTGAGCAGCTCGGAGAGGTTGCTCTCGTCGTCGACGACGAGGACCCGGACGGGGGAACCGTCGGGGCGGGTGAGGACGGGCGCACTGGCCTGCGGCGAACTGGGCATGACACCAGTGAACCTCGCCGATCCACAGGCGTCGCTATGCCGCGCCTGTGCGTCTCCTATGAGCGCTGTCGAACGGCGGGAGGCCGTGTGTCAGGCGACGAGCGAACTCAGACCGGCGAGATCGGCCGTCGAGCGCCGCCCGACATCATCGGCGCACGCGTCGAGCCAGAGCTCGGTGTGCTCGCGACCGGCGTCGCGCAGGGAGGTGAGGAAGGGCAGGTAGGTGATGACGCGGGTCTGCGGGTCGAGGGTCGCGAGGTGGGCGCCGCCGTCGATGAGGTGCCAGCGCATCCGGCGCAGCGAGCGCTCGAGGTCGCCCATGGAGGGCCATTGGGCCTGCCGGGCCCGCTCGGTCGCGGCGGCGAGCATCTCGCTCTCGCGAACGAAGCCTGCGGTGAAGGCGAATTCGTCGGCGCGGGCGCGCACGTCGGCCGGTCGCTGCGGGGGCTCTCCGACGCGGGTCGGCACGAGGAGAACGAGAAGGGCGTCGCGCCGCCCGTCGGCGATGAGCTGCTGCAGCGGGGGATTGGCGCGGTAGCCGCCGTCCCAGAAGGACTCGCCGTCGATGACGACAGGCTCCTGGATGCTCGGCAGGCACGCGGAGGCGAGGATCGCGTCGATGCTCAGGTCGTCGTTGGTGAAGAGGCGCAGGCGTCCGCTCACCGCGTGGGTCGCGGCGAGGTGGATCGCCGGCGCGCTGCGATCGGTGCGCAGCCGCTCGATGTCGATGTGCCGCGTGAGTATGTCGCGCAGCGGGTCGAGCCCGAGCGGATTGCGCTGCGCCGGCGAGACCGCCAGCGACAGGGACAGCGCGGTCTTGGCGACGAAATTGAGGCTGGGCTGCTCGGGGCTGCCGGTGATCATGAGGTCGAGCGGGGAGTCGGCGCCGACATCGCGCCACACCGCGGCGAGGGTGTCGCGGGCGGCGTCGGGGCCGCCGGTGACGAGCCCGGAGGCGAGGGCGACCGCGTTGACCGCGCCCGCGCTCGTGCCGGTCACCGCCTCGAGGTCGAAGCGATCCGCCTCGAGGAGGCGGTCGAGGACACCCCAGGTGAAGGCGCCGTGCGACCCGCCCCCCTGCAGCGCGAGGCCGAGCGGTGCCCGGTCGCCGTGGCGTCGTCGCACCCGCTTCGGAGTGCTTGGTAAACCAATCACGACGTCCACGGTAGCGAGATCGCGGGCGTATCCCTAACGCCTGGCACACATGTCGCGAAGGTGTCGGCTCGTGTCGTGACGGCGCAGCGGCGGCGCGAAGGGGCTGGTCGGAACCCTGCGAGCGACCGTTCCGGCGCGCGCGAGCCCCGCCGAGAAGCCTCAGCGACGGGCTACGGAGCGCACAGGCGCCGCATAGTTTCACCGCCGACAGTCGAGTCATCGCCAGTCATCCACCAAGGAGAATCACGATGAACCAGGGACGCCCCGTCGAGCCGACCGACTACCCCCAGAGCGCGCCCTACGAGGTGCCGATCCCGCCGCCGGCCGCCACGTCGCCCGCGCTGCACCCGCCTCGCTGGAGCGGCAAGAAGACGGCGATCGTCGCCGCGCTCGCGATCAGCGTCGCCTCCGCCGGCACCCTCGGTGCCACCGCCGCGGTCCCGCAGGGCACCGGCGCCAGCGCCGGCAGCGGCATGCGCGGCGGCCCCGGCATGGGCCCTGGCATGGGCTCCGGCGGGCAGGGGATGGGCCCCGGCCAGGGCATGAGGATGCGCGGCCAGGGCCAGTTCACGCCGAGCCAGGGCCAGCTGCCGACCCCACAGCTCGACCCGACGACCCGCGTGCCTCAGGGCTCGCAGCCGGCGGACCAGACCACCTGAGCCCCACTCGACCCCACACCACGAAGGAGTTCTCATGTCCCTGCACGCCATTCGCATCCCGCACCTGCGTCGTCGGCAGCTGTTCACCACGCCCGCCCTTCCCACGCCGGCCTCCGCGCACGTCTCGGCCCTCCCGGTGCTTCCGGCGTGCGGTGGCGGCACGCTGCGCTCCTCGGCCTCCCAGCGAGCCCTCGCCGAGTCCCTCCAGGCGGGCCGCTGCTGACGCGCGCATGCGCCGAGGCCGGGGGTGCCGCCACAGCGCAAGGGCCGGACTCCCAGGGGAGTCCGGCCCTTGCAGGCGTCAGGCGATCAGGAGGTCTCCGCGAGCCCCTTCGTGAGGCGGTCGAGCTCGGCGCGCAGCGGGGTGGGCAGCTTGTCGCCGAACTTGTCGAACCACTCCTCGATGAGCGGCAGCTCCGCCTTCCACTCTTCGGCGTCGAAGCGCACCGCGGCCTCGAGCTGCTCGGGCGTCACGTCGAGGCCATCGGTGTCGATCGCGCCGGGCGTGGGCACGAAGCCGATCGGGGTCTCGACCGCGTCGGCCTGCCCGTCGAGGCGCTCGACGACCCACTTGAGCACGCGGCTGTTCTCCCCGAAACCGGGCCACGCGAAGCCGCCGTCGGCGTCGCGGCGGAACCAGTTGACGAGGAAGACCTTCGGCATCGCGTCGCCGTACTTCTCACCCAGATCGATCCAGTGCTGCAGGTAGTCACCGGCGTTGTAGCCGATGAAGGGCAGCATCGCCATCGGGTCGCGGCGCACGACGCCGACCGCACCGGCGGCCGCGGCGGTCGTCTCCGACGAGACGGTCGAGCCGATGAACGTGCCGTGCTCCCAGTCGCGGGCCTGCGTGACCAGGGGGATCGTCGTCTTGCGACGGCCGCCGAAGAGGATCGCGTCGATCGGCACCCCGTTGGGGTCGTCGAACTCCGGCGCCGTCACCGGGCACTGCGTGACCGGCGTGCAGAAGCGGCTGTTCGGGTGCGAGGAGGGGGTGTCGGACTCCGGGGTCCACGCCTGGCCGTGCCAGTCGATGAGCTCGGCCGGCTTCTCGTCCGTCATGCCCTCCCACCACACGTCGCCGTCCGGCGTGCGGGCGACGTTGGTGAAGATCGAGTTGCCCTTGGCAATCGCGGCCATGGCGTTGTGGTTCGTCGCCTCGCCCGTGCCGGGGGCGACGCCGAACAGGCCGTTCTCGGGGTTGACGGCGTAGAGCTTGCCGTCGCGGAAGCGCATCCACGCGATGTCGTCACCGACCATCTCGGCCTTCCAGCCGGGGATCGTCGGCTCGATCATCGCGAGGTTCGTCTTGCCGCAGGCGCTGGGGAACGCTGCCGGGATGTAGTGCACCTTGCCGGCCGGGCTCGTCAGCTTGAGGATGAGCATGTGCTCGGCGAGCCAGCCCTCGTCGTGGGCCATCGCCGAGGCGATGCGCAGCGCGTAGCACTTCTTGCCGAGCAGGGCGTTGCCGCCGTAGCCCGATCCGTAGGACCAGATCGTGCGCTCGTGGGGGAAATGCACGATGTACTTCGTGTCGCTGCACGGCCACGGCACGTCCTGCACACCCTCGGTGAGCGGCATGCCGACCGAGTGCAGACCCTTGACGTAGTCGGCGTCCGTCGCCTCCATCTTCGCCAGGACCGGGGCGCCGACGCGGGCCATGATGTGCATCGAGCACACGACGTAGGCGCTGTCGGTGATCTCCACGCCGTACATCGGGATGTCCGCGTCGAGGTGGCCCATGACGAAGGGGATGACGTACATCGTGCGGCCCGTCATGCACCCCGCGTAGAGCCCCTGCATCGTCCCCTTCATCTCTTCGGGGTCCATCCAGTTGTTCGTCGGGCCGGCGCCGTCGGGGGTGGGGGAGCAGATGTAGGTGCGGTCCTCGACGCGCGCGACGTCGCTCGGGCTCGAGGCGGCCCAGTAGGAGTTGGGCTTCTTGTCGAGCTTCACGAAGGTGCCGGCCTCGACGAGTTCGGCTGCGAGACGGTCGTATTCCTCCGTCGAGCCGTCGCACCAGACGATGCGGTCGGGGGTGGTGAGCTCGACCACCTGGGCCACCCACTGCGCCAGCTCGTCATGGCTCGTGCCGCCCGTCGTCGGGACGGGTGTGTCGATCGTGGCAGTCATGGTGGTGGTTCCCCTTCGCGTGCTCGGCTGTGAGTCCCACGCGGGAGGGTCGATCCGTCACCGAACCGCATACACGCTGCAGGTGGCGGAAGGTCGACCGGGTGTCGCACTCCGGTGGGCGCTTGCGATACCAATCACGGTACGGCGGTTTCGCGCAAATGTGGAGCGACTGGAGAAAAGCTTGTGAAAGTTCTCACAACGTAGCGGACGAGTGTCCGACCAGCGGACGATGAGGTATCCGCGAGGGCGATCCGGCCGTCGGAGGCTGTCGGGTCGACATGCACGAAGCCCCGGTCTGCGCGGGCGCGGACCGGGGCTCATGTTCTGTCTCAACACAGAGCGCACCCGTAGGGATTCGAACCCCAAACCTTCTGATCCGTAGTCAGATGCTCTATCCGTTGAGCTACGGGTGCTCGTCGCGACGAAGCGCAACGGATGGAAATGCTACCGCGCACACGCCGGAGGGCGAAATCGGGGGCTCCGGAGGGGTCTCAGTCCCACGGGTCGTCGCGTGTCCCGTCGGCCTGGCCGGCATCGAGACCGCGCTCGCGATGGGAGGCGAGGAGCTCGAGGAAGGAGGCGACGGAGGCGTCGGTCACCGTGTGGACGGCGGGGGCGTCGGTCGCCGACGAGGCGGCGAATTCGTCGATCTCGATCGAGAGGCGCTCCATCTCGGCGTCGAGGTGCGCGGCGGTGAGGGCCGCGTCCTGGAGGCGCGCGCTCAGCCCGGCGGGGATCTCGCGGTCGTATTTGTAGAAGATCTTGTGCTCCAGGCAGGCCCAGAAGTCCTGCGCGACGGTGCGGAACTGCATCTCGACGGGCACGGAGATCACGGCGTCGGAGAGGAAGACCGGCACCTCGATGATCGCGTGGAGGGAGCGGTAGCCGCTCGGCTTGGGGTGGGCGATGTAGTCCTTGATCGCCAGGAGCTCGACGTCGGCGTGGCTGCAGAGCATCTCCTGGACCCGGTAGACGTCGCTGACGAAGCTGCACACGACGCGCACCCCGGCGATGTCCTGCACGACGCGGCGGATCTCGTCGGTGCTCGGGCCGCAGCCGCGCTGGCGGGCCTTGGTGACGACGCTCTCGAGGGTCTTGAGCCGGCAGGAGACGTGCTCGATCGGGTTGGGCCGGTTGAGCAGCTCGAACTCCTGGCGCAGGATCTTGACCTTCGTCTCGACCTCCTGCATCGCGAACTCGTACGAGGCCATGAAGCGGTTGAGGTGCCGGCGCATCGAGGCGGCGGTCGTGAGCATCTCGCCCAGCATCGGCTCGCCGGGCGTGTGCGCGCTGGGCTCGCTTCGCCTCGTCTCGACAACACCGTCGAGGGCGGGCCGGCGATCACCTGGCTGCGACATCGACTCAGCGTAGGCGTGGTCCCTGGGAATCGCCCTCGGTGAGCTTGCCGAGCATCGGGCCGATGATGTCCATCGGCAGCGGGAAGACGACCGTGGAGTTCTGGTCGGCGCCCAGCTCGAGGAGGGTCTGCAGGTAGCGCAGCTGGAGCGATGCCGGGGCGCGGGAGAGGGTTTCGGCGGCCTGCGCGAGCTCCTCGGAGGCCTGCAGCTCACCGCGGGCGTTGATGACCTTGGCGCGGCGCTCGCGCTCGGCCTCGGCCTCCTTGGCCATCGCGCGCTGCATCTGCTCGGGGATCTCGACGTCCTTGATCTCGACGACGGAGACGTTGACGCCCCACGGGCGGGTCTGGGTCTCGATGATCTCGCGCAGCGCGGCGTTGAGGTCGTCGCGGTGCGCCAGGAGGGTGTCGAGGTCGGCTCGGCCGAGGACGGAGCGCAAAGTCGTCTGGGCGATCTGGCTCGTCGCGACGGCGTAGTTCTCGACCTCCATGACCGCGGGGATCGGCTCGGTGACGTTGAAGAGGACGACCGCGTTGACCCGGGCCGGCACGTTGTCCTTGGTGATGACCTCCTGCGGCGGGATCGTCAGGGTGACGATGCGGGTGTCGACCCGCTGCATCCGGTCGACGGCCGGGATGAGCAGGTGCAGGCCCGCCCCGTAGAGGGGCCGCAGCTTGCCGAGGCGGAAGACGACGCCGCGCTCGTATTCGGGGATGACCTTGATCGAGAGCCAGGCGAGGATTCCCAGCAGCACGACGATCGCCGCTGCGGGGACACTCCAGTAGGGCATTCAGCTGTTCCTTCGGTCGCTTCGGTAGCGGGGGGCGGGCAGCGGCACGGCGCCGCCGCCTCGGTGGCGGGCCAGCACCGCATCGACCTGGTCGGCCGACAGGGGATCCTGGCGTGCGGCCGCGTTCTTCTCGGCCGCCTTCTTCTCAGCGTCGAGCCGCACCGAGCGATAGGGGCCGGTCGGGGCGGCCGGCGCCTCGCCGCGGTCGAGCACGAGGTGCTCGGGGAAGCCGTCGGGGGTGTTCCACAGGTGCCGGGCGAGCGGGATGCCGACGGCCGCGACGAGGGCCAGCGCCGCGAGGAGCAGCACGACGTCGGCGGGGCTCTTCGCGGAGAAGAGGAGCGACACGAGCACCATCATGAGCGCGACGGCCCCGATCGCGACGCTCACCCCGCGGTGGAACCGTCCGGCCTCCGAGTGCGGCCACGGGTCGACCTGCCGGGTCAGCTCGCGCGGACCCGGCGTCGGCGAGCACTCGGTCTTGGCCGGGCAGCGCCCGCAGATCGCGTGCTGGCCGACGTAGCGCACGACCCGCTTGTCGGGGTCGAACGACGCCGGCCACAGCCACTGGTCCTCGTGACACTTCCACGCGTCGGCGTCGTCGTGGTAGAGGAAGTTGCCGGTCCGCCACGCGGCCGAGCGTTGCGCGCTGCGGGCCCCCATCCGGTCGAAGGCGACGGCGATGAGGAGCAGGGCGACGGCATACCCGCAGACGAGGGCGACCTCGAGGCTCGGCTGGCCCATCGCTATCCCTGGGACTTCTCGCGTGGCGTGAGCTCGGTGTAGAGGATCTCCTCGGGGAGTTCGTCCACGACCAGACCCTTGCGGTAGTTGAGCAGGCCCTGGAAGGCCATCCACAGGAACGGCACGCACCCACCGACGATGAAGATCACGTCGCCGGGCAGGCGGCCCCATTCGAGGAGCTTGTTGACGTCGCTGGTGAGGTATCCCAGCGTGCGTGCCTCGAAATAGCCGTTGCCGACTGACTGGTAGAGCTGGAGCACGCCCAAGGGCAGCAGGGTCGCGAAGACCATCCACGCGAGGCCGATGTTGAGGCTCCAGAAGGAGATCTTCGCGAGCTTGTCGGACCACGTGTCGGCGGGGATGAGATAGCGCAGTGCGAACATCGCGAGGCCGACGCCGAGCATGCCGTAGACGCCCATCATCGCGGCGTGCCCGTGATTGGCCGTCAGGGCCGTGCCGATCTCGTAGTAGGAGACGATCGGCAGGTTGATGAGGAAGCCGAAGACGCCGGCGCCGAGGAAGTTCCAGAAGCCGACGGCGACGAGGAACATCACGGCCCAGCGGTGTGGGAAGGGCGAGCTCGACTTGCTCTCCTGACGTGCGCCGAGCTGCATGAACGCCCAGGCCTCGACGGTGAGGAAGGTGAGCGGGATGACCTCGGCGGCGCTGAAGAACGCACCGAGCGCCATGTGCTCGACCGGCGTGCCGGAGAAGTAGAGGTGGTGCATCGTGCCGATGACGCCACCGAGTGAATACAGGATGATGTCGAGGAAGATGATGCCGAGGGCGATCTTCTCCCGGACGACGCCGAGCATCACGAAGATGTAGGCGACCATGACCGTCGTGAAGAGCTCGAGGAAGTCCTCGACCCACAGGTGGACGACCCAGAAGCGCCAGAACTCCGCGACCGACAGGTGCGTGTCCGTGCGCGCGAGCAGGCCGACGGCATAGAACGCGGGAATGGCCAGGGCGGCGTAGAAGAAGAGCCACGGCATATTGCCGCGGGATTCGGTCGCCAGGCGGGCGCGGATGCCGCGGTAGATGATCGCGATCCAGATGAAGAGTCCGGCCGTGAGGAGGAACTGGAAGAAGAACGGCAGATCGAGGTACTCCCACTGCTGCGCGAAGAGCGGGCCCTTGGCCCACGAGACGCCGTGGATCGACAGCGCCTCGGCGGTGAGCGAGCCGAAGACGACGAAGGCGACCGCCCCGAGCAGGATGTAGACGAGGACGTGCTGGTTCTTCGGCTCCCGCCGGGAGACGAACGGGGTGAGGAAGATGCCGGCCGCGAGGAATGACGCGGCGGTCCAGAAGAGCGAAAGCTGCAGGTGCCACGTCCGCGCGAGGTTGAAGGGCAGCAGCTCGCCGATGATGTCGATGCCGAAGAAGCTGCTGAGGTCGGCGCGGTAGTGCTCCGCCAGCGCCCCGAGCAGTGTCTGGATGAGGAAGAGCAGGGCGACGACGAAGAAGATCCACGCCGTGGCCCGCTGCGACTTCGTCAGCCCGACCTCGCCGGGCTGACGAAAGGCGATCGAGGGGGCCTCCTCGGAGTGCCAGCCGATCTTGCGGCTCCACCGGCCGTAGAGGGCGAAGAGGATGCCGGTGCCGCCGAGGAGGGCGATGAGGCTCAGGCCCGACCAGACGATGAGGTCGGCGGTCGGCCCGTTGTCGACGGCCAGCTCCATCGGCCAGTTGTTCGTGTAGCTGTAGTCGTGCCCGGGTCGCTCGGCCGCGCTCGCCCAGGCCGTCCAGCTGAAGAAGGCGGTGAGCTGCCGGATCTCGGTAGGGTCCGTGATGGCGTTCGGCAACAGGCCGTTCGCCTTGGCGTCGGGGCCGAAGAACTGCGTGTAATGCGTCACGAGCGATTCGTAGGCCGCGACCTGGTTCGGCGTGTAGCGGATGACACCGGTCGCCGGGTCGTAGCGGTTCGTGCGGAACTCCTCGACGACCTTGCCGCGGGGATCCTGGGCGCCCTCCGCGCGCAGGCGCTCGTCGACGAAGGTCGTCGAGCGGCGCAGGTAGTCGGCGGTGAAGTCGGGGCCGAGGTAGCCGCCGTGGCCCATGATCGAGCCGTACTGCATGAGCCCGCGAGCCTGGAAGAGCTCCTGACCTGCGGTGATGTCCTGGCCAGTGAAGACGGTCTCGCCGCCGGCCGCCACGACCTTCGTCGGCATCGGCATCGAGGCCGTGTAGGTCCGGTAGGCGAGGATGCCCATGACGAAGAAGCCGAAGACCATGACGAGGGCCACGGCCTGGACCCAGCCCTTGCCGATGAGCATCTCGTTGCGACCGCCGCCGGCAGGGGTGGGCCGGGTCGAGGAGGTGGTGGTTGCCATCGCTGAGCCCGCCTATCAGGGGAAATAACCACGACGAAGTCCGGGGAAACAGCGAAAAGCTAGCAGCGAGCCGCCAGTCGCGAAGGGCCCTTGGTCCCGTGCGTGCCGATCGACATGAATCCGTGATCTTCGCTCGTGGCAACCGGATCCGCGGATCGGGCGCGCGTCGGTGTCGTCTCAGACGTCGAGGTTGGGCAGGTGGCCGAGGCCGTCGGCGCGCGGGATCGCGGCGAGGAGGCGCTTGGTGTAGGTCTCCTGCGGGTCCGACCAGATCTGCTGGGTCGGGCCGGTCTCGACGACGACGCCGGACTTCATGACGACGACCCGGTCGGCGATGAGGCGGACGACGGCGAGGTCGTGGCTGATGAAGAGGAGCGAGGCGCCGGCCTCGAGGGCGACCTGCCGCATGAGCAGGGCGATCCGGGCCTGGAGCGAGGCGTCGAGGGAGGCGATCGGCTCGTCGCCGATGAGCAGGTCGGGGCCGGCGGCGACGGCGCGGGCGATGGCGATGCGTTGGCGCTGGCCGCCGGAGAACTCGTGCGGGTAGCGCGAGGCGACGTCGGCCGGCAGGTCGACCTGGTCGAGCAGCTGCGCGACGGTCGGGGCGGTGCCGGGGTGGATCCGGCGGGCGTCCTCGATCTGCGCACCGACCCGGCGGCGCGGGTTGAGGGAGGCGTAGGGATTCTGGAAGACCATCTGGATCCGCAGGAGATCGCGGGGGCGCTTGCGCAGCCCGAGGGTGCCGATCGGGTGCCCGTCGAAGGTCGCGCTGCCGCCGGAGAGCGCCTCCAGGCCGCAGATCGCCTTGGCGAGTGTCGACTTGCCGCAGCCGGATTCGCCGACGAGCCCGACGACCTCGCCGGGGGCGATGCGCAGGCTCACCCCGTCGACGGCCCGCAGGCTGCGCCCGACGCCCTGGGTGTAGGTGACGCTCACGTCGTCGAGCACGAGGTCACCGGCCATCGCTTTCACCTCCGGATGCCTGCGGCCCCGTCTCCTCGAGGTCGGGTGCGATCGGCTGGTGGTCGGGGAGGGACTCGATGAGCGCGCGGGTGTACTGGTGCTGCGGGTTGCGGATCACGTCGTAGCGGCTGCCGTGCTCGATGACCTTGCCGTCGCGCATCACGGCGATCGTGTCGGCCAGGGCGCTCATCACCCCGAGGTCGTGGGTCACGAGCACGATGCCGAAGCCGAGGTCGTCGCACAGCGAGCGGAGCAGGTGCAGGATGCCGGCCTGCACGGTGACGTCGAGGGCGGTCGTCGGCTCGTCGGCGATGAGCAGGCGCGGCCTGCAGGCCAGGGCCGAGGCGATGGCGATGCGCTGGAGCTGCCCGCCGGAGAACTGGAGCGGGTAGCGCTTCAACGCCCCCGCCGGGTCGGGCACCTTGACCTGCTCGAGCAGCTCGAGCGCACGGTCGCGGGCCTGGGCGCGCGAGAGCTTGAGGTGGTAGCGCATGTGGTCGGTGAGCTGGGCCTGGATCGAGAGCATCGGGTGCAGCGAGGCGGTCGGATCCTGGAAGATCATCGCGATCTGCCGCCCGCGCAGCCCGTTGAGGGTGTGGGCCGAGGCGCCGACGAGCTGGGTCGAGCCGAAGCGGATGCTCCCGACGACCCGGGCCGTGCGCGGCTGAAGTCCGCAGACCGTCATGCCGGTCATCGTCTTGCCCGAGCCGGACTCCCCGGCGAGCCCGGTCACCTGGCCCGGCGGGGCGATGAGGTCGACGCCGTCGAGGATGCGCTTGCCGCCGATCGAAAGCGTGAGTCCCTCGATGACGAGGCCCGTGTCGGTCGCGTCGGCTGCGCGCGGCGCCTTGGGCGACCGCCCCGAGTGGTCTGCCTGTGTCACAGGGCTCGCCCCCCGACGGCCTTCTGCGTGCGCGGGTCGAGCGCGTCGCGCAGCGAGTCACCGATGAGGTTGAAGGCGACGACGACGCTGAAGATCGCGAGGCCGGAGTAGACGGCGATCCACCACGAGCTGAACTGCTGGACCCCCTCGCTCACCATCGCGCCCCACTCGGGCGTCGGCGGGACGGTGCCCAGGCCGAGGAAGGACAGTCCCGAGAGCAGGAGGATCGCGCTGCCGAAGTCGAGCATGGCGAGGACGAGGATCGGCGCCGAGATGTTCGGGAGGATGTCGCGCGTCAGGGAGCGCCACGGCCCGGTGCCGAGCAGCCTTGAGGCGACGACGTATTCGTCGTTGCGGGCGCCGAGGACCATCGAGCGGGTGACGCGCGCGTACTGCGGCCAGCTCACGAGGAGCATCGCGAGCACCGCGTTCTGCAGGCCCGGGCCGAGCGCCGCGGTGATGACCATCGCGAGGATGATCGTCGGGAACGCGAAGACGAGGTCGGTGATCCGCATGATGACCTCGTCGACGACCTTGCCGAAGTAGCCCGCGATCGCCCCGAGCGTGCTGCCCAGCACCATCGAGGCGATGACGAGGAGGATCGACAGCGGCAGCGTGACGCGCGCGCCGGCGATGATCCGGGAGAGGACGTCGCGCCCGAGGGTGTCGGTGCCCAGCGGGTGCGCCCCGCCGGGGGCCGCGAGCCGGTCCGGGCTCTGGGCCAGCGGGTCGAAGGGCGCGATCCACGGGCCGAGGAGGGCGACGAGCAGCCATGCCGCGATGACGACGATGCCGATCGCCGTGAGCGGCTGGCGCCACAGCGCGGGCCAGCGGATGAGGCGCCGGCGGGCCGGCGGGAAGGCGGTGCCGTCGCCCGCGAGGCTTTCGGCGCCGTCGCCGGGGCGCGTCGCGGTGCTCATCGGATGCTCATCGGGCACGCACCCGCGGGTCGATGACGCCGTAGAGCAGGTCGACGACGAAGTTGATCGCGATATAGGTGACGCCGACGACGAGCCCGACGCCCATGATCGCCTGGAGATCCAGGGTCGTCGCCGCGTGATAGGCGTACTGCCCCAGGCCGTTCCACGCGAAGATCGTCTCGGTGAGCACGGCGCCCGACAGCAGGGATCCGAAGGTCAGCCCGACGACGGTGAGGATCGGCAGCAGCGCCCCGCGCAGCACGTAGCGCAGGGTGACGGTGCGCCCCGGCAGCCCTTTGGCGCGCGCGGCCGTCACGTAGTCGTCGCCGAGGACGTCGAGCACCGCGGTCCGCGAGAAGCGGGTGAGCAGCCCGACCGTGTAGAGCGTGAGCACCGCGCCGGGCAGCACGAGGTGCCCGACGGCATTGCGGAAGACCTCGAGGTCTCCGGCGAGGAGGGCGTCGATCGTGTAGAAGCCGGTGACGCGCGGCGGCGGGATGAAGGTCGGGTCGAGCCGGCCCGAGCCCGGCGCCCAGCCGAGTTGGTAGAAGAAGACGAAGAAGAGCAGGAGCGCGAGCCAGAACGTCGGGGTCGAGATGCCGACGAGGCTGAGCACCCGGATCGTCTGGTCGAGCCACGAGCGGTGCCGCATCGCCGCGAGGAGCCCGAGCCCGACGCCGAGCACGATCGAGACGGTGAGCGCGGCGAGCGCGAGCTCGGCCGTGGCCGGGAAGGCGGCCTGGAGGTCGGTGGCGACCGGGTTGCGCGTCTGCGTCGAGCGGCCGAGGTCGCCGTGGGCCAGCCGCGAGAGGTACATGCCGTACTGCGTCGGCAGCGGCTGGTCCAGACCCCACTCGGCGCGATACGCCGCGACCGCCGCCGGATCGCTCGCCGAGCGCTCCCCGAGCGCCGCCGCCGCCGGGTCGGCCGGCACGAGCGCGGTGAGCACGAACGTCACGAGCGTCACGCCGAGCACGAGGAGCGCGCTGACGACCGCCCGCACTGCGATGTAGCGCAGCAGCGGGTGCCGTGACCTGACGCGCGTGGCCGAGGCAGGGGCCTGTGGCGGGTCGGTCACACCCGCGGGTGCGATCGCCGCGCCGTCG
>RRZU011546176.1_pt1 | contig 14317 bp, 12 predicted proteins | sample 2165561 | NCBI WGS metagenome assembly RRZU01 (sample SAMN10456909, study PRJNA506462) | wastewater metagenome | isolation source: wastewater sludge | place: USA: Moscow, Idaho
GAGAAGCGGGTGCCCCAGGACGGCCGCATGCGGCTGGTGCTTTCGAAGAATCGATCGATCGACTTCCGTGTCAGTACCCTGCCGACGATGTACGGCGAGAAGATCGTCTTGCGGATTCTGGACCCGGCGAGTGCCACCATGGGGATTGATGCCCTGGGGTATGAACCCGAGCAAAGAACGGTGTTGCTTGACGCCATCCATCGCCCTTACGGGATGATCCTGGTGACCGGTCCCACGGGTTCAGGGAAAACGGTCTCGCTGTACACCTGTCTGAACATCCTGAACAAACCGGGGGTCAACATCTCGACAGCTGAAGACCCTGCCGAAATTCCCTTGCCGGGAGTCAATCAGGTGAACGTCGATGACCGGGCCGGGCTGACTTTTCCGATAGCCCTCAAGGCTTTTCTCCGTCAGGATCCGGACATCATCATGGTCGGCGAAATTCGTGACATCGAAACCGCAGAGATCGCGATCAAGGCAGCGCAAACCGGGCACATGGTTCTGTCTACCCTGCACACCAATGATGCGCCGGCAACCCTGACTCGCCTGATGAACATGGGCATTCCGACTTTCAATCTGGCCGCAAGCATCCTGCTGATCACTGCCCAAAGGCTGGTTCGTCGGCTCTGTACATGCAAGAAACCTCTCGATGCGCCGATCGAGACACTGCTCAATGCCGGGTTCCTGGAAAGTGATCTTGATGGGAGCTGGACCTTATATGGCCCGGGAGAATGCGAACGCTGCAAGGGAAGCGGTTACAAGGGACGCGTCGGACTCTATGAGGTGATGCCGGTGACCGAAGCAATTCAGCGCATCATCATGGCCAATGGTACCGAGCTGGATATTGGGATCCAGGCCCGAAAGGAAGGTGTCAATGATCTGCGTCGTTCCGGCTTGCTGAAGGTCATGCAAGGGCTGACCTCTCTTGATGAGGTTCTCGGCAGCACCAACGCTTGAAAAAGAGGTAAGCATGGCGACCGCAGCAAAATCCACCAAGAAGATCGCGTCGGAAGTCAAGGAATATGTTTTTCTCTGGGAGGGGAAGAACAAGCTTGGAAAGGTTGTCCGTGGAGAGCAACGTGCTTCCAGCCAGACTGTGGTTCAGGCGACGCTGCGGCGGCAGGGAATTCTGGTCAGCAAGATTTCCCGGCAGCGTTTCAAGGGCGGACAGAAGATTTCCGAAAAGGATATCACGCTGTTTACCCGCCAATTGGCGACGATGATGAAAGCCGGCGTGCCGCTGCTCCAGACTTTTCAGATCGTCGGTCAGGGGCACGATAATCCGGCGGTTGGCAAGCTGCTGCTGGATATCAAGTCGGATGTCGAAACCGGCAGTTCGCTTTCGCAAGCATTCCGGAAGTATCCCCTACAATTCGACAACTTGTATTGCAACCTGGTGGCTGCCGGCGAACAGGCGGGTATTCTCGAAACCCTCCTGGAACGTCTGGCCACCTACAAGGAAAAAATGATCGCCATCAAGGCGAAGATCAAGGCCGCGCTGTTCTATCCGGTGGCCATCATCCTCGTCGCCTTCATTATTACCGCGGTGATCATGATCTTCGTGATTCCCGCATTCAAGGAGGTCTTCAAGAGTTTCGGTGCCGACCTCCCGGCGCCAACTCTGGTGGTGATCGCCATGTCGGATTTTGTCATTGCCTGGTGGTGGGCGATCTTTGGGGGTATCGGCGGCTCGATCTATGCTTTTTTTTATACCTGGAAGCGATCGGAAGTCATGCAGATCGCTTTCGACCGCATGTTTCTGCGCATACCTGTTTTTGGCGACATCATTCGCAAGTCGGTCATCGCCCGCTGGACACGCACGCTGGCCACCATGTTCGCGGCCGGCGTCCCCTTGGTCGAATCGCTCGACTCGGTCGGCGGTGCTGCCGGAAACTATGTTTACAAGGTGGCGACCAGGAAGATCCAGAGCGAGGTGAGTATCGGCACCAGTCTCACCGCAGCGATGCAGAGCAGCGAACTCTTTCCGAACATGGTGAATCAGATGGTGGCCATTGGCGAGGAATCCGGCGCCCTCGATTCCATGCTCGGCAAGGTTGCCGATTTCTTCGAGGCAGAGGTGGATGACGCGGTCGAGGCGCTGTCCAGCCTCATGGAACCCATCATCATGGTCGTTCTGGGGGTGTTGATCGGCGGTATGGTAATCGCCATGTATCTGCCGATCTTCAAACTGGGCGCTGTGGTCGGATAATGCTGTCCGCATTGACTTCCGATTTGGAGCCGACCCTGTTCATCTTCCTCTGTGGTGTTCTCGGACTGCTGGTCGGCAGCTTTCTCAACGTCGTCATTCATCGTTTACCCAAGATGATGGAGGTCGAGTGGCGTACCCACTGTGCAGAACTCAGAGGCGAAAAGCCTGCCGACAATGAAACGCTCTCGCTGCTCAAGCCTCGCTCGCGTTGCCCGGCCTGTGGGCATGCAATTACCGTTATCGAGAATATTCCAGTCCTGAGCTGGTTGTTCTTGCGCGGTCGCTGTTCAGCCTGCCATGCGCCGATCTCTCCGCGTTACCCGCTGATCGAGATAGCCAGCAGCCTGTTGTGTGCATTTGCCGCGTTTCATTTTGGCTACGCCTGGGCTGCGGCAGGTGCGATGCTGCTGATCTGGTGCCTGCTCGCGCTGACCGGTATCGATGTGGATACCCAGTTGCTGCCGGACTCGATTACCTTGCCCTTGCTCTGGGCTGGCTTGCTGTTCAATCTGTTTGCTACCTTCGTCGACCTGCCATCGGCAGTGATCGGCGCGGCCGCCGGTTATCTCTCGCTCTGGCTGGTTTACTGGACGTTCAAACTGACGACGGGCAAGGAGGGCATGGGTTACGGCGATTTCAAGCTGCTTGCAGCGCTGGGTGCCTGGCTCGGATGGCAGATGCTGCCCTTGACCATTTTGCTCTCGTCACTGCTCGGTGCCGTGGTCGGCATTACCCTGATGGTGGTGAACAAACGTGGCCGAAGCGTACCGATTCCCTTCGGCCCGTACCTGGCGATAGCAGGGATGCTGGCGCTGTTTTACGGAAAACCTCTGACTCGGTCCTACATTGGTCTGTTGTAGTCTTTCGACGGATCTTTCTCCGAACGAACAGGGAAATCACCGATGAACACAAGCCCCAGGGTTGCCGTGGTGATACCCAGTTACAAGGTAATCCATAGCATACTCGGCGTGCTTGCGGAAATTGGTCCAGAAGTAAGCCGAATCTATGTGGTTGATGATTGCTGTCCCGATGGCTCCGGTGATCTTGTAGAAAAGAGCTGTAATGATGCGCGTATTATGGTCATCCGTCACCGTGAAAACCAAGGGGTGGGTGGTGCAGTAATGACGGGCTACCGGGCAGCGATTGCTGATGGCATGGATGTCATCGTCAAGCTGGATGGTGACGGCCAGATGGATCCAGGTCTGATCCCTTTTTTTGTTTCGCCCATTCTGGATGGAGAGGCGGACTACACCAAGGGGAATCGTTTTTTTGACCTGGAAGAGATCGGTGCAATGCCGAAAATCCGCTTGCTTGGTAATGCGACCTTGTCTTTCATGACCAAGATTTCTTCCGGGTACTGGGATTTGTTTGATCCGACCAATGGTTACACCGCGATCCACCGCGATGTGCTTCGACATCTGCCATTAAACAAGATAAGCCGCCGCTATTTTTTTGAAACCGACATGCTTTTTCGGCTCAATATCCTGCGTGCCGTGGTTGTGGACATTCCGATGAAGGCCAGATATGGTGAAGAGGTGAGCAATCTTGAGATATCCAGAGTGATTGGAGAATTTTTTGTCAAGCACTGCCGTAATTTTGCCAAGAGAATTTTTTACAGCTATTATCTGAGAGGGATGTCGATTGCATCGATCGAGCTTCCTCTCGGGGTCGCCATGTTCTTGTTCGGAAGCATATTCGGTTCCTGTCAATGGATGAATTCCATCAGTTCGGGTCAGGCTTCGTCAGCAGGAACGGTAATGCTATCGGCCTTGCCGGTAATTGTCGGGCTGCAACTGATACTGGCTTTTCTGGGTCACGACATCCGATCGGTCCCGAGCAAGCCATTTCACCTGCTAAAAAGAAATCGATACCTGGATGCGCATGCAAGTGGAGTACAGGATGCAAAGTGAGGATAAGGAATGGATCGAATACAGGGAAAGATTTTCGGAAGTTTATGATGACGCAAACTATTCGAGCCCGCTCCAGTCTTCGGTGATGCGGGCAAGTCACAAGCTTGTGGAAAAGGCATATGATGAGTGCACGAACTTTAGTCGTATTCTTGAAATTGGCGCAGGCACCGGCGAACATCTTCCCTACGTTCGTCACAGATTTGATGAGTACATACTTTCCGATCCGGATCAAAAAACACTGGAAGTTGCCAGGAATAAACTTGCCGGAATGCACGCGGGAAAATTGAGATTCGTGGCTCAAACAGGCAGCAAGCTGGATTATCCCGAGCACACTTTTGACCGGCTGGTGGCCACGCATGTCCTGGAGCATATCTACCATCCTCACCTCGTACTGAAAGAGTGGCTGAGGGTTCTCAAACCTGCAGGTGTTCTGTCGATTCTGATTCCTACGGATCCGGGGCTGGCCTGGCGGCTGGGGAGGCATCTGGGGCCACGCAGGAATGCGCTTGCACAGGGGATTCCATACGACTATATCATGGCCAGAGAACATGTAAATCCATGCAATAATCTCGTCGCGCTTTTGCGTCATTATTTCCCTGATGCCAAGGAAGCATGGTGGCCATTCCCCGTTCCGTCCATTGATTTGAATCTGTTTTTTGCATTTCATGCGGTCGTCAAGAAGCGGGGGGTCGGTCAATGACCGTATATCTGATTGCCATCCTGTGCGTCGTAGGTCTGGCGGTCGGGCAGATATTGTTCAAGGTAAGCGCTGCCGCATTGAGCGCAAGCGGTTCCTTGTTTTCACCCAAAGCAGCCAGCGCACTTGTTGCTGCGATGTGTCTTTATGGAATCACATCCATCGCCTGGGTATGGATTTTGCAGAAAATCGAACTCGGGCGCGTATATCCGCTGATGGCACTTGCCTTCGTTCTGGTCCCGATCGGCAGCTACCTCGTTTTCGGTGAACGATTCCAGACACAATATTTCATCGGTGTTGCACTGATCATGCTGGGGATCATCATTGCGGTGAGAGCATGAAATGCTCTTCTCCTGTTTCTGCGAATCTTCCTGCGCATGGAGGGTGGCTGCTGTTCCCCGTTGCATTATTTCTGGCCTGTTTCCTGTCATCTGCAATCATCCCGCCATTTCAGTCGCCGGACGAGTTTGATCATGTCAAGCGCGCTTATTTATTGACGCAGGGCCGGATCGTTCTTGATTCGCCAGAGGGCAATTCATCGGGTGGCATGATCGATACCGGCTTGTTGGCCTACATGCGCTCCTATGGCAATGTTCCGTTCCATCCGGATAGAAAACTCTCGGCCGACGAGATCGATGAGGCAAAATCCATTCAATGGGCAGGGACCAGGGAATTCAGTCCAGCTCCGGGTACTGGTTATTATTTTCCACTGATTTATGCACCACAGGCAACTGGTTTGATCATTGGAGAAATGCTTGGTGTTTCGGTTGAGCAATCCTATAGGCTTGCGCGATTTTTCGTATTGGTGTTTGCCTCCCTAATCATTGCCGTTGCCTTCCTGATTCATCGCCCGCCTCCATTGGTGGCTGCGCTTCTGGTCATCCCGATGAGTTTGTTCCAGTTTTCGTCAGCCAGTCTGGATGGCCTGTCCACCGCCCTATCAATATTGGCCATTTCCGTATTCATGCGGATAGCCATGGATAAGAAGCAGGCAGGACTCTGGCTCCTGCATGTATTGACCGGCAGTGTGATCCTTGTCGTTGGCTGCCGGGTACATTTGTTGCCATTGATACTTCTGATATTTGGAACCTTTTTTTTTACCAAGAGCAGCAAAAGCCTGATTGCAGGTGGTGTTGCCTCGATCCTTGTCGTTCTGTGGCTGGCCGTCGCATTCAAAAGCACGGTCGATAACAGATTCGCCGCCGGCCTGCCTGTTTCAAGAATACTGTTTCATTATCTTGCGAATCCCTCCTCTTTTGTCAGGGTTCTAATTGCAACACTCTCCAGTGCGGATCTCGCGAGATTTTACGCGCAATCCTTCTTCGGTATTTTGGGTTGGCTCGATGCGCGATTCCCGGATGACATTTACACATGGCTGTATGCCCTGTTTTTTCTGGTGGCAATTTTTTCTACCTCATTCAGAAACATCGAGGCGGAATGGCTGGTGAGGTTGCTCCTGGTTATTTGTGCTTTCTGTTCAATCTTGCTGATTTTTCTTGCACTTCTCGTCACCTGGAATGCACACCCGGCAAGCGTCATTCAAGGTGTTCAGGGTCGTTATTTCATCGTTCCCGCTCTTCTGATTGCATATGCCCTGGACTGCAGTTCAGGGAGCGATTCGCCTTCCCTTGCTGGTCCTGCTCTGCTGGCCGCATTTTTCCTGTTTTCCCTATTCAATACAGGCAACTTGTTGCTGGATAGATATTACCTCTTTGCCGAACAGCCGCAGATGGCAAAGCTTGAAATGCGCGCCACTCCTCCCCTGACAAGAGATGTGTCAATTAAGCTGACGATGCACCGACAGCAAAATGAAAAACCATCTTCATTGAAAAGAATCGCCGTCATGTTTGGCACCCATATGCGAAAGAATTCGGGTTCGGCCGAGTTGCGCCTGACCACCAAGGAGGGCGATGGCCTGGCAGTCTCTTTTGATTTGTCCGATCTTGCGGATAATCAATACAGATGGTTTGATCTGGATGATCGTTCGTATGTTGCCGGAGAGGTTCTTTTCTCGACCGGTGGTGGTATAAGCATCTGGGAAGTTCATGACGATAAAGGCCCTGTATCTTCCTGTCTGATATATGAATTCAGCAATGGCAGCAAACGGTACACGAAAGCTTGCCCGCGTCCTTGATCTGCTCATCGGGCCGACCGGAACCGGGGTGATGGCGTCAGCGTTTTCCGACGCGGGTCACGCGATCAGTGCCAACGTGCGACTAGTGCGATATAATCCGGCCCTTCGATGCTGAAGAGACCGCCGATGGCCAGTACCCGAGTCGGCTAAAATGCCCTGATGACACAGAAATTGACCGAGTATTTCTGGCCCGTGCGCCATGTGGATCTGATCCATCAATTCGCGAAGCGCGAAGTTCTTGTTCGTTATCAGGAGTCGGTACTGGGCTCCATTTGGGCAGTGGTAACGCCGTTGCTGTCTCTCCTGGTTTACACGCTGGTTTTTCGGCATGTGTTCAAGGCACAATGGGGAAACGCTGGAGAGTCGGGCCTGGATTTTGCGCTCAATATCTACGCGGGTCTGTCGGTATTCAATTTTTTTTCGGAATGCCTGCTGCGTGCGCCTCGTCTGGTGGCAGAGCAGCCCAATCTTGTCCGAAAGGTGGTGTTTCCGTTGGAAATCCTGCCTTGGGTTCTGGCATTTTCGGCGCTGTTTCACCTCGGCATCGCCCTGGTCATTCTGATCGCCGTGAGCGGCTGGATGCACCATGGCTGGCCAGTAAGCCTGCTTTGTCTACCCTTGGTATGGTTGCCGCTGCTGCCGCTGGTTCTTGGTGTCGGCTGGCTGTTCTCGGCGCTGGGGGTTTTCCTGAAAGACATCAATCAGTTGCTGGGAGTGGTCGTGAGCCTGTTGATGTTTCTCAGCCCGGTATTCTACCCACTCGAATCCTTGCCTGCGTTGTGGCGCCCCTGGATGCATCTGAATCCCCTGGCATTGGTCATGGAAGCCACCCGGGACGTGGTGCTGAATGGTCGCTGGCCGGACTGGTCTTCCCTGACCCTGGTCATGGGCGAAAGCCTGGCCGTGGCGCTGCTGGGGGCCCTATTTTTCCGCGCGGCGCGACATGAGTTCGCTGATGTCCTCTGAACTCATCATCCAGGCGCAGGGAATCGGCAAGCGCTACGCTTTGTTCGAGCGTCCGGCGGATCGTCTGAAACAACTGCTTTTCGGCCGTTTTCGTTCCTACCACCAGGAGTTCTGGGCGTTGCGGGGTGTCGATCTCGCCATCCAGGCGGGGGAAGTGGTGGGTCTGGTGGGCCGTAACGGTGCCGGAAAATCCACCTTGCTACAGATGATCTGCGGTACGCTGGAGCCGACCGAGGGAAGCTTGGCGGTGCGCGGGCGGGTCGCTGCGCTGCTGGAACTGGGCGCCGGTTTCAATCCCAATTTCACTGGCAGGGAAAACGTCTATTTTAACGCCGCCATCCTCGGGCTGAACAGCGACGAAGTGCATAAGCGCATGGACGACATTCTGTCCTTTGCGGACATCGGCGATTTCGTCGACCAACCGGTCAGAACCTATTCCAGCGGGATGTTCGTTCGCCTGGCTTTCGCTGTGGCGACCAGTGTGGATCCGGACATTCTGGTGATAGACGAGGCGCTCTCCGTGGGGGATGGCGCCTTCGCACGCAAGTCCTTCGATCGCATCATGGGCATGAAGGAGGCCGGCAAAACCATCCTGTTCTGCCCGCACTCCATCGACTCGGTGGAGGTGCTGTGCCACCGGGCCTTGTGGATCGAGCATGGCCGCTTGCGCATGCAAGGCCCTGCGGCAGAAGTGACCTCGGCCTACGCTGCCAGCCTCGAAAGTCCCGCCGGAGGCGAGGAGACCGGGCGCACCGGGCCCATGGCTCACGCTGGCGGGGGGCGCATCATTCGGGCCACCGCCTGTGCGGAAGGCGTATGCGGTACCAGGGTCAGCACCATATCCGGGGTGAGCGAGCTTTCGGTCACCATCGAGTTCGCCATCGACCCGAGCCTGCTTCCTCCCAGTGTGGCGGTCGTCTTCGGTGATGCCGCGCACAGGGTCGTAGCCAGCGCCAGTTCGCATAACGACGGGGTGACGCTGTCGATGGATGCGCAGGGGCGTGGCCGCTGTGTGGTGATCTTCCCGGCCTTGCCGTTGCTCAAGGGGCGCTATTCGATCACTTCCTACCTGTTCTGTGAGAAGGGATTGCACATCTATGACCTGGCGGACCAGAGCATCAGCCTCGATGTGACGCAGCACGGCGTTGAGCAGGGGGTGGTCACCTTGAAGCACGCATGGCTCACGGCATGATGAATTTTGACCAAAGCATGCGCATTGGCGAATTGTCCTTCAGCCGTCGGGATATCGTTCTCGAAGACCAGACCGACGTATTGGCGCTGCACAACCGGGTGTTTGGCGCGGACGCCACACCCGCCTGGTTCCGCTGGAAGTATGGCAATGGCGGTGCGGAGGCGACGGGCCTCTGGGACGAGCATGGCCGCCTGGTGGCACTTTGCGGAGGAACGCCACGTACCCTGCTGCACGAGGGAAAAGCCGTGGCCGCGATACAGCTTGGCGATGTCATGGTCGCGCCCGAAGTCCGCGGCCTGTTGACCCGTCGCGGACCGTTCTTTCAGGTCTCCCGTCATTTCTACGAGTCGCGCATCGGCAGCGGTCGACCCTACCGAATCGGCTTCGGTTTTGCCAGCCAGCGTCATGTACGGCTGGCTGTCGCCTTGCGGCTGGCCTGGAATGAGGGGACTCTACAGTCACTGCAGTGGTCTGATCTGGCGGGCAAGCTACCTTGGGGCTGGCGCTGCACGCCCCTCGAACCGGAGCATCTGGAACAGGCTGCGACCGAGGCCTGGCAGCTCATGCAGGAGGGCCTGACTGGTCTGAGCGCCGGCTGCCGGGATGCGGATTACCTGCGACACCGTTTCCTGGATCGGCCCGAATATGTCTATCAGCTGTACCGGATCCAGCGCATCTGGTCGCGGCGAACATTCGGCATTCTCGTTCTGCGCATCCAGGGCGAACTCGCTCATTGGCTGGACTGGATCGGACCTCCGGAGGAAATCGGCCTGGCTGCACGTATTGCGCAAACCCGGGCGGCGGCAGCCGGCGCCCGTACGATGACCCTATGGGCCTCCGCAGCGGTCTGCGAATCCCTGGGAATCTGCTCGCCGGAAGAGTCGACCGTCGCCTGGGTGGGAATCCCCCGCGCTTCCACGCTTCTTGAGGAGGACGGCATCCGGCGGAAATGGTGGTGGATCGGGGGAGACACGGATTTCCTGTGACGGCGTGAGGGCAACGGAAAGCGACATGCTGCCTTACCGGGCGCAGCAGTGGATTCCTGCGACCGGGGTGCTGGTGCTCGCACCCCATCCAGACGACGAGGTGTTCGGCTGTGGGGGTGCGCTTGCGGCGCATGTCGCCGCGGGCGTTCCTGTGCGCGTCGTCATCCTCACCAACGGCGCGCTGTTCGGCGACCCGCACACGCGGCTGAACGAAAGCTGTAGCGCGGGCCGTTTGCTGGGCTATGGCAAGCCGGAAAGCTGGAATTTCCCGGATCGCGGCCTCGAGTATGGTGAGCCTCTGGTGGCGCGTTTGCTGGCGGCCATCACCGCCAGCGCTGCCGATCTGGTCTATGCGCCGTCACTCCGGGAAATCCATCCGGATCACCGACAACTGGCGATGGCCGCTGCCGAGGCCGTGCGCCGAGTCGGCGGAGCGCTTCGCCTCGCCCAGTATGAGGTGGGCGTACCACTGCGTCCCAATCTGTTGCTCGACATCACCCCGTTCGCGGATCTCAAGCAACAGGCCATGGCGTGTTTCGTTTCCCAACTGCGGCATCAGCGCTACGATGAGCACATCCTGGCACTGAATCGCTACCGTACCTACACGCTGACGGCGGAGGTCCGCTTGGCCGAGGCCTATGCCCTCGTTTCGGCACAAGCCCTGCGCGAGAATGCGCTGCTCGATCTGGTGGAGCCGGAATACGTCTTCCAGGCGCGACTGGGATTTCCATGCTCCAGCCAGGACGTGCCACTCGTTTCGGTGGTCGTCCGCCGCCCCGCCGGGTCGGACCTGCGCCTGAGCCTGGACAGCCTGGCTTTGCAGACCTACCCGAACATCGAGGTGCTCCTCGTGGATGGTGACCCTGGGCTGCCGGCGCTGCCCGGCAATTGCGGTCGTCATCTCCTGCGCCAGATCAGGACGAACCGTTGCCTGTCTGCAGCCGCGGCTAGCAATGCCGGATTCGACCAGGCCAGTGGTACGTACTGCCTGGTTCTCGATGCAGGCAAGTCGATTCCGCCGGAGCACGCCAGCAGCCTGGTGTTCGCGCTGCGCAAGCAATCGTCCTGCCATGTCGCTTATGCCAGCGCACCGCAACGAGAGGGAAATGCCTGCCAGGCGAGCGGGGAGGGTATCGACTGCGACGCGGTACGCCTCCTGTGCCGACCCGATATCCCTTTGCGGGCCGTACTCTTCGATCTTTGCCTGGTGAACAAGGGCTGTCGCTTCGACGAGTCCCTCGAAGGCGAGCAGGATTGGGATTTTCTGTTGCAGTTGAGCCTTGCCAGCGCATTTCTCCAGGTAGCTTGCGCTGCCCCATTCCCGGAAGAACCGGCCAATGCGCGGGAAACTCCTGCCCCCACTTCCCTGCTGGCGATGTGTGAACGCTGGAGGACGCGCTGCTCGTCGGCGCAACTCGCGTCGCTGATGCGGCGAGCCTGCGACCCTCCGCAGTTGGCGGTACTGCGCCGCCAGATGGCCGAACTGCAGCTAACCATGGAAGAGAAAAGTCGGTTCCTCGCCGCGAGGGATCGCGAGTTGCTAGCGTGCCGGAGCACCGTCGAGAGTCTGCGCATCGAACTCGACGAGAGGGAATTGCGGATTGCGGAACTGCGCCTGCAAGTCCAGGAGCACGAACGACAGCGAGCAGAAATGCTCGCCAGCCATAGCTGGAGGATCACCCGTCCGCTGCGCTGCCTGTCCGCCGCTTGGCGGGAATGGTGCAGGAAATAGGCCGGGACAGCATTTTGGTCGGCCAGGTCCATCCTGATCCGCGCGAAGATGCGACCATCGAAGGCGCACGCGGACTGGCGGCCCTGATGGTCCTGGCGGCTCACTATGCACATCTGTTTGTGGCACAGAGCTGGCTGCTTCGCTTCGCCACCACGGGCGTCGATCTGTTCTTCGTTCTCAGTGGCTTTGTCTTTGCTCCTTACCTGCTGGGCAAACCCTTGCCGCTCCTGCCCCACCTGGTGCGACGGTTCTTCCGGCTGTATCCGCTCTACCTTGCCGCACTGATCGCTTACGTACTGCTGCATGATCCACCCGCCCAGGCCTGGGAGCACTTCCCTGTCCACCTGTTGATGCTCCACTCTCTCTCGAAGGAGACCGCCTTCTACTACAACCCGGCGTTCTGGAGCCTGCCACCGGAGGTGGAGTTCTACCTGCTCCTGCCACTGCTGGCGACCCTGGGCAGAAAGGGGAGATTTGCTGCAGTGCTGGGGATATCGCTCGTGGTCCACATGACGCTGGCCCTGTCTCCGGGTAGCGCCGACTTTACCTCCTGGCGCCAGATCGCCGGCGTTCATCTGCCCGGCCTGCTGCCGGAATTCCTGTTGGGTGGGGCGGCTTATGCCATCAGCCAGCGCCGTCTGTCGGTACGCCTGCAGTGCTTGCTGCTCGTCGCCGGAACCAGTTGCCTCTGGCTGGTCGCCCGCGTCTTCAAGGCCTTCGTCGTCGATGCCGGGGCGGGAAGCGTGGTGCCGCCGTGGATCGGCGGCAATATCGGTCTGGCGGCCGCATTGGGCTATGCCCTGGTGCTGGCGGCCCTGTCGAAGCTGCTGGCGCAAGCCAGGGGGCCGGCCACGCCTCTCCTTCTCGTGGCCGGTTCCCTGAGTTACGGCATCTATCTCTTCCACAACCTGATGCCGGTCCTGCTGCGCCGGATCTGGCCAAGCCTGGATGGTGCCTGGCTGGCCCTTGCCGCCCTTGCCTTCACCATGGGACTGGCGACGCTGGCTCACTACGGGCTGGAACGGCCCTTGCGGAATTATGGTCGGCAGATCAGCCGCTCCCTGCAGCCCGCTCGAAGCTGAGATAGCGCAGTTTTCCCGGCAAGGCCGGATGCGCAAGTGCCAGCATATAGCGGCCGGGCTCAAGCAACTGCCAATCCTCCGGTGTGAACGATACGGCGCTGGCCGATAGCGGCCGGAAAGCGGCGGGGATCATCATTGGCGATGGGCTCCAGGCGACGATGTGCGCGCCATCGAGATGTGCATCGAGTTCGGCCGCGTCGCTGATGGAGGCACCGAGGCAATCCCCCCATTCCTCCCAACGTAGCGGCTGGCGGAGTCGCTCCAGCAGAGCCAGCTGACGCGTCCAGCGGTGGAATAGCGGGTGGCGCTTGCGGAAATAAATGATCCGGGTTTGTGCCATCAGCGGCGCCTTCAATCGCTTGTGGCGATATGCATGCACTGCCGTGGCAGCGGGGACCACTGCCAGCCGGTATCCGGGCTGTCGCAGACGCCAGGCAAGGTCCGTGTCTTCATAGAACATGAAGTAGTCCGGGTCGAACAGGCTTCCCGTCGCCAGCACGGCTTCCCGCCGGAGCAACAGCAATGCGCCGGCCAGAAACGGCGTTTCCACCGGCCGAGGGCTGGCCATCTGCCGCTGCATGCGCGCGAGGTAGAGCCGGAAAACCGCTCGGCAAAGCCGGGGATACCTGCTGGCCAGCGCCAGGGAGATTTCCGCCAGAGGCGATTGAGGAAAAGCCGGGGGCAGCAGAAAACGATGGCCGCGATCCCAGAAGGTCCTCGGAGAAACCGCCGCCAGCCGGGGATCGGCTTCGAGGGCATCGACAAGGGTCTCCAGATCCCTGGGCGAGAGCAGGGCGTCCGGATTCAGCAGCAGGCAATAGGGCGCGCTCGATTCGGTAAACGCCAGGTTGCACCCCCGGCCAAATCCCAGATTCTTTCCCGGCACCAACAGCCTTGCCCAGGGCATCTGGCGGATGCTGCGCGCCAGCGTCCCGGCTTCCACAGGATCATCGCTGTTGTCCACCAGCCAGAGTGTGCCAAAACGCCACGGCATGAGGGATTGCACGGCTTGCAGAGTGTCTGCAGAAGTCCGGTAGTTGACGATGATGACATCAACGTGCCTGGATGAGGACATGGAAGCTATCGGTGCTGAGGCTCTGAAAAGCAACGGTCTGCTCGAAACCGGCGGCCTGCGCCAAAAAGGCCTGGAGGTTTTCGGGCAATGGGGAAGGACAATCCCGCCACCGGGCCACCTGAAAGCCCGCATCTTCGATCAGTTTCTCGAGGCCCCTGCGCGTGAAGAAACGCAAGTGCCCCACGCAGAGAATGCCCACTGGTTGATAGTCGAATTCTCCCTGCAGCAGGTCCTGGACAACGGACCAATGACCGACGTTGGGCACGGCAAGCAGCACGTGTCCCCCCGGCTTGAGTAGGCTGTGTGCCTTGCGGAGGGCAGCCAGGGGGTCGGC
>RRZU012160015.1_pt1 | contig 14317 bp, 17 predicted proteins | sample 2165561 | NCBI WGS metagenome assembly RRZU01 (sample SAMN10456909, study PRJNA506462) | wastewater metagenome | isolation source: wastewater sludge | place: USA: Moscow, Idaho
CTCTTTGAGTGGTACAACGTTGACCGCATCCAACAATACGGGTGCTGCCCGTTCTTGTACGGTTACGGCTTCCTATGGCGGTGTCAGTAAGACAGTTACTGTTACTCAGTCAGCAGCTGTAATTACGTATGATTATGTATTCTCCTTCTCGGATGGTACTACCAGTAAAACATGGACAGGAGTGTCAGCCACCGGGGCGACAAATACATTTTCAATCAATTCATATAGGAAGAAATACGTAAATGGGACTTTCTCACTTAATGAAGATGTGTCGTATTCTGGATCTGCGAATGTTTCGTGGATTACACTAACAGGTTCGAGCGTCATTGTCGCTGATAATAATACTACCTCTCCAAGAGGTGGTGTTGTAACGTTTACTCAGGGCACAAGTGGTCTGACAGTAAAAGTAACGGTTACTCAACTTAAAAAGAATGAAATAATAATAAACTAAAAAATGAAAAGATTCAGTTTCATTATTCTTGCTTCTTTCCTGCTTCTCTCTTGTGAGAGAAGCAGTGAAATTGAAGCTGCGCATGAAGAATTAAGTGTTAGTTCCTGTGTCGTTAGTTCACGTGCCGTTGAACAGACACCTGCAACTTCCTCACCGATATGTGTGTGGGCGCTCGACAGTTCGAAATTACCTTATAATGGTAGTGCGACTCGCTTATTATCTTTAACTAACGGCTTGTGGTTGTTTGATACACCCATCTATGTGGATGCTAATACTAGTGGAGGATATCTTTATGCTTGTTACCCAGCAGGTCTATCCACTTCAACCACACAAGCTATTGACATGCAATTACAATCTGATTTATTATATTGTAAAAATCCGGTTGAATTTGCATCAGGGAAATCATCAGTTAATCTAGTTCTCCATCACGCTCTTAGTCGCATTGTAGTTAAAGTGGATAACCAGACCGTTACAGGTCTATCCATTGAATCACCGATAACAGGGAATTTTGATGTCATAACCGGTAACTTTGCTGATTTAGTGACAGGTACTGTTACCTCTACTGACAGTACTCTTTTAATCATTCCTCATTCAAAGGAGCTATCTCAATTGAAAATAAGTTTAGATAACGGTAAAACCTATACATATTCTATTTCCAATAGTCAATTTACATCAGAAAAAAGCTATGTATATGGTTTTGTTCTGAATGAGAACAGAGAACAACTATCTGTAAAGACTGTGACTATAGAACCTTGGATAGAGGAAAAATATCAAGATTATTTATAATTTAAATTAAAAACACATGAAAAAAAATACTACATGGATATTTCTTTTTTTCTCTTTATTCACCTTTTCTCTCTTGTACTCTGAGAAAATCATGGATCATTTTATAGGTACTTCTTCTGCCCCTAATCATGGTATAGAGAAGTTGTTAGTTTCTATTTTTTTCTTGCTTCTTGCAATTTTCTTTAAACTTAAAGATTAAAAAAGTTTGTATAACTGCTTTTTATAAAATACATTATGAAAAAGAAATTATTATTATCTGCCATTATAGGGACATTTTCCAATTTAGTATTTGCACAAACATCCGCTCGGTCAGACATAAACACCGCAATAAGTAATTGGATTATTCCGATTCTGGGATTTTTATTTATCGTTGGTACGGTCATAACAATCCTTCATAACATGGATGGTATACGAGGCAAGGCTGGTGCTGACCAAAAAGAAGCCTGGTTTAATGTTGGCCAAACAGTAGTGTACATTTTAGTTGGTATTTCAATTATTTACTTTGTTGTAAGTAAGGTTACTGCTATTAGTTTCACTGTATAAAGAATATGGAACAAGAAACTAAGCATAAAACTTGTACATGTAAAATTTACAAGGGGATAGATTCCCCTTGTAAAATTAAAGGCCTCCTTTATAAATACTTCTATATGATGCTTGTAGTTTATGGTTTTGGAGGGTTAATGATTTTGCTAGAATTCAGTTCTGTTAAATCCGGTAATTATGGGACATTCTTTTTAAATTCAATGATTATATGTGGAATTGTGCTTGCTATAAGAAAGTATTTCACCAAAATGTCGAATAAGAAAAAGATCCGTCCAAGTAATAAAAGGGTATATATCTCTACTCGTTCAATTTTCAAATCTTTAAAATCCTAATAAATGAATACCTCTGCATTTTCCTCATCCCTTTTTGACCCGATTGATGAAATTATGCCCGATGATAAAGGGCACGGGTTAATCATAGGGAAAACAGGAAGTTTGACTTATATAGTTGAGGTTTCCTCTCCGGAAGCCTATTCTCTGTATAAAAATAATATTAAATCAAGACATTCAGTATTTGTTCAGGCATTTTCTCACATGCCGGAAAACTGTTATGTACATAAGCAGGATTTATATGTGAAGGAACAATACCATCCCGCAGTTGTGGATGTTGGCTATATTGCGCAAGCCGAAGCCAAATACTTTTCCGGGAGGAATTATTTGCGTCATACTTGTTATATTGCTTTTACCCTTATAGGGATGAAAGCTCTATCAGCAGGATTTACGACTCAGCCATTCAGTGTTTATTCCGATAAGATAAACAAAGAAGATCGCAGTAGATTACTGGACTTCCTTGATGCCATTGAATTTGCAGTTAATAACATCGCATCTTTATCCGGTACATCTGTTTCTTTTTTGGGAATTGATGATATAACAGATTATGTAGCTCGTCTTGTTAATTTTCAGGATAGAGAGGCTCTTAATGACTTAAATTTTGAGCAAGAAATTACTTGCGGAAAAAATCGGGCAAGGATGTTTGCGATAACTGACAATGAGCTACTTCCTGACGGTGAGCTGCCTATTTACAAGATTGACAATTCGGTATCACAAGAAAGATCCGAGCTATATATGTCCATTGGAGAGAATATAGGTGGTATCCATCTAAATTGCAATCACATCTTTAATCAGGTACTTTTTTTCTCTTCTGATAAAAAATTAAAGGATGAATTGAGCGTAGCTAAGAACCAACATCTTACTAATGCCGGTTGGGATGCTTCTCTTGGTTCTAAGGGCAAAGAACTAAAATCATTGGAGGCAGAGATTTTGGACGAGAACCTCACGCTGTGTCAAGCGTATTACTCAGTCATTATTTGGGACGAAGATCCTGTTCTGTTAGATATGGCAGAAAAGGAATTTCGCTCGAAAATAAATGTACTGAATATTAAGTATTACGTACCATCACATGAAAATTTGGCTATTCTTTTTGGTTCAAGTATAATTGGCGCCACATCAGCGTTGTCACGAAACTATATGTTTGTTACAACGTTGAATCTTGCGGTCTGTTTTTTCACACATTATTCAAATTTTAAGGATGATGATGCCGGCATTTTGTTTAATGATCGTTTATATCAGATTCCACTTAGAAAAGATATATGGGACGCAAAAAACAAACGTGTAAAGGCCCGAAACGCTGTAGTAATAGCTCCCACCGGTTCAGGAAAATCTTTCTCTGTTAACAACATCGTATATCAATTATTGGATCAAGGTTATACGGTCGTTGCTGTGGAGTTTGGCAACTCGTTCAAGCAGCTATGCTACTTGTATAGCGAAATTTCGCTTCATGTGGAATATGATCCGTCCATGCCTTTAGGTATTAATCCATTTGATTTAGAAGGGCAACTTTATACTGGTGACAAGGAGGAAACAATCATCAATCTATGCCTTCGCTTTTGGCGTCGTCAGGCAGATAATAACGAAATAGTTGCTCTTCGTAAGTTTATAAAATCGTATTATGAAAGTAAGACTGACGGCCATAGTTTTGAGGATTTCTACTATTACATTAAGGATAATTTTGACTCCTTATGTTTAAAACTCAACATCAATAAAAACTATTTTGATTACGATTCATTCGTACACGTTTGTAGCGAATTTGTCGGTTCAGGAGGCTATGCCAATTTATGTGCTCTTTCAGGAGCCGGTTCCGGGATAAAAGATAAAAGATTTATCCACTTTGAACTAACTAAAATTAAAAGCAATCCCTTTGTTACATCTGTTGTAATGAGCATGTTGTTTGATGTGATCAATAATAAGATTCTATCAGATCCATCTAAACGAGGCTATATAATATTTGATGAGTATGCAGAAACAGCTCAGATTAAATCTGCTAGTGCATTGGATGTTAATATACATCAGACGGTTGCTTTCTTCTATCAGAAGATACGTAAAGAAAACGGTGCGGTGATGACTATCATTCAGTCACCTGTCCAGTTGCCGGATAACGAATATACAAAAGGTATTATCGCCAACACACAAATTCTGTATGTGTTGGAAGGAAATGAAGGAGTATATGATGATATAAAGACTACATTCTCTATAAAGAATGAAGCTCATTATAATCAAATGCGCTCCTTAAAGAATAACTATTCGGCAGAACGACCTTATTCAGAATGTTTTATCCGATTTGGAGAAACGTATGCTATAACGGTGCGTATTGAAGCTTCCCAACGTAAATATCTTGCGTTTCAAACGCAAGGTGAAATACGCTCAGAGTTGGATCGTATGTACTTAGAAAATCATGATATGGCCAAGTGCATTGAAAAATATATAGATAGAACAGCTAAAAATAATATATTATGAAACGAAGGATTTTAATGTTTGTGATTTTGCTGTGCATTACCCGGATAATGCAAGCCCAAATACCCGTGACAGATGTGGGAATGAACGCTCAATCAAGAGTAAACCAAATTGTTAATTACTCAACTTGGACAGAAACACTAAAGAAAGCGATTACTCAAGCTAACACCTTGACAACAACGCTAAAATATGTGCAATCAGTTTCCTCTGCTGTGCGAGATATTGCCTATACGAAAGAGTTAATTGAGCGTCAGGGCCGCATTGTAAAAACATGTAATACGATATTGAAGAAACCTAAATTAAATAACCAAACTTACCGAAATCTGAGTTCTAATGTTACGCAGATCTTAGCCACGAATAACCAACTTATCACACTAGCCAACAATACTCTCACGGGATCATTTAAGATGAATGATTCTGAACGCATGTTGATGCTCAAACAGATAAGTGAAGAACAACAAAAAATTATGTCTGCACTTAGTAATATGGATCTTATCCTCAATTTGAGTACAGATACAAGTAACGTACTAAATAAACGCGTTTTACGATGAGTGCAAATACAACTACTATTGCTGACGTTTATGAGAAAGTGAAACATACGATTGCATATGATTCATTCACGACTGTCATGCTTGCAATCGTCTTATTTCTAACTTTCCAAAAGATATATGATGAATGGAATAAACACCTCAATGAAGGTGGATCGTCAATGTCTAAATTGCCAGTCATTTGGGGACAGATCCGTATATATATTGTTTTGTGTGTTGTTGTTGCTTTCTCTTCTCAAATATTTACCCTTGTAGAGCATGTTCTTGCTGAAATGCAAGATTTACTCGTTCGAGGTTTTGGAGGTGAAAATGCGGCTACTGCTTCGGATTCAATCTTGAAAACTATGGAGAAAATGTATAATGAATATGACGAAAACGCTCTATCGAATGACGGACTATCTTCTTTGGTAACCGGTGCACTTACCGGTGGTGTTGGAGTTGTTTTTCCTATTTTAATTCACGCCCTATCATGGATAGTGGCAACCGTTGGAATGTTAATTTTCAAGTGGACTTATACCGTTTTTCTCGTGCAAAGGTACATGTGGCTGTTAATGCTTGAATTGATAGCGCCTATCGCGATTGTACTCGTTATTCACGAAAACACGAGAAGTTATTTCCACGCTTGGGTTAAGAACATGATAATTTGCTATCTATTGATTCCCATGTATTTACTTGCTGACATATTTTCGAATGAGATAGCCTTTTTTTTGACTTCTCAAACTGCGACAGGTTCGGTAGATATATTATGTACTATCATTCTTGTCATGATAATCAAATTAAAATGTTTTGCTACGGTGAAGCAATATAAAACTCAATTATTTTAGGATATGAAAAGATTACCATTACAACCTTATAAGATACTCGGAAAGAAGCTTCTTCATAACATCGATGAGAACTTCAACATATCCGGAAAGTCCAAAAAACTTCAATTAATGATAGCTATAGCTGCTATTGTGGTAGCAGTATTGTTTAAATTTTTACAAAGATTATTTTACTAATGGAGACCAAAATAAATAAAGATCAGGTAGCAGCACAATTCACCGCCTATGCTTCAGCCAAAAACAAACAAGCTTTGTATGTAAAGTTAACGTTTGGGAGCGTGCTAATTATTTGTGCGTTGGCCTTATATTTCGCATCAGAAATTGCGAAAGAAGGCACAAATAAAATCTTGGTTGTTGATGCGGCAGGGCAACTGCTCCCTGTTAAGTCTGAGAATCAGGAACAACTTTATAAATCATTGCTTCAAACTCATTGCTATTCCGTGGCTTACTACACTAACACCTTTGATGTTAACAACATCAAAAGCAATCAGGCTCGTGCGGCATTTCTGGTTAATGGGGCTGATTTGAATGCCATTTTTGGCAAATACCAACACGATAAAGCTTATTCCGATGCATTAAACAAAGGTACTGTCTATCGGTGTGAATTTGACAAAATAGAATCCCTCCAAGTGGTAGGTAACGGCGCTGAATATCAGGTTGTATTTTCATCGATATTAAGTATCATAGATAACGGCATTCCGTTAAAATTCAAGGTAATTTCTCGTGGTATCGCTATCCGTACAACTGCCCGATTCCCCGAAAATCCGACCGGCTTTTATTTTAAGAACTACACTCAGGAATACGAACCAATTAACGCAGAATAGAGCTATGAATAAAAAAAAGAAAATGCTACTTATGGTTTCCTTGCTTGCGATAACTTCTGTATTGTTTGGGATTCTCATTTATTCATCAAAATCAGATTCAAAGAATATTAATTCTGAAGTATCTCTACGTGCTAACGCAGATGACGTCTCTCTTGATGATATGATGAATACTAAAAATGGTTCCAGTACACTTACGCAGAGTGAGGCTCTCCCGTCAGAGAATATTCCCATGGCATCAACAGTATCAGAAGATAACCCTGAAGCTATTCAGCAAGTACAAGAACTTATTCGGCGCAATCAGGAAAATATCAATGGTGGTCAGGAAATGATTACTCATGAACGCAATAGAGTTTACACACCTGAATATGAAGGAGGATCTTCAGAGCAGCATCAATCAACCTCTCCTACCCTTGCTATTCGCAAGCCTAAAAAAGAGCAAACAAAAGATACGGTAGTGGTTAATGTAGAGCAGCCCCGAAGCGTTTTTCATAGCGTTTCCTTTGGCGGTGGTCAGTCTCGCAATGCAATAAAGGCTTACGTGCATTCTGATCAAATTGTGATGGAAGGTAGCACGCTAAAAATGCGTTTAGCTGAAGATTGCGTAACAGATAATGGCATTACAATTCCAAAGAGTTCTCCCATTTTTGGAGAAGTTAAGAGCATCAACGGTGAACGGGTAATTGTTGATATCAAGTATATCAATTACAACGGTAACATATTGCCATTCAAGAAGAAAGTTTATTCCCGTGATGCCCTAGCCGGCATTTATGCTCCTGGTAATGCCAAATCTGAAATAAATAAAGATGTAACTGAAGGTGCTGTCGATGGTCTTCCCAGTAGTGTGGCATTAGATCCATCATTGCAGTTAGCTACTACCTTGGCTACTTCGGCTGTTTCTGCAGGAAAAGGTGCTGTTTCAAAAGCAACTAGAAAAATCAAAGTCTTAATTAAAACAAATTACGAGCTGTATCTCCGTCCGGACGAAAATTAAAAAACAATATCATGAGAAATATTATAGTTACATTATTAATCTTGTTGTGTACAACTGTTAATGCTCAACAAGCCGGTATTCAGGAAATTAATTCCTCCTCATTCGCAGTAAGTGATAAAATCACTTACCACATTATTTTCCCTACTGATATTAAATACTTTTCTATTGGTGACGATAATGTAGCCGGGGAAAAGATAGCTGTCTTTCCGAGAGCAATCCGTTTAAAGGCTGCTGGTAAACCGTTTAAAAAAACCACGAATATGAGCGTGGTAACAGCTGACGGTAAATATTACAGTTATAATATCAGTTATTCTGAGTATTTAAATGAAACTTACAGAGCAATTGAAGGGAATTATGCTTCTCCTTACAACATTGAAGTAAATGACAAACAACAAACACATTTTATTCTTCCTGAAGAAATTGTATATGTTGATTTTGGGAATGAACTTGAAGTAAATAAGGCTTCAGGGGTAGACAATATTTTAGCTCTCCGCGCAACCAAGGAGAATATTTCTCCTACTAATGTGAGTGTGATTACTTCTTCAGGTAAGTTTTATACCTTTAATTTAAAGTACAGCTCTTCTCCTGAATCCTTTTCATTTGTTATTGATGCACCAAAGAGAGAACGTGTCGCTCTCTTTGACAATAACGAATTAACCAGTACTCAAAAAGAAAACATTCGTACTGAAATAAATACCCGTTTTCAATCTATCTCAAAATTGACGGAAGATTTTGCGGGTATCAGATTCGCAGTCACTAATATTTTTATTGATAAAGACATTTTGTATTTCAAATTTAAGATAACCAATTATAGTAATATTGATTATCAGCCAGACTTTGTGCGTTTCTATATTCAAGATGCCAAGATCCTAAAGAAAACAACCGTGCAACAACTAGAGCAAGTACCTTTGTTCTTCTTTGATCAGCCTAAACGTATTAATGCCCACGACACCAAGATATTTTCTGTTGCTCTGAACAAGTTTACGATTCCGGATAAGAAGATCCTCATTGTTGAGATGCAAGAGAGTAGCGGTGGTCGTCACTTCATTATTAAAGTGAAGAACCGTGATATTATTGAAGCCGAGATTTTAAACGGAGAAGTGAAAAACAGTTCATTTCGTCCGACATTGGAAAAAATACTATCCAAATGATACGATTTTGTTCTATATTATTATGCCTTGCTTCTTTAGTGAGTTTACTGGAGGAGCTTGCAGTAAAATCGTTCTCTCTCAGCCCCATCATCGAAGCTGCATCGCTGTATGAACAAGAAGGAATGCTTTCTGATCTTCCGGTTCATCGCCCAATTTCTCTGTATGAGAAATATAGAGTTTCATCACCTTATGGCAATCGCAAAGATCCATTCACTGGCCAGATCCGATTCCATAGTGGTATTGATTATGCATGCGAGTTGGCCACAGCTGTACATGCTACGGCTAACGGTATAGTCACATATTCTGCACCACGTGCAGGTTATGGAAAATGCATTGTTATATCTCATGCATATGGATTTTCAACCATTTACGGCCATTTGGCAGAATATTATGTGAGCAAAGGCGACATTGTTACAGTAGGGAAAATAATTGGCTTTGTAGGGAGCACCGGACGAAGTACCGGTAACCACCTTCATTACGAAGTAAGAAAGAATAATAAAATAATAAAACCACTATTTTATGACTAAAGAATTGCTCTCATACGAGCTGGAGCTTCTTATACTTGAAGCAATTAGTAATCATGGAATTTCTGTATTACCAACGAATTATAAGTTTCTTAAACGGTATGGCTTGATGGAACTCTATTTTAATTATGTGGAGAGTAGCCGGCTTAATATACCATCGGTTCAATTTGATTCCGCTATTAAGAGACAAGCAAGTAATTATGTTCCAAACATAGTGTCATATAAATTATTGATATCTCATTATCAACAATGTGGTTTACAAGGTCTTATTGATTTGCTTGAAGAGAACGGATTCTTTTTTGAAGCTAACCCGATTAATCAGGTTAGTGCATCTAATAGTTCACCTGAAATATTGCTAGAGGAAATTTTAAAATCTTATATTGAATAAATATGTTTTCAATCAACACGATGGAGAACCTTGTTCGCCTCCATAAACTTATCCGATTACAACGGACTGGCAAACAACAGGATTTGGCCCAAGAGATGAGAATGTCATTGCGTGGGATTCAGAATTACCTTAATTCTCTGCGTGAGCTTGGTGCAAAAATCAACTTTGACAAAGCCCGGAACACATATTATTATGAAAATAATTTTAATATCGAATTCAGTATAAAAATATGGGTTGATGACTAAAAATGTTCGGATTTTGACACCAAAGTTGTTCTATATAGAAAATATTTATTATATTTGTACCAAATATGGTACACCTAAATTTTATAAATTATGGCCGTCATACAAGTTACATCAAGAGAGTTCAGAGAGAAACAGAAAAATATCTTTGACTTAGCTGATTCGGGTGAAAAAATAATCATCAGAAGAGGAAAGAAACAGGCTTATACGCTTGTTCCTATAGATAATACAGATTTCTGTCTAACTCCTGCAGCTGAGGAACGTATTAAGCAACACAAGGACGGAGAATTGAAGAAATGAGATCAGATCCGGAAGAAGCAATTAAATATGTTATTTACCCAAAAAAAAATAGAAAAGCGCAAAGGGTTTGCGTACCTTCCAAGTTACATTTGCGTATATTAAAATAGAAACAATTAAAGTTAATTAGATTATGAGAAAAGTATTATTATTAGTTTCGTTATTTACTGGTTTGTTGACTGGTTGTAGTCAGGAGACGGAAATAGAGTCAATTACTCGTCCTAATCCTGACGGTAAATCAAGAGTTGTTATTACTGGTGACGGTGCTGTCTCTACCCGCTCCGGTGATAAGGTCGAATTTACGGGTGGTTACGCTACTGGCGCCGGCTTATATGATGGTGACGCCCGTGCTGAAGTAAAGGCCGTTGCATATAACGGATACAGGTTAGCAACCTTCGAAGGTGGCCCATCAGGAGAATCTCCTACTCTCAAAGGTTCAGATGCTTATGAATTTGGTATTAAATCGCAAGACTGGCAATTTAGCGTTGAGTTCAAAAAGGAGTATTTAATTTCTCTGATTGCAGAAACAGGCGGAACTGTTGCCGGTGGCGGTACAGTGCTTGATGGTGATAATATCACCGTAACAGCAACTCCTACTGTAGGTTATAGTTTCTCCGGATGGTATGAAGGAACAACAAAAATTAGCAGTTCAGCTTCTTATATCTTTACTGTTAGTTCAAATAGAACTATAACATTCTCCTTTGTATAAAGACATAGTGCAAATACAAATTAAACGAAAATGTATTATTCCGACACAAAGATATTTATTTTTCATCAACATATAAAATATCTTTAATTTATTAATTATTTTAAATAATAAAACACGAATATTCACAATTCTGAACCCGAATCAGCTAAATTTACGATCGATTTACTTGCGCTTAATACCCAGCCTACAGATGTCTTATTAAGACCCAATTTCACAATCATATTCTTAACATCATCTATGTAATTGATTTGCTTGCCACTTAACAGATCTTTCATCTGTGAACCGGAAAATTGTTTCAGTTCAATATCGTTTGTTTTTAAATGTAATTTTTCGCCCGTCAGCTTGTCGGTAATTGATAGCGAGTCAATTCTGATTGGATAATTATCTTTATTGTTTAAGGTTACTCGTCCTTCTAGCTGCTTCGAAGCTGTGCTTATAATAGGCATTCTTTTTATTTCGTAATTTATGTTCTCGTTCCAACTAACCTTAGAACAATTTCGAATATATTGCTCTAAGGTTTTCCCAAAATCTTCATAACCGTCCTCTTGCCACGCTTCTGCTTGAGATGACAAATTCTCAATAAAAATGTCTTTGTCCTCAATCACTTCTATATAGGGCTGCCGATATTCATCGTGGTAATCATTAAGATGTCCTTTAATAATTGAATCTACTTCGTTTAAGGATTTGCCTTTTAATTCTTCAAAATTTATATTCCAACCATCCCAAGCATAATTTGTTTCAAAAGTACTTGTGTCATTTATCTCTGTAACAATACCTCTATTATTGGTTATCACTTCACAAGATGTACTTGCACCGAAATCGCCTTCGCAAATATTATAGTTATATTTTCTCATACTTTTTTTGTATAATTGAGAATGAATTCTTCGCTCTCTCCTCTCCTACTCTATTTAAATTCCGGCCTCTGAATCAGCTATGCTAGCGATTTTCTTCCCTATACTTAATGCCCAGCCGGCAGGCGTTTTGTTTAGCCCTAAATAACCGGCTATACCGGCAACTGCTTTTACTTGCTTGCCACTTAACAGATCTTTCATCTGTGAGCCGGATAAGCTCTTCAGGTCGATACCTTTCGTATCTAATTGTGATGAAGAACCTGTGAGCCTGTCTGTAATCATTGGACTATTTACCTCGATGACATTTTTATCATTGTCAAGAACCACATGTGCGGAAAGTTTTTTGGTAGATGTTGCACTCAATTCAGCTCGTTTGGATGGATAACCATTTAATTCATCCTTATAATATTTACTAGCAAGTAATTTTCGGTCTGTGGTCTCGGAAAATGTTAGCACATCTTCTTTTCCGAGTTTTACACTTGAGTATTGAATATTATCAATTTTGCAACGGATGGCCATACCTCCCTCTTTGAGAGAGAATAGATTAATATCTGATATGCGATTATCAATATCATTCATGGCTTTTATTTGGCTTAATTTAATGATTGGTTGATCAAGATCTCCAGCAGCATCTTGAAATTCGTACTCGTCAGCCAACTCTAATTTACCGTCAATAAATTGACAGTATAAATAAGCTATACAGCCATCCTCATAAAATGGTATATCACTTATTATTATTTCTTTTAGCTCTGGAGAAAAGAAATTTATTATTTCTTCTTTTTTAATTGGTATATCAATCTCTATAGTATTATTCGTGAGGAAAGATTTATCAATTAAAAAAGGTGATTTGTAGAATTCTATATTATGTGGATTATCAGTATTAATTATACTTGGTTCTTTCAATATTTCTGTAGACGGAATTGGTTCCGTATTTACCTTTTGTTCTTTATTCAGTTCGTTTGTATTTTGAATTATCATATGTGATGCTTTTGATACATCTTGTAGGAGTGTCATTATGAATTGTGGGTTTTCTTGAAGAGCTGATAACCAGGAACTAATATATTGTGCATTGCCTTTTTGTGGTTGTGTATGGATACCTAATTCTTTCCCGGAGAGTGCTGCGGTAAGTTCGGCTATAAGTTCTTCTCTTGCATAAATGCTGTCACCTTCGTGTTTATGTCTTGGGCGATTTAAGCGAGATTCATGGCCTGTTGAATGGGCCATTTCGTGCAACAATGTATTGTAGAACGATATGCCTTCAGGAAATTGTTTTTGTTCCGGAAGAACAATCTTATCTATTGAGTGACTGTAATATGCTTGGTCTTGCGATTTAAGATGAATGGGACAAACCCATTCTTGCTTATCCACTAAGGAATCTAATGCAGGCAAACTATATCCGTCTGTTGTTATTGTTTTCTCTTCGGTAAATTCGGATAGAAGCCTGTACCATCTTTCTGGGTATTTATCGGAAAAATTAGTTTGGTCTAGGTTGAATACATTAAAATATTTCAAAAATGGGTGGACGATAAACTCATTTTGCATTTTTTCAGGGAGTAGCCTGTGTTCATCAATCGTGATTTTATCTCCTGTTAAACGATGTTTTACTGTGAAATCATAATACGTAACAGGAAATGATTTTGAGCCTTTTAGAATGTGTAATGATTCTTTTTCTGCTTGACGAAATGTTAGGAATACAGGTGTTTTGTACTTGTACTCATCTGTAATAAATAACAGTAGCAATTTATTAAATTGAGAGTATTCTCTCCCATCTATATTGCGAGGAGAACCCATAATTGTTGTTATCCACGGCTGTTGCCAGTTGGAACCTTCAACTTCCTTAATTTTCTGAATTAGCAATGAGGCATATCTCTCAATTGCTGGATTTAGCTTTTCACTCATGATATATATAGGTTTGTTAGACATTGGCGCAAATGTAACTTGGAAGGTACGCAAACCCTTTGCGCTTTTTAATATTTTATTTCATAGTAGGGAAAAAATATAATTCCTTTTAAATGTTTAAAACATTATATGTTTTTGGTAAAGAGTATTATAATAATTATAATTTATTAATTTAAGTTATTAAAAATATATGAATAAATATATTAAAACTATTTGATATTAAAAATATAAATAGTATATTTGTATATCAAAATAATTAAAACCGCATAAGACTGGCGGAATACAAACAAAGTCATTAATATTATGGAAGGAAATAACTCCTTTAAACAAACTATTCAGACATATTTAGAGACCCGTGCTAAGAGTGATGAACTCTTTGCTGTTTCATATGCTAAGTCAAACAAGAGCCTAGACGAGTGCTGTGACTATATCTTGGGTGAAGCTAAAAAGAAAGGTAATGCAGTTGCAATGACCGATGAAGAGGTTTATGGGCTAGCAATTCA
>RRZU013001676.1_pt1 | contig 14314 bp, 16 predicted proteins | sample 2165561 | NCBI WGS metagenome assembly RRZU01 (sample SAMN10456909, study PRJNA506462) | wastewater metagenome | isolation source: wastewater sludge | place: USA: Moscow, Idaho
AAGAATGAGAGCATTAGAGTCAGTCGTTTATCATAATAAAGTAGTACAGGTTCCAACTGATCTTAAACTTTCAGAAGAGGTTCTTACTGGAGACATGATGTTAGATATCAGTAATGACCCAAATCTAAAACAATTAATCAATAAACTAAACAAAAAGGAAAAAGAATGAAAAAAACAGTAATTAGTGTCGCGATTTTAGCTTTATTTGGGGTGTCAACCACATTGGTTGCAGGCGATTTGAAAGCCTCGAATTTTGAAATACCAAATGCCTCTATGGGATATTCTCTAAAAGATGCAGCTGCTTTAAACTTACGAAACACAATCTATTTAAAATCAGATGTTGATGCACTTATTAAAGAAACAAACGACAATAAGGCGATGATAAGTGGAAACCAAACAGCAATTGGTGGTTTAAGAACAGAAGATGAATTGATGAAAAAAAGATTTGAAGAGATGCAAACAAAAATTGATGCACTTGAGCTAAAACTTTCTTTAGTAAAGACAGGCATGTCACCAACAGATACTCAAGATATAAAAGTATTGCAGACAACAGTTAAATCGCTAGAAGCTAAGATTGAAGAGCTACAAGGTGGAGCGGTGAAGCCAGATATGAGAATAAAAGTTGATCAAAAACTTTTAGATTTTGTAAATAATAAAAGATAGACAGGTGTATGCAAATGAGTAAATTACTAACTGGAATTGGCTTTTCACTTTTACTTAGTTCCTTCCTGTACGGGGGGAGCCTTGCGGTAGTGAAAGTCGATAATGCTAATATTAGAAATGAATCAAATATGTTACAAGACTCCATTGTGCAAAATGCTCAATTTGGAGAGTCTTTCGGAGTCGAAAAAATAGATTCAAAATGGGTAAAGTTGTCAAATACATATTATATTGAAAAGTCGTTGGTTAAAATAGTTAGCGATGAGCCAACACTAAAAGCGAAAGTAATCTCTAGTAGTGCAACTGCTCAATCTAGTAAAAACATAACAAACAATACTAAAATTCGGGGATTAAAGAAAGGCTCAACAGTAGAAGTTGTTACTATTTTGGGAAAATGGGCAGTTCTAAAAGATGGGTATGTAGTTAATTCAAAGTCAATTAAGCTATTAAAGAAAGAAAGACAATTTAAGCAGGAAAATAAATCCAAATCCACTAAAAATATCAATACTGGCAAAAATGAGAAGATAGTTGTTGATACCTATACATCTGCTGACACAATAACAACAATAGAAGAGAAGATAGAAATCACAAAATCTCTTAAGTATTTACAACAAGCAACCGTAAAGCTTTTAACGCTCGAACCAGAGGTTAATAGAAATACGAAGCAGCTAGAAAAAGTTTTACTGGAGGTGGATGTTATTAAATCAAATTTACAACCACAAGTTACTCTTACTGATGTAAAAAATATGAAAGAAGCAATCAGGGTATTAACTGAACAACGAAATAGAGACAGTTATATGATAAGCAAATTAAATCTTGAATTGGAGGAGCTTAGAAAAGAAATTGAACTCATCAAAAAAAGATAATAGGAAAAAGGTGCTAGAATTAGCAAACAATTTTAATTAAAAAGGAACAAAGATGAATAAAGTAGAATTCGTAGATGCAGTAGCAGGAAAAACAGGACTTACTAAAAAAGACACAAAAATTGCAGTAGACGCCTTTCTTGAAATAATTCAAGAATCACTATCACAAGGTAATTCGGTTCAATTTGTAGGATTTGGAACATTTATGGTTGCAGATAGAGCAGAGAGAAAAGCAAGGATTCCAGGAACGGGTGAGCAAATAACTGTACCTGCAGGAAAAGCTGTGAGATTCAAGGTTGGTAAAGAGTTAAAAAATTCTCTCAAAGGGGAATAATACGATGCTCAGCAAAAAAGCATTAGTAGGTATTTGCATTCTTGCAAATACTTGTTTACTAGCAAATAGTGTACCGTCTCAAACTACTACAGTTTTGGACTACAACAAAAAAACAATAGAAAAAAATAAATCATATCAACTTGTAAGCCAAGATGTAAAAAAAGAGGAACCACTGGGTGAGAAATCTGATTGGGTCGCATATACACTTGATTTGGAAGTTCTAGACAAAACCTCAAATAAGACAATTAAAACACCTTACTTTCTATTCTCAAATGGTCAATTTATTACAACTTCTATGGTTGATATGAAAACAGGCATTCTTTACGGCGCAGAGATTATTAGAAAAGCTCAAGAGGAAAAGATGCAATCTCAAAACAAAGAGCGAGCCGATTTTGAAAATAGTTTTATTTTAGATAGTAAACACTATACTGATGACAGATTAATTGCTGGAAATAAAAATGCAAAAACAAAAGTTGTAGTTTTTAGCGACCCTCTTTGTGTATATTGTATAAAAATGGCTCCACAAATCATTGAAGATATTAAAGCTAGAGATGATATCGCGTTATATTATTTCAATTTTCCTCTTGATTCAATTCATCCTACTTCTAGAGTAGTAATGCAAGCAATTGAATTAGCAAAAAAACAAGGGGTAAAAGATGCGGAATACCTTGTTTATAAAGCAAACCTCGAAAAGTTTTATGATGTCTATAGAACAACTGACTCTAAGATTGCACTAGATGCAGTTAATAAGATTTTGTCGACAAAGATTAAGATAGATGAGCTTGAAAAAGATGCAGATATTAATGCAAGATTGCAAGAGGATATAATGATTGCTTTGGGTGCAAAAATCCAAGGAACGCCTGCAGTGCTTTTTAATGGTAGCTATATTCAATCTCGAGAGAAGCTAACACAATTCTTAAAAGGCGGAAAAGATGTTAAATAATTTCTTTGACACAAAAATCTCATTAGCTTTAGGTAGTCTAATTTTTCTTTCTTTTATTGTTGGTCTTGTTAATTATGGAATAATAACAGACTTTGGTGAGCCAGAAAAGCTAAACGCTTATTGTGCGATTGTTGCATTTGCTATAGCAATCACTTATGTATTGTCATTAAGACCAAGATGCGACGAAAACAATACAGAGATGTCTAAAAAACAAAGAGGATGAACTTTCCTCTTTGTTTCGAAAGGCAGAGCTGTAGGAATAATCTTTCAATTATTCAAAATAAGTCATGAAACTTAAACAATTTGATGCAACGAACTGTTTCGCATACTTTTAACTATTCAAATAAGGTATAAAACCCTGAATTATAGCACTTTTAAGCAAAATTGCCAATGTTTTATTTTTCTATCTACAAACCAACAAAACAACTAACTACAGATACTACAATATAATTAGATTAGTTAGTTTAAAAGCCTTAGCTTAGGGCTTTGATAAAGCTTCCGATAAGAGGAAGCTTAAGTGAGATTCACCTTTTTTTGACATCTACAGTATATTTTTGTAACTTTGCTTATCTGTTAAGCTCTCGCCCCAGATTTCAAGCCCACGATCAGGGATAAACCAAATATCATCTTCTTTATCAACCAACTCTCTTTTATATAGCTGCTTTAATGCGCTTTGCATTGTACCTTTAGAGATACCAAATTCATCAAGTATCTCTTTTTTATGAATATTGTTTTTATATTTTGAAAGTGCTTTAAAGGCTTTTTTTTGAAATGGACTGAAACTATCAAAAAGTTGTTTATATCCCGCAGATTTAGCATTAATTATTTCTGTAATTGCTTGTTCAATCAACTCTCCATCTATTTTCTTTTTTTTGTAAGAATAGAGGACATGAAAAATATGTTGCATCAATTTTGTTTCACCATCACAATAATTGTAGATATGAGCTATAGCTTCGTTAGAGATATTTAAATGTGATGATACATAATTTTGCACATCTTCTAATTTTAAAGGTTGCAAAAGCATAGAAGTTGCTTCTTCAAATAATGGAGCAGAATAGGAAAAAAGTTCACTTAACATATGTCTTTTTGAGCCTAAAAAGAAATAAGATATATTAAAATTCTTCTGCATATACTTTCTAATAGATGCATCAATTTTTGAATTAGGGATTGTTGAAATTTGCTGAAATTCATCGAGTGCCACAACAATGCGTTGTTTTTTTGAAAGTTCAAAAATGGTATTAAAGAACTCCTCTAGCATCTGTTCAAATGAAAGAGCTCTTATTTCTGGTTTTAGACTTACTTCCCCAGTTTGAGGATCGGCACTATATGTAAGCGTTACCCTTTTAAAAATACCACTTAACCTTTTAAGTACCGTTTTTATATCCCCTTTGATGGAATTAGAAAGAGATCCAAGCAAGATTGCCCCAAACTCCTCTTTAGAGGTAATTTCAAAGAAATCGCAATAGATAAAGATAAAATCTTTTGTATCTCTAAAAACTTCTCGAATAAGTGAGCTTTTTCCAAGCCTTCGCTTAGAATATATCACAAGGTTATTTGACCCTATTGCATAGTTAAGAATCTGTTGTTTTTCTTCTTCTCTTCCACAAAAGGTGATCCCTTCTGCATAAGTTTCGTAAGGAAATGGAGAGTTCATATTTTTCCTTTAGTAATTAGATTTAATGACTATCAGTATTCTATCAAATAAATATTATATTGTCAACTAAAGGTAATTAGATTTGATGACTAAGATAAATTTCTCCAAAGTGCAAAAGATATTTAATTCAATTTTGAAATAATTGCCTAATAGGTTATACTTCTCTTATAAATTTTAATAAGGGAAGCAAAATGACATCTAAAAACTTTACTCAATTTTTAAAAACTTTAGGAAGCAATCGAAGCAAATTCTCACAATTTGTCAATATTAGTTATTCTACCGTTTCAAAATATGGAAAACAAAATCCAGTGCCAGAGTGGGTTAGACCTATGCTTATGTTGATTTCAGAAAATAAAGAACTAAAAAGCAAAATAGTAGAGCTTGAAAATAAAGGCAACTAAGATGTTCAATTATCTCAAAGAAACACTTTATATTGGTGAAAGACCTAGCGACTTAAGCAAGATAGAGCATATTAAAAATACACTAAAAGCCAACAATGAAAAGAAAGAAAAAACAAACGATACTCAATCAAATTTCATTCTAAGACCAGAAGAAATTGAACTACTCATTGAGAATAAAAATATATTAACTGATAATGCGATAGTCTATTTGGTTGCTGCATCTTACAAAAGAAATGCTCTTTTTTATTCTCGAGTTTCATTGGAACTAGATGTAGAAACAAATACTTATAGAGATGACGATATAAGAGCTATAATAACAAATAACACACAATTTGTCCTTAATCAAAAGACTTTGCTTGACAGGGATATTGATGTTACCCCATTTGAGCATATAGAGATAATTGAGGGGAAAAATATAGATACCTTTAGAGATTATCATCAAGAGATTACAGATGCATTTGGGGATGCGGATGGATTATCTTTTCAAGCAAATATCATAGTTGTTTCAAATAGCTTCATTGGAGGAACCCTTTCGTTAATAGAAGAGGTGATTAAGAAATATGACACCCTGGATGAAAGTAATCCACTGAAGGTATTTTTTAGCACCAACCCTAATAAGGATTTAATTAAAAAAGACACTTTTATTCCGAGAAATGGTTCTTCCTTGTTGCTAACGCCAAAGCAAATCGCTAAAACTGATTCTTTGCATTTTGGTTCATTTAGTTCAAAAGATGTACTTGCGAACTCCCAAAGAGAAGCTCTTCACTGCTGTATGCAAGAAAACCTTTCACTGGTTGCCGTCAATGGTGGACCAGGAACTGGAAAAACGGCATTACTAAGAGCGGTATTCGCAGATTATATAGTAAAAGCATCACTTAAATCATTTAGGGCTTTCAAAAAAGATAGAACGATATCTTTTGATACTCCGCTCATCTCCACATCGGAAAATAATAAAGCTTTAACAAATGTTGCACAAGGAATAATGGAAGAGTTTAAAAAACAAGCACAAACCAATAACCCTTTATTTGCAAGATGGCTTAAACATGAAATACTAGATGAGACGATAAGTGTCCCGAATTTAAAAAGCAAAGAGAGTCAAGAGAGTCTTTCTAAGAATTCGTTAATTTCTCTAAGGGACCAACTTATAAATGACTCTGTAAGAATAGGGGAGAGATTTATTGAGATGTTTGCTCAATATAAAACATTTCCTAGTAAAAATAGTTCATTGGAGATTCAGATTGAACAAGCAGTAAATATCCTTGCAAATGAACTGCTAGACAATTGCAAAAAGCTAGAAAACTCATTTATCTCAAAAGAATACAGCAAGGACATAGAAGAGAATATCAAGAAGAATTATAAGCTAGATGAGATGCGGTCTTATAGATTGATTTTAGAGAATAAAGAGTCTTATACTAATATAATAAAAACTCTTGATTCTCTTGAGATCCAACAAAAAGAGAGTGAGTTAAAAATCAAAGATTTTGAGAGTGAACTCAAAGTACTTGAAATTGCCAAAACGGAAGCAGAGACAAGAATTTCGCAATCGCTCCATGATACTAGAGCATTGATGCTTACAAAACTTTCTAGTCTATTAGAAGAGCAAATAGGAAACGTTATAAAAAACAGTCCTTTTGTTACAAGGTTTATTTATAGCCTTTTTGCGATGGGAAGGATTAGAAATAAAGTGCTTGAATTGGAAAGTAATTTTGCTAGCTTTAAAGAGGAACTATTAAAAGCAAGTACTGAAAACTTAGTGAAAAGTATTGATAGATATAACTCGTTTTTTAATGAAGAATTGTATAGGGAGTATCACAAGGCAATATTAGAATTGAATAGTTGTTCTCAAAAACGAGCAACAAAAGAAAGCGAACTTCTTTTGGAGAATATAAAATACAAGGGGATTTTATTAAACAAAGAGAATATAGAGAAAGAGGTTAGAGAATTGGCTGGTGGTTGGTCGGTAAATAAATTTAGAAATATTGTTGTAATGCTTATCTCTTTAGAAAATGATACTGTATTGCTAAATAAACAACTTAAAAGAAATAATGATTTGGACATAACAATAAGAAATACCAATTTGTTTCTAGGGCTACATATACTAGAGGGGTTATATATACTTTCGCTTTTACAAGAAGAGAAGAGAGAAATCAAGGATATTTCTTGCCCTAGTTGCGGCAAAGGAACGATATGGGCGACAACAAATGGAAATTATAAATGTAACAATAATGATTGTGGTTTAGTCTTTGTGCCAAGTGCAGAGCATAATAAAGTAAAAAAGAATCAACTTCCATTGTGGGCAATAAGAAGATTACTTTTAGGAAATACTTTTTCTTATAGCGGTGTTTTTGTTTCTCTTGTTTTCTCGGGCAATTTTATGAACATAAGAACTTCGTTTACTGCCGAAAAAGAAGCAAAGAACGAGAGTGATGATAATATTCTAAGTAATATCTTGCCAGTTTTCCCAATGCTCAATGTAACAGTCACTAGCTTTAATGGTGCATTGGGACGAAATCGTGGGGATGGATTTAATGCTGGAATGTTTGATTTGATAGTAGCTGATGAGATGGGAACATCACTTTCTTCTAAGGCATTTTTTCTTTATACCGCGAAAAAAGTTGTTTTGTTTGGCGATGAGGTTCAATTGGAGCCTATTTATCCTTTTGGGGAAAATGCAGATTTGTTTTTTTCCAAAACATATTTATCGGGCAATCTTTTAGAGAAATATAAATCTAGATTTATGGTATCTTCAAATTCTATCATTAAGATAGCTAACGACTCAATTGCAATTAATAGGGTATATGATGATATATTTCAAACCGAAAAGCTACTAAATGGAGACATCTGGCTTAAAGAACATTTTAGATGTGCAAAAGATATTATCTCTATTGCCAATAAAACCACTTATGGTGGATTACTAGAGCCTCTCAAAATGGAAAATGGGAGAAATCATTTAGTGTTTGTGAATCATTTGAGCAAATATGATTCAAAAACAAATACAAACATTCAAGAGGCAAAATATTTGGTCGAGTATATTGTGAATCATAAAGATGAATTCTTAAAAACTTACACTAATAAAGAGAAGATTGCAGAAATAGTAGGAATTATAACTCCTTTTGTAAACCAAGAAGTGCTTATTAGACAAGAGCTAAGAAATAGTGGAGATAGCGACCTTGAAAACATTTCGGTTGGAACCGTACATAAGTATCAAGGGAGTGAGAATGAGGTTATTTTGTTTTCTACAGTCTACAACTATGGGTATAAATCAAAAGCTGATAATATGTTTTACAATAAACAACCTTTTGCAAATATGATTAATGTTTCCACTTCTCGTGCTAAAGATCTATTAATCACCTTTGGAAATATTGGATTAAATGACAAGCCAAATACTCATATGAAGGCAATCATTGACGCTACAAGAGAGAATGGGATTGTTGTGGACTTGGATTCTATTGTGCCAGTCCAAAAATACTCAAGAATATTAGATGGAGAGCAAGAACATTTTGAATTTCTCAAAAGAGTATCAAGTGCTGCCAAAAATGAAGTGATAATAGTGTCACCTTGGTTGAGACAAAGAGGCATAGAAATTTCAGAGATTTTAAAAAGTTCTCGAGCTGAGAAAAAGAGTATATTTTTTGGGAACAAAGAAAATGACTGTAAACAATTAATTGAAAAGGCGGAACAATTAACACAAAAACAAATCGAAAGATTAGCTGAGGTCTCAACCATAAAAGAGCTTGACCAACTGATTATTGAATTCTTTGGTATTGTTTCTGAAGATAATAGAGCAACTTTAATTTTGAAATCGCTCTCATTCTCTGCTCAAATTAATTGCACAAAAAACAGTCATGCAAAGATAGCTATAATAGACAATATAGCTATCGTGGGTAGTTTGAATTGGTTTTCAGCAAATACTGATAGATATGCCAAACAAGAAATAAGTTATATTATCGAAGACAAAGGTATTATTGACGAGCTTAAAACTAAAATCTTCTAACTGATATGAGGCTTGCAAATGAAGGGCTGTTTCTTACGGCACTTTTAAGAGTTGATAGGGAATTTGTTGGAATTTCGAATTCAGTCTCTTTAAATGGAAGATTCTCGAAAATTAGTTTTTTTAAAGCTCTATCATTATAAGAACTATCAGAACTAAATTCAAATATATTCTTTTGCTTTGCTTTGATATGTAATTCAAATGCTTTTTTGTAAAGCTTTGGATTTCTAACTAGCTTTATATCATATACCTGAAATTTTGTGTAAAATGTCATTATTAATGCATCATCTTTTTTCAACATAATCAGCTTATCTTTTGAAATCTCAAAAATTTCCTGTGTTGTCTCTGTAAGCAGGAAGGGAAGTGCCAGATAGCAGCACAAAAGCTTTTTATTAATCTTTTCAGTATCTTTTAATAGCGCCTCTTCTATCTGCTTTTCAAGAAGCTCAATGTCTATATAATGGAGAATGTCATAATTGGTAGTTGTTTTTTCTTTTCTTTTTAATATTTTCAATTGGCAGCCTTAATCAGTATCTTCCATGAGTCTCTCTAGATATCCTGAGATATAAATATCAAGCTTTGAAACAATATGATAATCTGGGTGTTGCCTTTTCGCAATAGTGTCTCCTGAGAGCAATATCGCTTTGCCATAAAACTCACCGTCTTCTCGAATCGCTTTTAAAATATCCAGTCCTGTCTTGCTTGTATCTGCAAAGTGGTAATCGCAGAATATATAATCACTCTGCATGGCTTCTTGTGCAACATCATAGATATTGTCAATATTATTGATTCGATTAATTTGAGAATCTGGTATAATCTCTGCAAGTATTTTTGCTAGTATTTCCATTTGTTGAAGTGAATCATCTATTATTGTTATTTGTGTCATTATCAACCCCTTCCTATTTGTAGCAAATGTGTTGCGCTTATCTTTTTGAATTTGTTTTCTACTGCTTCTGTTGTGCTGTTTTTTCCGATAAATATACACATTGTCTTTTTTAAAAGCAATCCGATTGTTCGTTCTAACTCATTTTTAATTTTATTTGCACCTGATGGTCTAATTGGACCACTGATGTAGAAAATCAATTCCTTTGATTTTTGATTAGCAACAATTGCCATTTCGTAGTCTTTTAGATTACTGGCGATACAACTAATCACACTGTCAGTGTCTGATATTAAAAAGAATGCCCCTTGTTTTTGCTGAATTCTTTCGTTTATAAAGTCTTTTCTTGTGATAATCACTTTTTTTCCTATACCGTTTTAAAAATTATTATGCCAATCATAACTTAAAAAAAGATTATAATTTTATCTATTAGTTTGTTTTTCTTGTTCAGGGGTTCTAGTATTTTATTATTCTAATTATTTTTTGATATAATAAAACCATGAAAAAAATAAGAAGCGCACAACTTAATAAACTATATGCTTTACTTGAAGCAGAGACAGGACTCTCGACTTATGAAACATTACTGAGTTATTTTGAAACAATACCCTCCTCACTTCTTAGATCTAAAAAGTTATTTTTCGAACTTATTGATGATTTAGGGGAACAATCGCTAATCACCGAGAAAGAAGAAAATGTTTTAAAAGGCGTATTGCAAGAAAGAAATGACACGGGAGGAAGTTCAATAGATTACGATGAGTATTTTAGCTCATTTATTGGAACTAAAAAAAAGATGCCTATGGAGAAGACATTCGCAATGGTACTTATGCCTTTTTTGGTAACAGAAAGTGCGGAAGAGATGTTTCAGATTAAAAAAGAAGATGTTAGACTAGAAAAAACTAAAAAAAATATGTTACTTCTTTATTTTTCAACACCACTTGGCAGATATGTTGTATATATACATAAGCATATAAAGCTTTATGAGCAATTCTTAAAAGAGTATTCTGTGGTTGGCTATGGGAGAGAGTGTGATAAGGAACTGCTGTTTGGAAAAGCAAACTTGTCATATTCACATCAAATGAGAGTTTTGAGAGAGAAAATAGAAAAGTCAATCGGAAATTATGTGGACGAAGAGAAAAATGAGAAAATGAAGAAAACAACAGAAAGAACAGTGTTAAGTTTGCTAATGGAAGACATAAGGATAGGAACTGAAGACTTATTTTTTAAGCAGCTTTAATCTTTGCGGTCAAAATGTGAAATTTTTGCGACTTAAATTATTTTCTTGACAACTCCTATTACCGTTCCAAGTATCTCAAAATTATCTTCTTTTGCGACTTCAATGTGGTCGTACTCTTGATTGAGTGGGATAAGCTTTAATTTTGGAAGTTTTTGTAATTTTCTTATTAATAGCTCATGATTGAGCATTACTAAACATAAGGAACCATCATGGGCAATATTGCTCATCAAAAAAAATACTTTTGAAGCAACTGGAATCAAGGGGTGCATCGCGTCGCTTTTTGATACCATTACTCGAAGATGCATTGATGGTATATATTGGATATCAAAGACATTTAAAAGAAATGTTTTTGATATAGTAACAGATTTGTCTTCATCGTAATAGTAGATATCTACACATTCTCGAGTTTCAGACGCGACCTCCCCGTATTTTATAAAATCAATAGAGAGTCCTGAGAGTTTCGAAATTCTTAGAATATGTATTTCTGGGATTTTCCCAGTCTTTTTCCATTCACTAATTGCACCCGATGAAATCTCCAGCATACTCGCCAGTCCATAGTTGTTATCTACACTAATGGCGTCTTTCATCCTTTGAACAATCTTTGAGATGTCCTTTTTTTGTTGTTGCATGAACCCTTTCTCTCGTACTTGATTTTATCAAGAAACCTTAATTATATTCAGCACATATTAAGTATGTCTAAAATATTATATCATATTGAAATTTATGGAGAGTATACTTTGAAACAAAAGTCGACAAAAATAACAAATCTTGAATATGTAAGAGTGTGTGGAGAAACTAATGCAGCTGCAGTACTATCTGATGAAAGAGCCATTTATGTCTGCAATAATGTTTTAATTACAGCCATAAACTTAGAAAACCTAAAGAACTATTTCAAAACTGGCTCACTCGATGGAATTACTTATTCTAAAATTACACCTAATTAACCTTATCTCGCACACACCCCACTATCCACCCCAAAACACTCCTCTCTGTCGCAAACAGTTAAATTGCCATCAATAATAGTACCAACTTTCCAGTAAAGAGCATCTGTAGTTTGAGGAATTGGTGTTTTGTAATTCGATTGTTTATTTAATAAATTAACTTTTAAATAACTGGGATTGCTGAATCCATCTTCTGTAACTGTATTATCTTTTACACAAATAATGTAATTACCATTAGGAATTGAAGATATGGATAGTTCATTTGTTTGAGTATCTACTTCTGTATTGTTCTCATCTAATATGGTAATATCAAAGCTTGTCATATTGTTACTTGGAAACAAACTAACTACTAAATCCCAATCGCCTATTCTGTACATAGGAAAGTTATCATCAAGATAATCATTTGTTAGTACAAATGATATACCATCAAAGTATCTATCCATATATCCTAGCTTGGAAGCAGATATCTTAAATGTACCATTGTCTACTATGCTCGTATCAAAAGAATACTTACCATATTCATTAGTAACAGTAGTCAAGATTGGAGTGGTCATATTAAAGTCTGTATATTCAAATACATTAAGAGCTACACCAGTAATACCCAAATTGGTCAACTTATCAAATATTGTGCTTGTGTTAAATCTGCTTATATATCCCAATAAGTAACTATCAATTAATTCTTTGCTTTTTAGTCCATCTTGGAAGTAGCTCTCTATAAAGCTATGATTTGCAATATCTCTTTCCATCTCAAGGGGTTTTGAGACAATACCGTTATCAACATTACCTGATAATGCCCCACTTGTAGTCCTTATAGTGTTTATTACATTATCATCATTGGCAGTAAGATATCTATCCAATTCCAAATCAACAACTCTACTTGCAGGTGTTGCCACACCTGCAATCATAGTATCATATCTTTTACTTGGTATTGCAGTTCTTATTAGTTCTATATTACTATTAGCAAATAGATTCCCTTGAGAGTGTGGTAGTAATATTACTTTTTCATCAACTCTTATTTGACTAACTATCCCCGAAGTGATTGATATATCTGTTTGATTTAGATCACTTGTTATCTGATTGGAAGATGCTAACAATAATCCTTCAAAAAAGTTCTTATATCCATTACTATTGTAATACTCATTATAAGCTTCTTGTGCAATAAGAAACCTAGAATCAGTATTGTCAATCTCACCCATACGAAGCATAACTATATAGTTAGCTATCTCATTATCAGTTAAACTAACTTTTCTTTCTAGTGCTTTTTGCAACATTACTTCACGAAGGTCATCTAGTTTACCATTGGTCTTGTTATATAAGAGAGTATATTTGAAAGTGTGCTGAGGGAAGATGGTGGGAAGGAGTTGAGAGTAGGTTGAAAATATTTTGTCTTTTCCTTTTCGTGCATCCTCAAGAGAATTCCATACCCCATTAATAAAGTTAATATTAAAAGTTTCGCTATTTAGACAGATACCTGCAAGTAGTATTGGTATTATTTTTCTCATTAATAATTTTTTATTAAATCACAATTATTAGGTTTGCCCATCTCTATGCTAGCAAAAGCGCCACCATTCATAATCCACTCCATATCGTCATACTTTTTTAATCTTTCATAGGAGTTTAGTGAGTATTTAATAAGCGCTTTTGTGTGTGTTTTCCAAAGAGGGTAAGAACCTAAGCCTTGTTCGTCATGACAATACATGGCAGCATCCATAATGTAATTTATCAAATCCTGCTTCTGCTTTCTCGTTAAATTCATATCAACAACTTCCATTTCAAGTTGATTTGCCTTAGCTCCAACCATCATAACAGTCCTAATATTATCTTCTGGATGGTTAACATATATCTTTCTTTCTATATCATCCCTCACACCATCTTTATCTATATCTATACCATAAAGAGTTTTATCTCCTTCAGCTCCTGGGTCTGGTGGTATTATATTGCCATCTTTGGCAATATAATACTCAGATGGTTCCATTGTTGAAACTGACTCTAGTTGTATTGGTTGAGACAAAGAAGACTTTGGAATATCTGTAGTTTGGGAAGAAGAGGAGCTACAAGAGGTGAGGGTAGTTATAACTAGAAATGAAGTAAATAATTGTTTGATTACTGAGTTCAAGCTGTTGCCTTTTTGTGTGGGGTTGTGGGTTTAATTATGCCATTTGTAGCTTATTTTATACTTAATAGAACAATTATGAACTCTTCAACCAATCTCACCAATTCTAAAAAAACCTTCTACAACCTTTTCTTCCATACTCGCCCCCACTTCAACACCCTTCCCAAAAAAACAATTCCCCCTCTTAATCTTCTAATTAATCAAATATTAAGTTATAGATGGCACAATTCACAATATAAAAACTCTAACGAAAGTGAACCTGATTATGAAAACTCTATTTTGTGCAATAGTTATATCTAT
>RRZU010152465.1_pt1 | contig 14309 bp, 12 predicted proteins | sample 2165561 | NCBI WGS metagenome assembly RRZU01 (sample SAMN10456909, study PRJNA506462) | wastewater metagenome | isolation source: wastewater sludge | place: USA: Moscow, Idaho
GAGCACCCTGCGTCGCGAGCTGACCGTGCCCAGCGCCGAGCGCATCTGGTACGTCGCCGATGCCTTCCGCGCCGGCAAGCGCGTGGCAGAGGTGTTCGAACTGACCCGCATCGACGAGTGGTTCCTGGGGCAGATCGAGGACCTGGTCAAGGACGAGGAGAATGAGGTGCCCTCCCGCACCAAGGAGGCCGTGCTGATCCTCGGCTCCGGCCCCAACCGCATCGGCCAGGGCATCGAGTTCGATTACTCGTGCGTCCACGCCACCATGGCGCTGCGCGAGGCCGGCTACGAGACCGTCATGGTCAACTGCAACCCGGAGACCGTCTCCACCGACTACGACACCTCGGACCGGCTCTACTTTGAGCCGCTCACCGCCGAGGACGTGCTGGAGATCTACCACGCCGAACTCAAGGCCGGCCCCGTCGCGGGCGTCATCTGCCAGCTCGGCGGTCAGACCCCGCTGAAGCTCGCCCAGACGCTCAAGGACGCGGGCGTGCCCATCGTCGGCACCTCTCCCGAGGCGATCAACCTGGCCGAGGAGCGCGGCGCCTTCGGGCGGGTGCTCGCCAACGCCGGCCTGACCGCCCCGAAGCACGGCATGGCGGCCTCCGCAGACGAGGCCAAGGCCATCGCGAAGGAGATCGGCTACCCGGTCCTCGTGCGGCCGAGCTATGTGCTCGGTGGACGCGGCATGCAGATCGTCTACAACGACGACGCCCTCGAGACCTACGTCGCGAAGGCGACGGAGGTCAGCCAGGACCAGCCCGTCCTGGTCGACCGGTTCCTCGACGACGCGGTGGAGATCGACGTCGACGCGCTCTACGACGGCACCGACCTCTACATCGGCGGCGTGATGGAGCACATCGAGGAGGCGGGCATCCACTCCGGTGACTCGGCCTGCTCGCTTCCGCCGATCACCCTCGGGGACGCCGTGATCGAGCAGATCCGCAACGACACCCTCGCCATCGCGGAGGGAGTCGGGGTGAGGGGGCTGCTGAACATCCAGTACGCGCTCCACGCCGACACCCTGTACGTGCTCGAGGCCAACCCGCGCGCCTCCCGCACCGTCCCCTTCGTCTCGAAGGCCACCAACACCTCACTTGCGAAGGCGGCAGCCCTCGTCATGCTCGGCAGCACCATCGCCGAGCTGCGCGCCACCGGTGTGCTGAGGGCCGAGGGCGACGGGTCGACCCCGCTGCCCGGTGCCCCGGTCGCGGTGAAGGAGGCCGTGATGCCGTTCAACCGGTTCCGCACCTCCACCGGCGCCTTCGTCGACACGCTGCTCGGCCCCGAGATGCGCTCCACGGGAGAGGTGATGGGTCTCAGCGACAACTTCGGCACCGCCTACGCCAAGTCCCAGGCCGGCGGCGGCGGTCCGCTGCCGACGGGTGGGACGATCTTTGTCTCGATCGCCGACCGCGACAAGCGCCACGCCATCTGGCCGATCAAGCGGCTCGTGGACCTCGGCTTCACGGTGCTCGCCACCCGCGGCACCGCCTCCGTGCTGCGCCGCAACGGGATCGACGCAAGGGAGGTCCTGAAGCTCTCCGAGATGAATGACGGCGAGCAGGGACCCAGCATCGTGGAGCTGATCAACTCCGGTCAGATCGATCTGATCTTCAACACCCCGGAGGGCTCCTCGTCTGGTGAGAGCACCCGCGAGGACGGCTACCTGATCCGCACCGCCGCCGTGCTGGCCGACGTGCCGCTCGTGACGACCGTCCCCGGCCTCGGCGCGGCGACCCAGGGCATCGAGTCGCTGCAACGCGGCGAGATCGAGGTCCGCTCGCTCCAGGACTGGGCGAAGCAGTGAGCGCCCTCGGCACCCGCTCGCTGCGCTCGGGGTACCACCTTCTGCGCGCCGGCCTCTTCCGCTACGGCGGGGGAGACGCCGAGCGGGTGCACGAGGCGATGCTGCGCTGGCTTGAGCGGGTGCCCGGGGGCGCCCGCGCCAAGCTGGTCGACCCCGTCACCGTCGCTGGCATCGAGTTCCCGAACCGGGTAGGCCTCGCCGCGGGTCTGGACAAGGACGGGGTCGCCGCGCAGGCATGGGCCAGGTTCGGGTTCGGGTTCGCCGAGCTTGGCACCGTCACCGCCCACGCCCAGCCGGGCAACCCCAAGCCCCGCGTCTTCCGGGCCATCGCCAGCGAGGGCATCGTCAACCGGATGGGCTTCAACAACCACGGCGCGGCAGAGCTGGCGGCCACCCTGCGGGCAAAAGGCGTCGCCCGCGGCAACCGGGCGGTCGGCATCCCGCTTGGCATCTCCATCGGCAAGACGAAGTCGACCCCGCTCGGCGACGCCACCGACGACTACCTGACGTCGCTGCGGCTGCTGGCCCCACTGGCCGACTACATCGCAGTCAACGTCTCCAGCCCCAACACTCCGGGCCTGCGCAGCCTGCAGGCCGCAGGCGAGCTGGCCCGGCTGATCGGCGCCCTGACCGACGAGGCCCGCGAGCTGTCGAGGGATCCCGTCCCGGTCATGGTCAAACTCGCCCCCGACCTCACGGGCAGCGACCTCACTGAGACCCTCGCCGTGCTGAACGACTCGGCGGCGAGCGGAGTCATCGCCACCAACACGACGCTCGGCCGCGAGCACCTCCTCGGTCCGGACGAGCGGCTCGAGAAGGAGGCCGGCGGGCTCAGCGGACGGCCCCTCACCGCCAAGGCCCTAGCCTTCGTCGAGCGGCTCGCCGACGCGACACGGCTGCCGGTGATCGGGGTCGGCGGCATCATGAGCCCGGCAGACGGTGCCCGCATGTTCGACGCCGGAGCCGAGCTCGTCCAGCTCTACACCGGCTTCATCTTCGAAGGGCCGGCCCTCGTGGCCGGGATCAACGACCTCAGGAGGAACACGTGAGCTACGCATCACGACTCGCCGCCGCCGTCGCAGACAGGGGACGCCTGTGCGTCGGCATCGACCCCATGCCGAGCGTCCTCGACGCCTGGCGGCTCCCACACGACGTGCAGGGCCTCGAGCGGTGCTCCCGCGCCATCGTCGAGCTGCTCGGTGACCGGATCGCGGTCTTCAAGCCACAGTCGGCGTTCTTCGAGGCCTACGGCTCGCGCGGCATCGCCGTCCTCGAACAGGTGCTCACCGACATCCGTGAGGCGGGCGCCCTCTCCCTGCTCGACGTCAAGCGCGGCGACATCGGGTCCTCGATGGCCGGGTACGCCGACGCGTATCTCGGAGAGGACGCCCCGCTGCGTGCCGACGCCATCACGCTGAGCCCCTACCTGGGCGTCGGCTCCCTCCAGCCGGCCATCGACGCTGCGGTGGCCGGGGGACAGGGCGTCTACGTGCTCGCCCGCACCTCCAACCCCGACGGCGCGAGCATCCAGCTCGCCGCAACCGACCGGGGGACGGTCGCCCAGCTCGTTGTCGACGAGGCCCGTGAGCTGAACGTTCTCTCAGAAAACGCCATCGGACTCGTGGTCGGTGCGACGCACGCCGAGGCCGGCTGCAGGCTCGACGACTTCAACGGATCCATCCTCGTCCCGGGCATCGGCGCGCAGGGCGGGACCGTGGAAGGCCTGACAAGCATCTTCGGCGCGGCGATCGGTCGGGTTCTGCCTACGGCCAGCCGCGAGGTGATCGGTCACGGGCCCCTCGAGGTCCGGAACCGGGCGCAGATTCTAACTGCTGAGGTGCACAAACTTCCATTAAGTGACCCCAACTACTGACTTTCGTTGTCTTCACCGGTAGATTCTTCTCGACACGACCCCGTGTCGAGAACGAATAGTCATTTGGTGAAGGGACTTTCCATGACGATTCCTCAATTGAGCAGCGAACAGCTGGGAGCGGCCAGGGAAGCCGCCACCCAGGCGCGCCGCGCGCGCGCAGAGCTCAAGGATCAGGTCAAGAACGGCGAACTGACGTTCAACCAGGCACTTGACAAGGCGGTCGATGACGACACGTTGTCGCGCATCAAGGTCATCGACCTGCTGCGCGCGATGCCGCGAGTGGGGGTGACACGGGCGACGGAGATCATGGAGAACCTTCAGATTGCTCCGAACCGCCGCATCCGTGGACTCGGCCGCCATCAGGTGATGCGACTCAACGAGTTGTTCAACTGATAGCTGTTTGACCTAAGCTCGGCCCGGTGACCACCTCGCATGTGTGGGTGATCTCCGGGCCGAGTGCTGTCGGTAAGGGAACCGTCTGCGCCCGGCTCAAGGAGCTCCACCCCGAACTCTTCTACTCCGTGTCCATGACCACCCGCGAACCCCGGCCGGGGGAGATCGACGGCGTCAGCTACCGGTTCGTCAGCGTCGAGGACTTCAAGTCACTCATCGAGGACGGCGAGTTCCTCGAGTGGGCCGTCGTCCACGGCACCAACTTCTACGGCACGCCCCGCCGCCCCGTGCTCGAGGCGCTGGAGGCGGGCAACCAGGTCATCCTGGAGATCGACCTCCAGGGCGCGCGTCAGGTCAAGCAGAACCTGCCAGAGGCGAAGCTCGTGTTCCTGACCCCGCCATCGTGGGACGAACTCGTGCACCGCCTGCAGGGCCGCGGAACCGAGGACCCGGCAGCCCAGGAGCGCCGCCTCGCCACCGCAAAGGTCGAGCTCGACGCGATCGCCGAGGCCGACCACATCATCGAAAATCGCGACCTCGAGGTTACCGTGGCAACTCTGGTAAGCTTGCTGGGCTTGTGATCGAAAATCCCCGTGAACGAAGGATCACCTTGAACACTCAGCCTGAAGGCATCACCAACCCGCCGATCGACAACCTGCTTCAGGACATCGACTCGAAGTACCGACTCGTGCTGTTCGCTGCCAAGCGTGCGCGCCAGATCAACGCCTACTACTCGCAGCTCGGCGAAGGGCTGCTCGAGAACGTCGGCCCCATGGTGCCCGCGGCCCCCGAGGAGAAGCCCCTCTCGATCGCTCTGCGTGAGATGAACGAGGGCCTCCTGCAGTTCACCGAGATCGACCCCGCCGCAGAGGAAGCCGCGCGCGCCTCCGAGGCCGCCGATCCGGCGTTCTCCTTCGTCGACCCGTTCGCGGAGACCGACCCCGCGTCCTGAGCGACGCCCCTCACGGGCAGGGGCCTGCACCACGGAGTGCACCCGCACCGACGCGAACCTGGTCGGGCGGTCCAGGACGGGTGCTTCCGATGGTGCTGCGGCTATCATCGACGAAACCTCTGACCAGGTGCACCACCAACGGGGGGCGGCGTGTTGCCGCCACAACAACCCCTCACCGACGCGGCTTGTCGCCGCACTAAGGAGCTCAGCATGAGCCGTCTGTTCACGTCGGAATCCGTGACCGAGGGTCACCCGGACAAGATCGCCGACTCCATCTCCGACGCCGTCCTCGACGCACTGCTTGCGCAAGACCCGTTCGCCCGCGTGGCCGTCGAGACCCTGATCACCACCGGCCTGGTCGTGGTGGCAGGTGAGGTCTCCACCACGGGCTACGTCGACGTCGCGAGCACCGCCCGCGAGCGCATCCTCGAGATCGGCTACGACTCGTCGCGCAAGGGCTTCGACGGCGCATCGTGCGGCGTCTCCGTCGCCATCGGCAACCAGTCGCCAGACATCGCGCAGGGCGTGAGCGACGCCTACGAGCATCGCGTCGACGCCGAGACCGACGCCGTCTCCGCCCAGGGGGCAGGCGACCAGGGACTGATGTTCGGCTACGCCTGCAACGAGACCCCGACCCTCATGCCGCTCCCGATCGACCTTGCCCACCGCCTCGCGGAACGGCTGACCGAGGTCCGCAAGAACGGCACGCTCGACTACCTGCGCCCCGACGGCAAGACCCAGGTCACCGTCGAGTACGGCGACGACGGTCGACCGGTCGGGATCGACACGGTGGTGGTGTCGTCCCAGCACGCCGAGGAGATCGGCCAGGACCAGATCGCCACCGACCTGCGCAGCGAGGTGATCGCACCCGTGCTCGACCGCTACGGCTTCGCGGTGCCCGAGCGCGTCCTCGTCAACCCGACAGGCAAGTTCGTCATCGGCGGCCCCATGGGCGACGCCGGCCTCACCGGGCGCAAGATCATCGTCGACACCTACGGCGGCATGGCCCGCCACGGCGGAGGCGCCTTCTCCGGCAAGGACCCGTCGAAGGTCGACCGCTCCGCCTCCTACGCGATGCGCTGGGTCGCCAAGAATGTGGTCGCCGCGGGTCTCGCGGATCGCTGCGAGGTCCAGGTCGCCTACGCGATCGGCAAGGCCCATCCCGTCGGCTTTTACCTCGACACCTTCGGCACGGCAGCGGTCCCCGAGGACCAGATCCGTGACGCCGTCCTCGCCACGTTCGACCTGCGGCCGGGCGCGATCATCCGCGACCTTGACCTGCTGCGTCCGATCTACAGCGACGTCACCGTCTACGGCCACTTCGGCCGCGAGATCGACTCCGCCACCTGGGAGCGCACCGACCGGGCCCAGGCGCTGGCGGCTGCAGTCAAGGGCTGATCGTGCCCACCCCACGGGTGGCGCGGGTCGCCGTGGACGTGCCGCTGGCCCACCTGGACCGGCTGTTCGACTACGAGATCCCTGACGCCCTCGTGGAGGACGCCGTCGTCGGCGCCCGCGTGAAGGTATCCTTCTCCGGGCAGATCCGCGACGGCTGGCTGCTGGAGCTGGCCGAGTCGAGCGAGGTGGCCAACCTCGCCCGACTGCGCAAGGTGGTCTCGCCAGAACCGCTCGCCACCCCACGCGTGGCAGGGCTGATCCGTGCCGTCGCCGATCACTATGCAGGCAGTTGGTCGGACGTGGCCCGGCTTGCCATCCCGCCGCGCCACGCCGCCACCGAGAAGGCCCCGCAGCGCGAGTGGCCCGAGCCGAAGCCCCTCGACGCGGCGAGCGTGCTGCCCGCCTATCCGGAGGGCAGCTCGCTGCTCGAGGCGCTGGCCGAGGGTCGTTCCCCGAAGGTCCTGTGGCAGGCGGCCGCCGTCCACGGGGGACCAGGCGACCTGATCGGGGGAGTGATCGAGGCGGTCGACGCGACCCTTCGCTCCGGCCGGTCTGCAGTCGTGATCCTGCCGACCGCACGCGACCTCACCGCGGCCCTCGCCCGGTTCCGTGCGGTGTTCGGGCACGGCGCCGTCGGTTCGCTCGCCTCGGAGAACGGACGCTCCGCCCGCTACCGCGCCTATCTCGCCGCGTCGAGGGGCGAGGCACGGATCATCCTCGGCACCCGCAGCGCCGTCTTCGCGCCCGTGCCCGACCTCGGGCTGATCGTGCTCGTCGACGACGGCAACGACCAGCACGAGGAACTGCGCGCGCCGCACCCGCACGCCAGGTCGGTGGCCATCCTGCGCGCCTCCCGGGAGGGCGCAGGCCTGCTGATCGCCGGGCACGGGCGCAGCACCGACGCGCAGGCGCTGGTCGAACGCGGCTGGCTCCGCGAGCTGGCGCTGAGCCCTGGCGACGCCCGACGCGTGTCGACCCCTGTGCGCGCGGTGGTCGAGCAGGACAGGGAGCGTGACCCCACCGCGGCCCGGCTGCGCATCCCGTCGGTGGCCTTCCGCTTCCTGCGCGACCATCTCGCCCGCGGGCCCGTCCTGGTCCACGTACCGATGGTCGGCTACTCCGGGTCCCTGTCGTGCGCCCGCTGTGGCAACCAGGCCCGCTGCTCCCGGTGTGCCGGTCCGATGCGCGAGCGGACCAAGGGCACACCGGAGTGTGCGCTGTGCGGACACCGTCCGGCACGGTGGAGCTGCCCCCACTGCCACACCTCACAGCTGCGGACCCCGCTACCCGGCGCCGCCCGCACCGCGGAAGAGCTGGCCAGGGCCTTCCCCGGGGTGCTCGCCGTCAACTCCTCGGCCGACCGGATCCGCGACGAGGTGCCTGACGAGTCGGCCATCGTCGTGGCGACTCCGGGCGCCGAGCCCGAGGCGGCGGGAGGCTATGCGGGCGTGCTGATCCTCGACGCGGAGGTGGCGCTCGGACGCGCCGACCTGCGGGCCGCGGAGGAGGCGGTCCGACGCTGGTCAAACGCCGCGGCGCTCGCGCGGAACCCGCGCGACGGAGGCTCGGTGCTGATCGTCGGGCCGTCCGCTCATCCTGCCGTCCAGGCGATGGTCCGTGCCGACCTCGCAGGCTTCGCCTCGCGCGAGCTGGCCGACCGGGCCGACGCGGGGCTCGCCCCGGCCGTCAAGCTTGCCCGCATCGTCGGTGAGGGGGACGCGGTGCGCGACTTCCTCGACAACGACGACTGGGAGGGCATCGAGATCCTCGGTCCCACCGAGGTGGGACCCGACCGGTGGGCCGCACTCCTGCGGACCCCGGTCGACCGCGCGAAGGACCTGACCCGGCGCGTGAAGAGTGCCGCCGCCATCCGTTCGGCCCGCAAGGAACGCGGGCTGCTCAGCATCACCGTCGACCCCGAATCACTGGAGGACAGATGAGGCTCGTGTTCGCAGGCACCCCCGAGGCCGCGGTCCCCGCGCTGGACGCCCTCGTGGCGTCGAGCCACGAGGTGCTCGCCGTCATCACCCGGCCCGACGCCCCGGCGGGGCGCGGTCGCCGACTCACGCCGTCACCGGTCGCCCAACGGGCCGAGGAACTCGGGCTGGAGGTCCTCAGACCCGAGCACCCGAGGGATCCCGACTTCCAGGCGCGGCTGCGTGCCCTCGAGCCTGACCTGTGCCCGGTGGTCGCCTACGGAGCACTTCTTCCCCAGTCGGCCCTCGACATCCCGACCAACGGCTGGATCAACCTGCACTTCTCCCTGCTGCCGCGGTGGCGAGGGGCGGCCCCGGTGCAGCGGGCGATCATCGCTGGCGACGAGGAGATCGGCACCGCCTGTTTCCAGATCGTCAAGGCGCTCGACGCGGGCGCCGTCTACCGCATGGAGTCGATGCCGATGCCCGACGCCACTGCGGGCGAACTGCTTGCCGCGCTGGCCGAATCGGGCGCCGCCCAGCTCGTCGAGGCCGTCGACGCGGTCGCGGCAGGCGAGCGGCCGACGCCCCAGCCGGACGAGGGGATCACCGTCGCCCCGAAGATCACCGTGGATGAGGCGCGGCTCGACTTCTCCGCTGCCGCGACGACTCTGCGCAACCTGGTCATGGGCTGCTCGCCCGATCCGGGGGCCTGGTGCGAGCTGGACGGGCAGCGGTTCAAGATCTACCGGGCTGCCGTCGCGGATCCCCTGGACCTCGCCCCTGGCGCCCTCGAGGCGACGAAGCGGCAGGTCTTCGTCGGCACGGGGGAGGGAACGCTCGAACTGCTCGAGGTGCAGGCGCCGGGCAAGCGGCGGATGCCCGCGATCGACTGGGCCCGCTCCGGGGTCGCGGGAAGGGTGCTGTCGTGAGCGCGCCTCGTGGCGGCGGTCGTCGCGGGCAACGCCCCCAGAGGCCTCGCGGCCCTCGCGCCGAGGAGGGCCAGGTCAGTGGGGCGCGCAGGGTCGCCTTCGACGTGCTGCGTCAGGTGACGGGCGAGGACGCCTACGCGAACCTCGCCCTCGCCAAGCGACTCGCCACCGCCGGCCTCTCGACCCGGGACGCGGGTCTCGTCACCGAACTCGTCGCCGGGACGTGTCGACTGATGGGCACCTATGACCTGATCATCGAGGCGGCCGCCGGACGCAGGCTCTCCACTCTCCAGCCCGCCGTGGTCGACCTGCTGCGGCTCGGGGCCCATCAGTGGCTGGGGATGGGGCTGAAGCGCTACGCCGCCGTCGGGACGACGGTCGACCTCGCGCGGGCGAGCGTCGGGCAGCGGGTCACCGGCCTGGTCAACGCGGTGATGCGCAAGATCACCGCCCAGGATCTTGAGGCGTGGCTCGACGAACTGGCCGCGGCCACCGACGAGATCGGAGCCGTCGCCCTGCGCGGCCACCATCCACGCTGGATCGTCGAGGCCTACGCCGACCTGCTGCCCCGCGAGGAGCTGCCTGCGGCGCTTGAGGCCAACAATGCCGCCCCGCAGCCGACGCTCGTCGTCCGCCCGGGGCTCGCCACCGTCGAGGACCTCACGGACGCCGCGCCCACCCGCTTCTCACCCTTCGGCGCGTCCGCCGACGGCGTGCCCGCCGATCAGGCAGCGGTGCGAGACGGGCGTGCGGGCGTCCAGGACGAGGGGTCCCAACTCGTCGCCTGGGCGTTGTCGCAGGTCGAGGCGCCGTCTGGTCCCTGGCTCGACATGTGCGCCGGCCCGGGAGGTAAGGCCGCGCTGCTTGCAGGCCTCGCCCGTGACGAGGGCACGTGGCTGCTGGCCAGCGAGGCGCAGGAGCACCGGGCCCGCCTGGTCGCCGAGGCGCTGTCGGCCTACCCGGACGGTCACGCGGTGATCACGGCTGACGGCACGATGCCTGCCTGGGGGAGGAGCTTCGCGAAGGTGATGGTCGACGTGCCGTGTTCCGGGCTAGGGGCGCTTCGTCGCCGCCCTGACTCGCGCTGGCGACGCGACCCGTCGGATGTGACGGCGCTCGGCGACCTGCAGCGTGCCCTGCTGCGCTCCGCGATCGCCTCGACGGTGCCCGGCGGCGTCGTCGCCTACGTCACCTGCTCCCCGCACCGGTCGGAGACGACCGACATCGTCGACGCCGTGCTCGCCGAGACTGACGGTGTCGAGCGTCTCGTCGCGGCCAGCTACCTTCCGGGCGTGCCCGACTCCGCCCTCGGCGACGACGTCCAGCTGTGGCCACAGCGCCACGGAACCGACGCCATGTACCTGGCCCTCCTGCGCGTCGGCTGAGGTCAACCTTGAGCACCATTGCGGGTTCTTTCGCTCTCCGGGCGATAGAGAGCGATCTCCGCGCAACGAACCCGGCTAAGTGCTCAAGGCGACACGCGACCCCGGGCCAAGCGCAGCGCGAGAAACTGGTGAAATCCGCTTGTCTTCATACCCCTAGGGGGTATAGAGTCCGAGTCAGAGCGATACCCTGAGGTGGTATCTGGACGGGAGGAGACGCGGATGGCCACGAACGAGTACCAGGTGAGCGGGATGAACTGCGGGCACTGCGAGGCTTCGGTGCGCGAGGAGCTCTCAAAGGTCGGCCTGACCGCCGTCCGGATCGACCTCCAGAGCGGACGGGTCGCCGTCACGTCTCCCGCGCCCATCGACGACGCGTCGGTCATCGACGCGGTCGAGGAGGCCGGTTACACGGCGGTGCGCGCATGAACGCACTCACCCGCCTCGCGCTCTACGCGGTCGGACTGGTCGTCGCCTTCGGCGCGGCGTTCGGCATCGCGGGCGCGGCAGTACCCCAGAGCGTGGTCGACAACTGGAACAAGGAGTCAGACATGCAGAACCACGAGAACCACACCCCCGAAACCAGCGGCTCACAGGCCGCGAGCCTCAAGGGCCTCTCGCTTGCCATCGACGGCTACGTCCTCGCCGGGCTCGACGCGCCGGAGACGACCGGCGCCGAGGGCGAGCTCACCTTCCAGATCCAGGGGCCGGACGGCGCCCCGGTCACCGACTTCGACGTCGAACACGAGCGCGACCTGCACCTCATCGTGGTGCGCTCTGACGGCGCCAACTTCTTCCACGGCCACCCGAGCCTCGACACCGCGACCGGCACCTGGTCGATCCCGTGGTCCTGGGACGAGGCGGGCACGTACCGCGTCTACGCCGACTTCAACCCTGCGGGAGAGACCGGCGCCATCACGCTCGCCAGTTCCCTGCAGGTCGGCGGCCAGTTCGACCCCGTCCACCTCGAGCCGACCCGCACCGACGAGGTCGACGGCTTCACGGTCACCCTCGACGGCGACCTGACGGCCGGCGATTCGAGCGAGCTGACCGTCGAGGTCACCCGCGACGGGGAGGCCGTCACGACGCTCGAGCCCTACCTCGGAGCCTTCGGACACCTCGTCGCCCTGCGCCAGGGCGACCTCGCCTACCTGCACGTGCACGCAGAGGGCGATGAGCCGAGGGACGGCGACACCGCAGGGCCCGACGTGAGGTTCGCGGCGCAGGCCCCGACGGCCGGCAGGTACCTGCTGTACCTCGACTTCCAGGTCGATGGCGTGGTCCATACCGCCGAGTTCGTGCTCGACGCCGGGCATGGTTCCGCGCACGGATCGGCACCCCAGACGCCGGAGGGCGGGCATGACGAACACTGACCTCGGCACACCGCTCACCCCGCTCAAGGGCATCGAACTCGAGATCGGGGGCATGACGTGCGCGTCGTGCGCGAACCGGATCGAGAAGAAGCTCAACAAGCTCGACGGCGTCACCGCGACCGTCAACTACGCCACCGAGAAGGCAAAGGTCACCGTCCCCGAGGACTACGATCCGAGCCTGCTCGTGCAGGAGGTCGAGAAGACCGGCTACACCGCGGAACTGCCGAAACCGAAGACGGCCGCGCCCGCTGGCGACACCGGTGAAACGGAGGAGCCGAGGGAGGATCACGAGCTCCGCACGCTCAGGCAGCGACTGATCGGCTCGGTCGTGCTGAGCGTCCCGGTGATCGCGATGGCGATGATCCCCGCCCTGCAGTTCACCTACTGGCAGTGGGCCTCGCTCGCGCTGGCCGCCCCCGTGATCGTCTGGGGCGCTTGGCCGTTCCACAAGGCGGCGTGGACGAACCTGCGCCACGGCACCGCGACCATGGACACCCTGATCTCGATGGGAACCGGCGCCGCCTTCCTGTGGTCGCTGTACGCGCTGTTCCTCGGGACGGCGGGCACACCTGGGATGACGCATCCCTTCGAGTTCACGCTCGCCCCCTCCGACGGAGCGTCGAACATCTACCTCGAGGTCGCGGCGGGCGTGACGATGTTCATCCTCGCGGGCCGCTACTTCGAGAAGCGCTCGAAGCGGCAGGCGGGGGCCGCGCTGCGCGCGCTGCTCGAACTGGGCGCAAAGGAGGTCGCCGTCCTGCGTGACGGCGTCGAGACAAGGATCCCGGTCGACGACCTCAGCGTCGGCGACGAGTTCATCGTCCGTCCCGGCGAGAAGATCGCCACCGACGGGATCGTCGCGTCCGGCACGTCCGCCGTCGACGCCTCGATGCTGACCGGCGAATCCGTCCCCGTCGAGGTGGGGGAGGGCGACGCCGTCACCGGCGCAACCGTCAACGCCGGGGGCAGGCTGGTCGTGCGGGCGACCCGGATCGGCAGCGACACCCAGCTCGCACAGATGGCCCGGCTCGTCGAGGAGGCGCAGACCGGCAAGGCCGAGGTGCAGCGCCTCGCCGACCGGATCTCCGGGGTCTTCGTGCCCATCGTCATCGTGATCGCCGTGATCGCGCTCGGCGCCTGGCTCGGGGCCGGGTTCCCCGCGGCCGCCGCCTTCACCGCCGCCGTCGCCGTGCTGGTGATCGCCTGCCCCTGCGCGCTCGGCCTCGCCACCCCGACGGCGCTGCTGGTCGGCACGGGACGCGGCGCCCAGATGGGGATCCTGATCAAGGGCCCCGAGGTGCTCGAATCGACCCGGAAGGTCGACACCGTCGTGCTCGACAAGACCGGCACCGTGACCACCGGTCGGATGACCCTGGTCGACGTCGTCACCGCCCCCGGCGTCGAGCGCGCCGACCTGCTCAGGCTCGCGGGCGCCGTCGAGGACGCGTCCGAGCACCCGATCGCCCAGGCGATCGCCAAGGGGGCCACCGAGGAGGTCGGCACCCTCGCCACGCCCGAGGGGTTCACCAACCTCGAGGGCCGCGGGGTCAGCGGCACCGTCGACGGGCATGCCGTGCTCGTCGGGCGTGACTCGCTGCTCGGCGACCGCAGCCTCGACGACACCCTCCGCGAGGCAAAGGCATCCGCAGAGGCCGAGGGCCGGACGGTCGTCGTGGCGGCCTGGGACGGTGAGCCGCGCGGCCTGCTCATCGTGGCCGACACGGTCAAGCCGACCAGCGCCGAGGCGGTCGAGGGACTGAAGCGGCTCGGCCTCACCCCGGTGCTGCTGACCGGCGACAACGAGGCGGTCGCTCGCCAGATCGCCGCCGAGGTGGGCATCGACGAGGTGATCGCCGAGGTGCTGCCTGCGGAGAAGGTCGACGTGGTGAAGCGGCTCCAGGGCGAGGGGCGAGTCGTGGCGATGGTGGGCGACGGCGTCAACGACGCCCCGGCCCTGGCGCAGGCCGACCTCGGCCTCGCGATGGGCACCGGCACCGATGTCGCGATCGAGGCCTCGGACATCACGCTGGTGCGCGGCGACCTGCGCAGCGCCGTCGACGCCATCCGCCTGTCGCGCAAGACGCTCGGCACGATCAAGACGAACCTCTTCTGGGCGTTCGCCTACAACGTGGCGGCCATCCCCGTCGCCGCGCTCGGGATGCTCAACCCGATGCTCGCCGGGGCCGCGATGGCCTTCTCAAGCGTGTTCGTCGTCGGCAACAGCCTGCGGCTTCGCGGGTTCCGTTCGGTCGCGCCGAGCTGATTCAGCGGCGCAGA
>RRZU010198497.1_pt1 | contig 14308 bp, 10 predicted proteins | sample 2165561 | NCBI WGS metagenome assembly RRZU01 (sample SAMN10456909, study PRJNA506462) | wastewater metagenome | isolation source: wastewater sludge | place: USA: Moscow, Idaho
CAGCCCTACGTTTATAAATTCTTCGCGTTCAACCCTTGGCACAACACGCATAACGGCATATTCATATAAGTGTTTCTCTTGCATGTTGTGCTTCTTTAATAAAGATATCCGAATGTTGAACCCTTTCTGTGAGAAAGTCTATATACGTTTGCCTTATTATCTGAGGATCGTCTTCCCAATTGAGCCAATCGTCCGGCAGAAGATGAACTATTTCCTTTATTTTGTCCGATGTTATTATCTTCTTAAACTCCGTATCAACGGCATCCAATTCCGAAGCATAAGGCAGTAGTACATGATCTTTGATCTGAGGAAAAGGACTTAACGCATATTTCTGCCAGTTTACCCATGAATGGTGGAAATAAAGAGATGCGCCATGATCGATCAGCCACAATTCTTTATGCCAGATCAGCATATTTGTGTTACGGGCTGTTCGGTCTACATTTGTAAGCAGGGCATCCATCCACACAATACGGGAAGCAGTCTGCGCATCGACAGGATATACAACGGGGTCGAAGGTCAGAGCTCCCGACAAATAATGTAACCCCATATTGAGTCCCCGGCTGGCCTTCAATAAATCCTGAATTTCTTCATCGCCTTCAGTGCGCCCAAAGGCCTCGTCAAGGTTTATAAATACTATTTCAGGCACACGAAAGCCCAGAGTTTGTGCCATAGCACACCCGATAAGCTCGCTCACAAGCATTTTTGTTCCGTGCCCTGCACCGCGAAATTTCACTACATATTTGAAATCGTCATCAGCCTCAGCCAAAGCAGGCAGAGAACCCCCTTCTCGCAAAGGAGTTATATATCTCATTACATTTACTGTACGCAAGTCCATAATATATTAATATGAGGTAAAGATACGAAAAAGAGAAAAATCAACAGTAATATAAGTGATCAATAAGATCTTTACTGTTCATAGCATCCATCCCATAAACTTTTGCGGCTCTGTCTCCGGCTAAACCGTGGATGTACACGCCCAGAATCGCTGCGTGAGAAGCACTATACCCTCTTGCCAGCAACCCTGCAATATATCCGGTCAGCACATCGCCGCTCCCCCCTTTAGCCATCCCACTATTGCCTGTTGAGTTGAAATAACATTGACCATCAGGCAGGCAGATCATCGTATGCGCTCCTTTTACCACTATAATTGATTTCAGATTGGAAGCCAATCGACGCACTAATGCGATTTTCTCTTCCTCGCTGTGCCACTCTCCGACTAAGCGGGCAAGTTCTCCCAAATGAGGTGTGAGAATAGAATCTTTCGGTATATTCTGCCTCATCTTATAGTTTTCGGATATTATATTCAATGCATCGGCATCGATGACCATCGGTTTATAAAAAGTGTTCAATAACCGTTTGAAAACCTCTGCCGTGTCGTGCGATTGTCCCAAGCCACAGCCTATACCGATAGATGTATATTTAGATACGTTATCAGGAAGTTCAGAAAAACAAGATTTTTCATCCAGACTGAAAAGCGCGGACGGACATGCAGCCTGTATGGAAAATCTCTCGTCAGCAGGTATATGCGCTGTTACCAATCCACAACCCGAACGCAAAGCTGCACCGGTAGATAAGATAGCAGCACCCGCCATACCCCTCGAACCACAAATGAGCAAGGCATGTCCGTAAGTACCTTTATGAGCAAATTTATCTCGCCGGATTATTATACTATCGATAAAGTCTTTTGTTATATATGTATAATCGGAATGGGCTTTTTCGATATATTCGGCACTCAACCCGATGGGTAATACCTCTATTCTGCCACAAAGACCACCTGCTTCGGGCAGTAACATTCCTAGTTTAGGAAATTCCAATGTAAGCGTTATATCAGATTTAACAATTGCTTGATTTTTATTCCCGAACTCACTCTTCATACCCGATGGCAAATCAATGGATATTACTTTGTTTGGCAACGAATTAACTTTATTAACAACAGATAACAGCGGTTCTTTCACTTCGCCGCTTACACCTGTACCCAAGAGTGAGTCTATTATAACCGTACCGGAAGATATAGAATCCAAACCGACCCGCTTTACCTCCGCAGGCAAGCATTCTAAATTTGTTTTGCATTCATCTGTCATTACAGTTTTATCGAAAGCCAGAAACACTGAACAATCATACCCCTTTTGAGATAAAATACGCGATACAGCCAAGCCGTCGCCACCGTTATTCCCCTTTCCCACAAGGAATAAAAGAGAATGCCGTTTATCTATATTGATAGCTATCCAATCAGCAATAGCAATAGAAGCCCTCTCCATCAAATCGATAGAGGCTATCGGCTCATTATCTATTGTATATCGGTCGGCTTCCTTAATCTGAGTTCCTGTTAGTATTTTCATTTTATCCGGCTTTGATATCTTCCTTAATCCTACCCTATCTAATAATAAAAAACCTCTCCCCCATCCGAATTTGCATATTCCCGCAGCAGCGATTGCATATAAGCCACAGCCTCTGCCAACCCGTCTTTTCCGCTATATCCATTGATTAAAGCTAAAAAGGAGGTTGTACCTATATCTATCTTTGTACGCTCGTGGTCGCTGGTCGGAGTACCAATACCGCCTTCGGCATCGCGATAGACAGGCAGACCTTCTATATTTAACACACCACGCCCTATCCCCTCATATGGTTCGTCGGGCATGCCTACACCCAAAATAAGCGTATCCCCTTTTATCTTATCGGCATCGAAACCACCGATAGAATAACCCGTGCGGATAGATACCAAGTTTATAATATCCACCAATGTATCTATCTGATATAAAGGCAATCCTTTGACGATCCGGCGACACAACGCTTCGGCTGAAGGGCGATAACGGTTCGGATCCTTCCCCAATTGCTTATAAGCTTGGCGTGTAGCTGATATTGCCGGATTCTTTTTCACATCATCCATTTCGTGAGTTGCTTTATACCGAATAACCTCATCATCGATCAGCGTCCATAATCCTTTCTTGTGATCGGAATTAATCACCTGTGCAAAAATAGCAACCCCTACAAAATCAGGACAATTTTCCTTAATATTTTCTAAAATCTGGATATTTATCATTATTATTTTTTATAGCATATCAAATTTAACTATAAGTTATCCCTGTTTATAATTAAAAAAACCGACAAATAGCCATTGTTTTATAGTATAAATGCCAAAATTCGGAATAATCGGGTTATAATTATTAACCATGGGTCTTTTTGTTTTCAGTATAATCATTATATTTGCAGCAATTTTATCTTAATTAGATAGAATATTTTTTTCAAACCGCCTATGTTGATAGAGATTGTAAATACAAACTTATGAAAAAAAAAATTACTAATCCGTGTTCTCGGATTATACCTGTGTGCATCACTGTGAGTTTACTAGTCATAACGATAATGTACTCATGCAAAACATCCAATTCAGTTCGTGACATAAAAGCTTCCCGGGGAGAAGATGTTACTTCGTCTTCCTTTTCTTATTCATCGAAAGTTCCGGGAGAAGCAATGGTTAAACCATTATTCATGCAGTCGAAACGAGCAAATATTGAATTGCCTTTTCAGGAAAAATCTAAACTTGGAGCAGGATCGGCAACCGTATCAGAAGAAGTGACCTATAAAAATGCTGAAAAAATAACAGACGATACAGAATCAACTAAACCTTCCAGCCTTAATGACGTGCAGCAATTATCGGAAGTAGTTGTTACGGCCAAGTCTCGTTTTACACCAGAACGTAATGGTAGGGTTAATGTAGACTTTATTGTAAGAGTTCCAAAAGAACTTATCTCTGATAATTGGAGAATCACAATGTCACCGATGTTATTTCATAACGATTCAATCATTCGACTGAAAGATGTTATATTGAAAGGTTCTAATTTTTATGCTCAGCAAAAACAAGATTATAAAGACTATGATGCCTACATTAAATCAATTGTAGGCAAAGATCAATATGACAATGTTTTCTTCGACAAGGCTGGAACTGACAAAGACATCCGAAACCGCCAGAATTTGTATTATGAAGAATATTACAAAGAGTGGAGCAAACAAATGGAATACGAAAAGTGGAAGACTGAAAAAAGCAAATTTGATGCGGCTCAGCTTGCTAAACTAAAGGGTTATCGTCAACGATTTTACAATGAATACATCCGCAAGGCTCGGGAGCAAGTGATCAGAGACATGGCTAGAGGGAAGAAAGATACTGTTGGTTTGTTCGATCACTACATGAAGAAATTCAATAAAAACGCCCAATCGCTTGTTTTAGACAGTGAAGACTTCAAACTAAACTATATGAAATTGCCGGCTAAATTCCGTGAAGCCTACGAATCGGGACGCACGCTTGACGATATCATGAACAATGTGATGACAGAAGCAGACTCGGTGGAGATAGCTGCCAACAGATATATGTTTGAAGCCATTGCTGAAAACGAAATGAAATCGACTCGTAAAGAAGAAGTAGCAAAAGAGCTTATCCCATTCCCGTACGAGGAAGGCATGAGACTGGATAGTATAGTGGAAACAAACAGAGAGTTCATCTATTTTTACAAGCAAGATCATCCGGTTACTATCGGCCTGAAAAAACTAAGGTTGACGATGAATACCCGAGTTGATGCCATAGATCGCAGTAGATACATAATGCCTCCTGCTGACACGATCTCTTACTATATATCTTCACTGGCCCAGCTTGCAGACACATCCCTTATCTTCAAGAGAACCAAACTGCACCGGGATGCCTATAACCGTCAGGCTATTTATCCTAAATTCGTAGCCGGTAAAGCTGATTTTAATTTGAACTACGGAAACAACAGAACTGAAATAAACAATGTGTTAAATACATACAGAGCATTCACTAAAGATAATATGTTCGAAATGGATAGTATTATCGTCAAGGTGAGTACAGCTCTAGATGGTTCTTACGATAATAATTACACGTTGTCGGAAAAACGAGCTAAATCGATAAAGAATTACTTTGTAAAGTCTCTTTCGGGTGAAATAAAGAATGCGGAGAATGTCATTAAAGTCGAATTTACGGGAGAGGACTGGAATACTTTAGCACATCAGGTTCAGCGAAGAAATGACATTATGAACAAAACTCAGATATTAGCTATGCTGGAAGGTGCAATACATCCTGATGAAACAGAAAAGCAAATCAAAAAAGATTTTCCTGATGATTACAAAACTATTCGCGATTCTATCTATCCACTATTGAGCAGGGCTGATTTTGAATTTAACATGCACCGCCCTAATATGACTGAAGAAACGATGGTAGATGTACAGGAACGTCCTAATTATGAGAAAGGGCTCAAGCTTTTACTAGACAGAGAGTATTGGAAGGCATTGGAAATATTATCTGACTATCCTGACTATAATACAGCCTTGTGCTTAGTATGTATGGGATACAATGCTAAGGCAAAAGAAGTGTTGGACAATCTTCCCGAAACAGGAAACAATGAGTACCTGCGTTCAATATTATCGATCCGTTCGGGGAAAGATCAGGAAGCTATAGATCATTTAATGCGCTCTTGTGAAATGGATCCTAGCAAAGTATACCGGGCACCGTTAGATCCTGAAGTTTCAGCATTGATCCGGAAATATAGTTTAGAACAAAAAATTAACGGATTGGGTGCAACTGTAGAGGATATTATTCCTGAAGGCCAATAAGAAAAAGTTATAAACAAGAAATAGCCTGACTGGATTTTTCAGTCAGGCTATTTTGTATTCAGCCATTTTTGAAGGATAAAGTCAAAAGCGAACAGTTTCACTTTCATCAACGCTTTGCATCAAATCTTTAGCCACAAAGCGATCAGCCGATCTCTCTGGCTTACCTTGCGATTCTGTCAGATCGGCAATAGTAGTTTTCGCAAAATCATCTATTTTAAAAAACGGAAGAGATGAAATTTCACGACGGAAGAGTTGTTCTTTTTCAATAACCTTCGTATCTGTATTTTTTATCCATACTAACACCGTCTTTATCATAAAGAGACTCTTCACCGTAAGGTCTGTTATTATAACCTCATAGTTAACAATAGATTTATGCAATTGACTTCCATTCGGATTTATCGAATAACCCGTTGCCTCTATTTCTTTTAAATATTTCTTTATGTATGGAGAGTACGATTCCATATTGTTTCTATAAAAGAAAATGATTTTTATTTAGAATATAACGATAATGTATTTTGCAATCAATATCGAATTATCAATATCACAACAATAAAAATCACAGTTTTGCGTATTTTTCAAATTTAGCCCTGTCACATAATTCTCAATCAAAGAATATTGAGATTGTCAACATATAATTAGTAAACTGATATTTCTTCTTTTTTTAAGAGTAAAGTAAAGCCATCATAGCATCACAGCTCTGAATATACAAAGAAGAAGACCCGCTATATTTGATAAACAATTTTCATCCTATAAAGTTAATTGTTCCACAAAAATAGTTTTTTTAATTAAATAAAGAAATTACTTCCTCACTAAATGTCTTTATACAGGGCAAAATCAAATATTTATTTTTAAAAAATAAAAGGCTATATTTACCGGTCGAAATATCATAAAATATGAAAAAAGTATTTGTAAGCGGATGCTATGATATGCTACACAGCGGGCATGTAGCATTTTTTGAAGAAGCCTCAACGTACGGAGATCTATATGTAGGAATAGGATCGGACAAAACTATCAACGAACTAAAAGCCCGAAGAACCATAAACAATGATCAGGAACGCTTGTATATGGTAAAAGCCCTGAAATCGGTTAAAGATGCATGGATAAATCAGGGTAGTGGAATTATTGATTTCCTGGAAGAAATCAAGACTTTAAAACCTGATATATTTTTTGTAAATAGCGATGGACATAGTGCCCTGAAAGAACAGCTATGCCAAGAGTTAGGTATAGAATATGTAGTAAGTCAACGTATCCCTCATGCAAACCTACCCACACGCTCAACTACGGCACTACGTGAGGAATGCCGGATACCATACCGCATCGATCTGGCCGGGGGATGGCTCGATCAGCCCAATGTCAGTTCATTATATCCGGGTCCGGTTCTTACAATATCGATAGAACCCGATTACGAATTCAACGACCGTAGCGGAATGTCCACCAGTTCCCGAAAAAAAGCAATAGAACTGTGGCAGATAGATATTCCGGCAGGAGATAAAGAAAAATTGGCGAGAACTCTTTTTTGTTACGAAAATCCTCCGGGAACAAAATATGTAAGTGGTTCACAGGACTCTCTGGGTATTGTGCTGCCCGGATTGAACAAACTGCATTACGACGGAGAGTTTTGGCCATCCGCAATAGAGCGTGTACTAGATGTTGACACTTTAACCTGGCTGGAAAAGCACTTATGGCTTATCCCTCTATATCCGCGTCATAACGACTATGATGTACTTAGCGAAACAAATATTACAGCCGAAAATGCTAAAAAACTCAGCGATGCAGCAGTAAACACATGGAATGCGGTCAAAGAAAAGGACATACAAAAATTCGGAAAATCAGTAAAAGAAAGCTTTGAGGCGCAAATATTGATGTACCCTCATATGGTAACAGCCGATATTCTGAACGTCTTAAAGAAATACAAAGATCAAGCCTTGGGCTGGAAGCTCAGCGGAGCAGGTGGTGGCGGATATTTTATATTAGTGAGCGATACTCCTATCGAAAACGCTATTCAAATAAGGATACGAAAACCTGACTAATATTTAAAGGCATATTCATAAGTACTGATATTTCCAGCTCTATCAACAGCTGTAAATATCAGTTTATGATTTTGTCCCTTTTTCAGCCTTTTCACATCGAATTTGTAAGAGTAAACAGAGGATTTTACATCATTTTCAAACAGCACAAAATTTCCGTCTATCGTTCCTTTATAAGACTGAATTCCGCTTTTATTGTCAGTCAACTTAATATTTATTTTTGCATTTTTCACCCATTTGGCAGGCTGCACAGGCTTAATTACGGGGGCTTCTGCATCCATACTCACAGCATAATCATACCCCAGATCACGAATACGGACTTTCATCACACCATTCTCGTAAACACCTCCGATCCATGATTCGCGGGAACCATCAATCCGCACCACACCATATCGGGATTTATTGCTTAGGGTGTCTTTCCTAACAGGAATAGACATCTCTGAATAATTATGCAAAGGGATATGTACATCGTTAACACGATAAATATCTGACAAATATTTTCCAGATTGTTTGTTCTTTAGAATAAAACAAAGGTCATCGTACAAATAATTCTTCGGTATTGATAAAGAAAACCGTCCATCAGAAAAATTATTATCCAGATCCCATTTCATCTGTTGCATGCACCTTTTTTTCTGAGGAATAGTCTGTTCTCTGCCTTTCACACAGAAAGTATAGACCGTTTGATTCCCATATATATCTTCTAATTCGCAACGAAGACTATATATGCGTTCTTCCTTTATATTTATATATCCATTATTGACAGTTTTATAAATCTGCAATTTATTCCCCGGTTCCACGAACATTTTTTGATAAAAGATTCTCCTCTTCATCCAATATTCATAGTCAATCAGGCTATTAATCATCCTTGTAGTACCAAGATTGACTTCCGAGATATCCGAAGAATATATTTCGACACTGTCGCAGAATAAACGGACTTTTTTCACCCCGTATATATTGGCAGTACCATCGATTCTATCGTTAGCATACACACCAAAACCTATCACACCCCATACCTCTACAGTGTCTTTAACAGGCGTATATTCCCCACTCTTCAATACAGAAACACTCCTTCTGGCTGGATCGCGACTAAAGTCAGCTGCACCTCTTTCATTTACAGGATATACGGCAACCCCCTTTATCTGAGGTGGACGCGTATCAGTTATCATATTTTTATAATAAAGTAAAGGATTTACAAGCTTCTGGCTTTCAGTATTTCTTATTTCAAAGTGTACATGGGGCCCACCTGAGGATCCGGTATTTCCGCTGTACGCAATCAGATCGCCTTTTTTTACAGGGAATAAATCATTCTCTACATCCAAGTCGACACTGAAACTTTCCTGTTCATACTGTTTCGTTTTTACATATTCTGCAATCTTCGATTCGTATTTATTTAAATGTCCGTATACACTTGTCTGCCCCGTAGCAGGGTGTGTTACATATATAGCTAAACCATAGCCTGAAGGGGATACAGATATGCGGGATATATAACCGTCAGCTATGGAATAGACAGGTTTGTTGATCGTTCCTGCTGTTTTCAGATCTATGCCGGAATGAAAATGATTTGGACGTAGCTCACCAAAATTTGCACTCAATGTAATAGGGATATCTAAGGGCGATCTATACTGATCTTGTGCTATTATATGATTGAAAGACGATATGTAAAATAGAAATATAATAATTTTTCTCATCAGGTTTGCGTTATTAACAAATACAAAAGTAACAGTTTCTTTCTATTATCACAAAGGGCACTGATAAACGACAAAAAAATAACAGCTAAAACATCCCTGAAAATCAACTACATTTAAAGTCTGAATAAAGATTTATTGAAAAAATAGCTCTAAATATTTGCAAATAATCAAAAATGAATTACCTTTGCATGCGCAATCGAGGGACAAAAGCTGTGAAAACAGAGCAACCCGCAAGATGGCCCATTCGTCTATCGGTTAGGACGCAAGATTTTCATTCTTGAAAGAGGGGTTCGACTCCCCTATGGGCTACAAAAATAATAAATAACAAAAAAAAGGATTAGTCATCATGGCAAATCACAAATCAGCAGAAAAAAGAATCAGACAAGCCGAAGTAAGACGCTTGAGAAACAGATATGTGGCTAAAACTACTCGTAATGCCGTGAAGAAATTCCGTGCATTGACAGATAAGGACGAAGCTCAAAAACAATATCCGTCAGTATGTTCTATGTTGGACAAATTGGCTAAGAAGAATGTTATACATAAAAACAAAGCGGGCAACCTGAAATCAAAATTAGCTGCTCACGTACATTCTCTGTAAAAACAGAACACTAATAAACCATTATAAAACGATAAAGGCTAAGCTTTAATAAAGTTTGGCCTTTATTTATTTTATTATTTTAGCAAAAATATCAGATATATAATATTGCGAATTTCACATATTAATAAAAAAAGTATTTCCTTTGCGTTAAATAAAAAAAGAATATCATAGAATGAACAACAAAATAGCTGCAATTATTCTGGCGCTTTTATTCGCCGGGATAGGACAAGTCCAATCTCAAGATAATCCTGATAAAAACAAACAGCAACAACGCTACTTCGATATAAACAAGAATTTGGATATATTCAATTCGGCTCTGCGCGAAATAGATATGTTTTACGTAGACAGCATTGACGTAAGTAAAGTTGTACGCACCGGATTGGACAATATGCTTAATACGCTCGATCCTTATACGGAATACTTCAACGAAGAGGAAATGAAGGAGTTCAACACCCAAATTACTGGTGAATATGCAGGAGTAGGTGCTATAATCTCATATAAAGACGATAAAGTTACGGTTATAGAACCATACGAAAATAGTCCCGCAGCAAAAGCCGGATTGAAAGCCGGAGACAAAATCTTAACCATCGATGGAAAGGATATGACAAAATGCGACAAAGTGGAAGGAGAAGCATATGGCCTTACACTAAATAGCTATGTCAGCAGTAACCTGAAAGGACAACCGGGAACAACGATTGTGGTTACTGTAGATCGTCAGGGTGAAAAAAAACCTGTTACCCTGAAGATTACGAGAGAGAAAATATCTATGGATATCATCCCTTACTATGGAATGGTAAGCCCGAGCACAGGATATATCAATTTCTCGACTTTTACTGATAAAATATCCTCAGATATAAAAAATGCTTTTCTCGACTTAAAGAAACAAGGGGCAACATCCATTATTATTGATGTAAGACAAAACGGAGGAGGTGTTCTGGAAGAAGCAGTACAAATAGTGAACCTGTTCGTACCAAAAGGAAAAATAGTTGTATCTACGAAGGGAAAACTTAAACAACTGGATAGAACATATCGTACGACTTTAGAGCCGAATGACACTGAAATACCATTGGTTATATTAACAAGCCGCTCTTCAGCCTCAGCCTCGGAAATATTGGCAGGATCATTGCAAGATATGGACAGAGCTGTACTGATAGGAGAACGCACATTCGGCAAAGGGCTTGTACAAGCACCTCGGGAAATGCCTTATGGTGGCGGGTTAAAAGTCACCACATCTAAATATTATATACCTAGTGGCAGATGCGTACAGGCAATCGACTACTCACATCGCAATGCTGACGGCAGTGCTGCCCGCACTCCGGATAGCCTTACCACCGTTTTTTATACAGAAGCAGGAAGACCGGTAAGAGATGGTGGAGGTGTTACTCCCGACATCATTTTAGATGAAATCAAAACACCTTCAATCACATTTTATCTGACCAACCAGTATATCGTTTTTGATTGGGTGAATAATTGGGTACAAAAGCACAAAACAATCAGTAGCCCCGAAAGTTTTTCTATTACAGATGAGGACTATGAAGATTTTAAAGAATTTGTCAAATCGAAAGATTTTCAATACGACCGTATAAGCGAAAAAACAATGGCTTCACTCAAAGAGGTTATGGAGTTTGAAGGTTATATGAAGTATTCCGAAGCTGAATTCAAAGCTTTGGAGGCCAAGCTAGTTCCCGATCTGAACAGAGACATGGAAACTTTCAAAGAGCCTATTACACGTCTTATCAACGCTGAAATAATCAGAAGATATTATTTCCAAAAAGGTGTTGCCAAATATGATCTGCAATACGACAGGGAGGTTGCTAAAGCTATAGAGGTGTTGAATGATTCTCAATTGTATAAGGACACCCTCTCAGCTCCGACTAAAGCAAAAGAAACCGCTGGAAATTATAGAATAAAGTAAATATAGACAAGAGGCATTCGGGCAAATCCGGATGCCTTTTTCATTTAGAAGAACGACTATTGAACGTTCTGTCCTGAAGCAAAATATTCTCATCACATTTGGTTATATCAGCCAATATAGGTATTTTTAGCCTTAATTTGTAACAAACTTTTTTATGAGCAAAGTAATCATTAATTCTTATCAGGATTTTGAACAATATGTAGGCAAAGAGATCGGCACTTCCGATTATTTAAAAATCACGCAAGACCGTATCAATAAATTTGCCGAGGCAACTTTAGATTATCAATGGATACATGTCGATGAAAAAAGAGCCAAAGAAGAAAGTCCGTTCAAAAGCACCATAGCACATGGCTATCTGATGGTTTCTATTCTTCCATACTTATGGGATCAGATTATTGAAGTAAATAATATTAAAATGCTCATAAACTATGGAATTGAAAAACTAAAATTCAATCAACCTGTAATTGCAGGTGACGAAGTTCGTCTAAATGTGAAGTTGGCATCCTTAGTTAATCTTAGGGGCATAGCAAAAGCCGAGTTAAAGATTGTCTTGGAAATTAAAGATTCTCCGAAGAGTGCATTAGAGGAAACGGTTATTTTCCTTTATCATTTTAATAGCTAACTCTCTCTAATAAAACTAAAATAGCATCTGTTTATCAATGATAAACAGTTTTTTGCATTTTACAAAAGAATTATTACGCAAATTTAACTAATATTTCTGAACTTTTTGGCCTCCAATATGGTTATAGCATATGTAGTTTTGTAAAGTTTGTGTTAAGGTATAAGAGAGCCTGCGGTGTGACACTGCGGACTCTTTTTTTTATACTAATGGCTCAATCGGCTAATAAGCTCTTCTCCCAGCTTGGTTTTAACCTCAATATGCTGTAATAATGCTTTTACAAATGCATTTTCCTCGAATATACCACGCACCTGATCGAAATCCACTTTTTGTTGATACCGATCGCCATCTACGCCGAATCCGGTACGCGAAGAAAGAGAGAATTCCTTCTTGGCATCTTCATATATCATTTTATCCAAGTCTACAACAGCCTCATTCCACCTTTTGACAATCGAAATAATATCTTCAGAGCTAATTGTATCCGGCGAAACACCAAAATACTGTTGTATCTTATCCCATGCCCAAGTCCATTCCAATGAATAATAATCTTTGTGAAGCTGTACAAAGACATTATTTATTGTCTCAACATCGTTTATATCACCCGACTCAATCTGATTTATCAGAGATTCTATTTCAGATCGTGGTGCTAACAATCCTCCGATATCACTCCACTCATTTAACCCCACAGATGTATCGGGATTCAAACAATTCCTGATTTCCTCATTACTTTCACAGGAACAATTGGATAAACGCGAAATAATAGAGTTCCCTAAAAATTTGACAATCGCCATATTGTACAGGATAATTCCTTTCTTAAGGGAAGTACCCTTAATCCGGCAACTCTGATAAGTATAAAAGGCTGACGTTTCGCCGCAGGTATTCTGTAAGTCATTTAATATATCGATAGCCTTAAACATTTTCTGCACAGTGTAAGGGCTCAACAAGTTGAAGTTGATCTGATCAAATTTCTCCGGATCTTTACGATTGTCTCGTTTGGGGAATTTCTGGGCATCACGGATTGTACCTACACTCCGCAGATTGACACCCGGAACAAGTATCGATTCATTCTTATCTTCTATCAGATAAGAGAATGGCATATCAGAGGTATCCGTATTGTGGTAATGCCGCCCCATTATCAGTGAAAATGCTCCGATACGGGCTGGCCACAAGACATACGAATCGCTGGTTGTCTTCCCTCCCCTCTCAACTATACCCTGATGGATAGGTCCCAATTTGTACATATGGTTACTTTGATTCGATCCTGATCCGGCATTCATGAAAGAAAACATGCCGGCAATGAGTAAAGTGGATTTATGATGTGTGACGGTATAAGGCCCGGCAAACAAGGCACAGGCTTCGCCATTTTCTCCCTGACAATTACTGAAAAACAAAGAGTCGCTTGCCGAATAAGTATGTCCAAGTTGGCAAGATTGCCCTACAAAACAACGGGTAAGCATTGTTCCATCCTCAACACGGGATCCTGAACAGATTATGAAATCGTATGCCATCACACTATACCCGATATGGATTGGTGCATGTTGGTTACTATTGATACTCCCATTCTCAAGATGCCGCACACCTTCCACTTCGGCATAGTCTCCTATTTTGACATTTTTTATCGCTCCTGCGTTTACAATGACCACATTATCTCCGATTGTTCCTATCGAAGAAGTTTGCCTGTCGGTATAACTATGCACCATATCCTGCATTTTTTTGATCAAAGCAGGACGATGACGATAGAATGACAAGATATAAGCAAAGTGAGCACTAAGTTTGTCATAAATCAAGACTTCACGCCCTCCCGTTTCATTTAGTACCGACACTTCCACTCCATTGCCAAAC
>RRZU013155197.1_pt1 | contig 14308 bp, 14 predicted proteins | sample 2165561 | NCBI WGS metagenome assembly RRZU01 (sample SAMN10456909, study PRJNA506462) | wastewater metagenome | isolation source: wastewater sludge | place: USA: Moscow, Idaho
CTTTGAACAATTGTTTACGCTTGTATCTAGGCTTCACGGAACATCTCTGGATCGCGAGAGACCTTTATGGGAACAACACCTGATTAACGGCCTGGAGGGTAATCGCTTTGCTATCTATACAAAGCTTCACCACGCAGCCATTATACCAAAACCAGCCCTCGGTCTTTCTGTTATAGAACCTTGAGTCGTCGGCAAAGGTAGCCGTGCTAACGCTAGCTAGGGTAGCTATAAGCACCGCTGATGCGATGTGATTTAACTTCATTGTTAGGCCATTACGTTAAGTTAGAAACATTCTGTACGGAAGAATAGAACCTAAACGGCGAATGGCTGGCACAGGCAAGTTACTTTTTTGGTCACAATGCCTTTGTTTTTTGCTGGCTAATAACTCTAACTCGAATAAAAGTCTCAACGATAGTATTCACAACGAGCCGCTTGAGTGCTCGCGTTACAGCGACATAAAGAAGGTTTATCTCATCGTCAAATATTTCCGGCTTGTGCTCGTAGAACTTATCAAATAGATATGGGTAGTCTTCGTTCAGCACTACGGTTTCAAACTCTAAACCTTTCGATCTGTGTGCAGTGCACACGATAACGTCTGCTTCTTTAGCATCATCTACAGTAAGACTGTCTAATCTTCGCAGCAGCGCTGGCAGGCTGTCTCCGAACGTAGTAACCATGCGTACTGCACGGTTCATTTCAGGGTCTTTCGTGCTCTCTGCTGCCGTCTTGTATTGCGCAAAGCTACGAAACTCACCGGCTATTTTTTTATTTTTAATTTTGCTGCTTTGTCCTGAACTGAGGTAATAAACGTCCATGGCATCGCCTATCTGATAAGCGTTTTTACCGCCCACCCAGTAGACCTTTTTCTGGTCTGATGCAGCATTTGCTGCACTCTCAACCACTCCCATAACTGTTCGAGATAAATAGCAAACTTGGCCTTTAAAATCATTTGGTAGAGCAAAAAGAACCTCATCTTTACCACCAAGACCTATCACCTTTCTTGTCTCGCCTTTATAGGAAAGCAGTGCATTGGCAACCATTGCGACATTAGCGCCGAACCTGAAGCTGTGAGTTAGATATAACCGATCTGCTCCCTCGGTAAACTCAGAGTTAAGCGAGTTTGAAGCTCCTCTGAAGCGATAGATTTGTTGGTGAGGATCGCCCACAAGGATAGAAGCGAGGTCTTGCTCTAGCACTAAGCTTGCCACCACCGGTGTAGTATCCTGGGCCTCATCAAGCAATATTGCTCCGAATCGCAAGGCTAGATTGGGTTTGGATATTTGATACAGCTTAAGGTATCCGTCATGAGTCATTGGGAAGTCTGACTCCAGATCAATCATATTGCGCCACACTTCTGCGATCAGGAAAATCTGATGTTTTGCTTTTTCTTTCCAGTGAAGAGAGAAGCTGATTTTTTGGCCAAACTCTGCCAAATGCCATATTTCCGGCTTCTGGTCAGCGCTGCTCATAAAGCTATTAAGCCCGGTCATTATTTCCGCAGCCGCATCGTAAACGCCTTCTGCTGCGCGATTCATTTCAAACAAATCAATAATATCGTTAAGTCTCAAATTATTTTTGAGCTTATTTCGATACTCTTTTCCTAGCGAGTGATATGCCAAGGAATGAGCCGTCATACACACAACGTTACTTGGGAACTTAGTGGTTGATTCATCTGCAATAGCGCGATTGTAGGCTATATAGAGGATTCTAAGGGTTGGGTTTTTGAGTGCGTACTTGATAAGAGTTGTTGTTTTACCCGTCCCCGCAAACGCAACGACAACCAGATTCCTACCTTTATAGTTCGTGAGCTGCGCTTGCTCTGGGGTGTCTGGATGAAAGTCGTCTAATGACATTCCAGAGGGTTTGGAGATTGCTTTTAGCGTTCTGTGATCGTCCTCTTCGAGCATGTGGCTTTGGATGATTTTCGCTACATCTGTCCGGTCAGTAGTGGTCTGAAAAGGCAGAGATTGATTAGGTGCAGTAATGGATAGAGCGCCGTCTTCATTCTTGGAAACAGTGTATCCGTTAGGGTCTTGCCAGCACCCTTGCTTGGGTGCGCCTGTCTCACTATCCAGTACAGGAATCCATGCTGGAGTCGCCATCTGCATGTCCTTTAATCGGTTATTTATCAGGGCTCAAAAAGGTATGTTGTTGTCGGTGATTGCAAGCGCTTCAGCACGGGCAAGCTGGGCCTCTAGCTGTGCATACACTGGACGCTCAAGGTAGGTTTCATTGCCTGCGTCAGACAAGATGTAGCTCTTCTGAACATGGTTTTCATACTTGAGACGCAGCTTAAGTAGCTGGGCTAAAATATCGACCATTTCATGTTCAAAACGAGTGACAAACCTTTTGTCAGACGAGAATGGAGTGAGCTTTTCGTACACCTCATCCTCAATAAAAACAATGAGTTTTGAGAAATACCCAGTTTCCCAAAAGTAGTCTTCTATGCCAATCCAGAACCCCTGTATTTCGCCTGAAGAACTGAAGGTGCTCAGATAAATGCCATCCGACTCCAATAGTTTTTGGAGCTTATTAAGAGCTTTTGTTCTAAGCCCTTTTGTATATGCCGGAGAGATTTTCTTCATGATACTGCCATATATAATTTAAACAGACACTATTCTCGCTGGCTTGAGGTGAATTAAAGGGCTTGTTAAGTGCCCTTTTATGTCAATCCAATGGTTCTCAAATAACATCCACCGCTTCAATCGCGGCGCGAAGCTGCTCTTCATTTTGGATGTTGTACCGCTGTGTTGTCTCGATACTGCTATGGCGCATTGCATCACGCACTTTCATTAAGTCAGCACCACTCTCAATCATCCGGGTAGCAAAAGTCCGTCGAGTATCATGCGGGGCAAATGGCTTAACGATACTTTCCTCGGCAGCCCTCTTGAGAATAAATGTAATCCCTTGCCCGGTTATTCGCTTATCAATAACTTGGTTATGCCTATTGATTGGCGTGAAAAGATATTCCGTGAGCTTGTCTTTAGCGCTGATCCAAGCGTCAAGATACGGAGCAGCGGCGGCTGTAATAAACACCTTTGCCTCCTTGTCGCCCTTACCAATAACAGTGAAGAAGCTTTCTACTTTGTTAACATTCTCTGTTTTCAGAGTGCATAGCTCGCTCTTACGAAGGCCGCATGTAAGCATTAAAGCGATGATAGCTTTATCTCTAATCACCCTTAAATTACTGTCTTCAGACGGCTCCCGCCCAAGCAGCTTCTTTGTCTCATCTTTGCCGATTACGCGCCCTTTTGTATTGATCCTGCTGCCTTTTGCTGACTTAACAGCCGCTATTCTTTGGTACTCATTACTATCTAATCCACCAGCCAGCCAGCTTTCACGCACCACTCCTTTGATCGCTGCGAGGTACATATTGCGAGTTGAGGGGGCAAGATTATTGTCAACAAGCTTGGCCATTAGCGCCTGCACATGCTCTCTTCGCAAGTGCTCCCAGGGGGCCGTTTCGTAGCCGGAAAAGCCAAGAATTGCAGCGGTACGGTTAAGCACGCTACCCATGGTTTTAATGCTGGCCGGCGACTGGAGTGTTGTCAGGTATGCGACCGCAGGATTAATTCTTTTTCTGTCTGGTCCCGCGAAGTCGATGGATAAACCCTGCCGGCGGTGTGACTCGTAAAAAGAAGGCGTATCTGAAGAACCTCCTTCTGCGTCAATCGTTACTGGCTGTAGTTTTTGCGTCGGAGTCATGATTTCTCTCTTTTGCTAAGAAATGCACCGAAGTTACTTTTCTAGCTTTAGTCGTGTGAATATACTTACATGATTCTCTAGGTGTTTAAATACTTATTTAATAAAGTTAGAAAAACCTATTAGTGAATCTATTTCCAATAGGTTATAGGTATAACATAGAACCGGATCGGAGCAAGTCTACTGCTCTCGTGAAAATTAGCAGCCAGAAAGCCGTCACTCGTTTGCGCTGCAAAACGCCTGAAAGCCTTATAGATCGTAGGCTACAGAGATTTTTAGTGTAATTTATAGCGCGTGAGTTTGAAATGTAAGAAGTTTGCAGGACGTACACTCGCAAGATTTCAAGGAGAGCGCCGTTTTAATGTAGGCTATTGCGGGGGCTTCGTTATTTATGGCGATACAGTTTTAAGGTTTCATAAAAAAAGCCTCTGTTATTAAGAGGCTTTTTTACCGGTAATTAGTAAAGATCAAATAACGCCCGATACAGCGATTGCCGTGGAGACTCGCACAACTGCAAGAATAATTACACCCGCCATAATTTTATTAGTATGTTTGAATGGGGTTCGATCAAGGTACAGCATATAACCAGCACCTAGAATGAGCGCAAGCATATCGCCAGCAATCATGCCTTCGACTTTAATACCCTTCATCCAAAACAGCAGAAAAGTAGTTAAAATCAAAGTCCCCATGCCAATAATAACCTGCGTTTTGTAGCTTTTTTCTTTATCTAATTCATCCAACAAAACTGAACCTTTCGACATATAGCGCTCTCTTTTATCGACTATTAAAAGTTAATGATTTTTCCAGCATGTACAGTATCTGGCTGTTTGTGCTCCGCTTTTCCTCCTCTGACAGCTTCTTTAGTTCTCGCATAACCTCTTCAGGCACTCTTAGGACAAACCTAGCTAGCTTCGGCTTATCATCATCCGCTTCTGTCAACGATATACCTCCAGGGCTGCTTTTTCGTATGAGCACAGTTTATTCCGAAGCGGGCATATACCGCTTCTCGATACGTTACATTTTCAGGCAAGACATCATATTGATAGCGTTTTGAGGCTTAAAAGGACGGTAAATACCTGCTGTTAGGTATTTACAGGCGGCGCGTGGGTAGATAGATGCTTTCGCCGGCGAAAGAATCTATAGAAGCGAGTAAGTGAGGCCGGCAGCTACTGGGGTATACAGATCAATAATATCTGCCAGCGTTATCATTCAATGGCTGTGTTTATTGTTCTCGGTAGAAGCAGGTTACGAGAACACCGGGCGAGCCTTCTTTTAGCAAAATCGTTACATGTAGGTTTGTGAACGGGTTACGCCATACTTCAACATTATCGTCTCCGTATTTAGCATATTTGTGCTTTAAAACCCTTTCTGGTAACTCTGTTTTATGGAAGTTACAAGCTCTATCTGGGCCAATAGCCCTAAAGAATGATAGCTCTGCATTTGCTACAGCATCACGATTCCTTTCATTTAGACGCACCTCATACTGCTCTATGGCATGCCTTGTAATGTAAAGCTCTCCCATAGCTGTAGCCCATAATTCTTGTGGAATTAGATCGCCTTTATCACTGGCGTCGATAAAATCCAACTGATGCGTCTCCTTACTGCCGAACAAGGGATCGCTAATTTTCTGTTTCACGACCTTAATTTGAACGCCGTGCATTGCCCCATTTAAGAAAAGTCCATAAGGGATAATGCTATCTTTGGTGCTGCGCCCTTGTGCTATTTTTTTAATAGCTCCTGAAAAAACTCGTAACTCGTAACCTTTACCGCTTAGGGGTTTGCGACCAAATATTTCTTTGGTAAAAAGCAGATGCCTTATGGCTATTAGCTCTGCAATCAGAGGCAAATCACTTGTTTTTTCATCGAACTGAATCGTAATAACACCATTGTTTTTGTGCCCTGTAGACCAGAACACGTTAACGTCTTTACCTGTCTCATTAAGTACAGGGATAGTGCTTAGTAGCATCATGTTTGCAGCTCCTTAAATAGTGCTTCATCGAGTGGCCCAAGGGCTACAGATGATCTAAAGTTGGTTTATGACTATAGAATAATTCATATCTTTATTGGCGCAAGACTTCGGGTCTATAAACAAAAAACCCGCTTGTTAGCGGGTTCTTTTTAGTGTTCCAAGGTTAAGGCTAAACGATCCCATTGAAGGTCGTTACCACACGTCTCCTGTATATATCCTTCTGGTGTTATCACTAGCCGGCAAGGTGGAATTAACTTACCACTACCAGCCTTTAAGTAGAGCGTAATAACACGATCCATATAATCATACTCCAAGATAGTTTTCAGCTCCTCAAGAGAGTTGAAATATCGGCTACGAGAGTAGTCTTTTATTTTAATGTTTGTTTTCATGTGTATCTCCAGCCCATGACTGCCCCCAGAAGGGGGCATCGTGGGTTATGCTGAGCGCAAGGCTCGAATAATGCCGCGTGGTGGAAAGCCTAGCATTCCGTGCTTTACCAGCACGTCATTCCAGTCAATCCCTTTTTCACCATTAGGTATAATTTGCTGAGGCATAAGTACCTTCACTTTTATACCGCTGGCTTCAAGTTTCACACGAAGCTGCTCTGCCGCGACCTCTCCGGTATTGGAGTGATCTTTATCAGCAAACACCACAACCGTATGGACGTTTGCTGGCGGCTCAAACTGAGCAAGCAGCACGGCGTTAACAGTGCTCCAGCATGGGATACCAGTGCCTTGTGTAGCAGCAAGAGCTGTTTCAAGCCCCTCAGAAACACCTAGCACACCGTTATCAGGCTCTCCAAGGCGAATCGCACCACCCTTAAGCGATACAGAATCTGGAACAGCCATCATTTTGCGCGGGTTCTCAACGTTTGCCTTTTCCCCAGTAGGGGTAAGGTACGTTCTATGAAGCGTTAGAATCTCCCCTTCAGGCGACCTTACGGCAGCAACTAGCGCAGGAAACACACCGATCTTCTCATAGTGTTTTTCTTCATTTTCTTCATAATAATCCAAGCCTGAAGAAAACCGCACATCATCACTGCTGATGTTATTTAATCGCAGCGTTATGCCACGCCCTCGCAGATAGCTGTGAACTGGTGACGCAAGGCTGGAGTTAATGCCAATGCACTTCCCCCATTGTTCGGCTTGATTGCCTTGTATCCTTTCGTCGTTGCGTTTACGAGCTTTCTCACGTTTTGCAGCCTTAGCTTTTGCCTCTTCTAGCCACTCAGGTGATGAACTGGCAGTTAAGCTTTCTTCATTGGTTGTAGCTTGCGAGGTTTGCTTTTCAGCGCTCCGAACAGGCTTCTGGGTGTCTTGTTCCGCTGTAGCGGTGACAGCTCGCGGTGTAAGGTTCTGGCATTCCCAGATATTCTTATGAACCGTTTGCTCACGCACCTCGGAGCCTTTACGTTTTGGTAGCTGAATTGTGACTGGCTGCTTTTCATATAAACGAAGAACAACTATGTCATCAGTCTGAGCACCCGCATTCCCAAGTGCTCGCTCTAAATCAACGCTCCACAAAACAGTTTCAACATCTTTGCGAATCTCAACTTTCGCAAAGAATGAACAAGACTCCTTTTCATCAAAGCGATATGGAGCTGGCCCAAACGCTAAAAGACGACCCTTAACAGTTCTGCGAGGCTTACCACGCTCTGTGGTTTGCTCAGGACTTGACTGCAATGAAGCAGATTGAGAAGGCTTGTCTCTTTTCTTCTTGTGGATTTCTTTACGCTCAGCTCCGATCAAATCACCGACTTCGCGTAGAGCGTCTTTAAAGGACCATCCGTTAATTTTCATTAACATCTCGAATCCATCATGCGACGTACCACAAGTACAGACACCTCCTCCTGTTTCTGCTGCGTCACGAAATAAGCGAAAGTCTTTTTTACCGCCATGAGCAGGAAAAGGACAATCAACATGCCGTGGTGCTTTCTCTATTGCTTCACCAAGAGCAGGTGCTAGCTGTTCAAGTATTGCTAACCAGCCGCCTCTTGCCGCTTGTCTTACAGCTTCAGCTTCATAGAAATAACTCATTTTCGTAGTCTCTCTAGTTTAGCAAGCCTTCCCTAACGGGAGTGCCCGCTAGGGTTTTGTTTCGCCGGCGAAAGTGCCGACTGGGTTAATACTGGTTCTTTTGAAAGGCCAGTGACCTTTTTCTTCAGCCCCGGAGGACTAAAAAGCTAATTTCGACGTGGCACATCATGCGACCTCGGAAGTAGCCTTAAGGCATACAAACGCCCCTTAAGGGCGCTTGTACATTTGGTTTACTGAATCACGCAAGTCGTCGGCATGGTATCCGGCAACAGCGCAACATCGGTTAAAAGAGAATGGGTTATCAGTAACAGAACAGTTAATCCAATTTAGGACTTCCTGTTCGCTATCTAGCCTGGTTGACGCAGCTAGAACCTCAAGAGAGCGAATCAGCATCCACTCCATCAAAGACCTAATATCCTCATCGCTCCAAATAACACCTTCGCTACATTCCTGAGTGTCAAACTCAAAAAGTAGGTCAAGCTGCATCGCTTCCATTTGAACCCCCTGTTTTAGCAAGGGGCTTACCCGCAAGGGGTAAACCCCCTGTGGGCTGGATTAATTTAAAGAGCATTTCGTGTAAGGCTAAGCAGCTCTGTTTTGAGTTCGCTTGGGTTGTTTATAACCACTGCGTTATCGAACAGACGCTTTACTTCGGGAAGCTTGATCCCGACTCCATACACTGTTACTCCGTGTTGCTTGGCGACTTCAAGAGCATCCTTAAGCTCTTCTTCATAGTTAGGACAGCCGTCTGTTACTACGAACAACATCCTTTTATCTTGTTTGCATGCCAAGAGTTCTCCTATGCAATTAAGAATTGCTGGCCCAGTTTCAGTGGACCCTCCGGGCACGGCTCCAAGCTCTTTTTTCTTATCTGACAAGCGCTCACCATGCTTAATTGCCTTCACCAGATTGCAGTCGAAGTACGACAGCCCTATAGAGGTGTTAGGCAGTGGCTCTAAGGCTGCAAACATAGTTGCTGCCGCCTCAATCGCCACATCAAACATTGATGTTTGGTCAGAAACCGGAGTGTTCATGCTGCCGCTCATATCAACCAGAATATGAACTGCTGCGCCGGTGTCTCTTTTTATAGCTCTGCGAACAAAAAGCTTTGTTTCGCCCTGCACGACTTGCGCAAGATTTCTACCCAGCTTACCGTGCCTTGATCGTCTGTCTGCTGTCTGCTGGTCTGACTGTAATAGTCCAGTAAACTGACGACGCAATGCTACTGAGTTCATCATTGCTTTACGGTATCTAGCCGCTCCTAAGTAAGCACTGAAAGTACCTTCCTTTTCTTCAGCAAGATTGGTTTGACTACTATCATGCTGCGCATACAAGTCTTTCTTTAGAGCATCGCGAACATCTTGAAGACAATTTTCAGCTAAAGCCGTTAAAGCTTCTTTTAAACTGTCAACTTGCTCCTGAGTTAGCTGGTTTGGCTTCTGCTGCGACTTACTACCGTTACCATCGTGGCTCTGGTTTTTATCGCTGCTTTCCCCGCTCTTATCGCTATTGGCTTGCTCGTCATCGCCATCATCACTGCCTTGGCCTTGCTGCTGGTCTTGGTCTTCACCGTCACCATCATCGCTGCCTTGGCCTTGCTGCTGGTCTTGGTCTTCACCGTCACCATCATCGCTGCCTTGGCCTTTCTGCTGGTCTTGGTCATCACCATCACCACCATCACTGCCTTGGCCTTGCTGCTGGTCTTGGCTATCACCGTCACCATCATCACTGCCTTGGCCTTGCTGCTGGTCTTGGTCTTCACCGTCACCATCATCGCTGCCTTGGCCTTGCTGCTGGTCTTGGTCTTCACCGTCACCATCATCACTGCCTTGGCCTTGCTGCTGGTCTTGGTCTTGCTGGCTCTGCTCGTTAATAATGTCTTCAATGAGGGTCATTATTTTTCGAGAGTAATCAGCCGCATCTTGGGTAGATTCCATTTTTAATATGGCTTCGTCCAAAATGGCAATCAAGGGAGCTTCCAATTCTGGCGCTACCGCTCTTAAAGCGCTCGTAGACGAATCCAAAAGCTGCTGTAAAAAATGTTGCTTCACCCCTTTCAACTGGCCGTAAAACAGGCAAAAAGAGCCAATTATACGAGCAGGGCTATCTTCACTTTTCACATGCGTATAGTGCTGTTGCTTAACCATGTAGTCAGCGCAAGCATCTAACATTTTTTGAGCGCCTAAATACTCCATGGTGCAATCCCGCTCTATACGAACATCCTCAAGAATGTTCACAAGAGAGCTGAAAAAAGCACCTTTTCTCTCAACATTAAAGTTGGTGTGCTTAACATGCTGTGCCTCATGTAATAAGAATCCCCATAACGGCTCTAGCGAGCCAAAAGATTCATTTACATGCGGCACAACAATCGTTTTACCGTCGGTATAGGCGCTATCTCCACCTACAACGACTTTAACTCCCATTTTATTGCCCCAAGATTGAGCAACAATTGGTAATGCTGCGGTTGTATTTCGTACATTTTTCATATTGTGCTACCTCAAAAAGAGGGCACGATCCCCTAACGGGAAAGTGCCCGTTAGGGTTATTGGAATACTGATACAGAGCCAAGGCCAAAGCCAAAGCCAACCGGCGCTTGAGCATCTACGCAAGGCGTTTCTAGCTCATTTCCCGTTACGACTTCAGGCTTAATCTCAATTTCGTCTTCAACTACAGCTTCAGACTTGATTTCAATCTCATCCTCTACTACAGCTTCAGACTTGATTTCAATCTCATCCTCTACTACAGCTTCAGGCTTGATTGCGACCGGTTTTCCAACTTCAGTATCACCAACATAATCTACTGGAACAGCTTTAATGCTTCCCCCAAGCAAAGTTGAGAAAAACTCTTTTGAAGACATTTCAGTAGATTCTTTAGTTGCTGCAACAACAGTAGTTGTACCGGTCCCTTCCAATAGGCTGGGCAAGCTCTCTTGCTGATGTTGCTCGTAACCATCCAGGTACTCATTCATGCGGTTATTATCAGCAAGGATAAGAACAGCGCTTGTGAGCTGGCTAAAAAACGGCTCGACATATTGACGACCGCACTTTGATTCTGGACGTGCTGCTTCGTCGATAACTCGATCCAAAAGCGCGATAAGCGGTTTGGTTCGTGCATCCAAGAAGCTAAGCCCATCGAGCTTGCTTTTCATCTCTCGTAGCGTCAGGTGGCATGTGATGCCAACACTGCTACGACCTCTCAGGTTGCGGTTCCAGAAATCTAATGCCGCATCCTGAACTGATGAAATCAGCTTGCTACCAAGCTGCCCAGTTGTACCGTCAAGATTTTTCTTAGCCTGAGCATGTTCTACAGATTGAACTGCAAAAGCATCCCAAGTGAATCCGAATCGTTTTGCTACAGCCTTGAGCGGTAATGCTCCACGACGTATAGCTGACTCATCTTGCGGGTTTTGGCTAATCCACTCCTCAAGGTTTCTATCGTATTCGCTGAGAAATTCGCCGACAGCAGTGTCGAACTCAATCTTAAGCCTTTCGATTTCCTTGATGCAGTCTTCTAGCTGCTCAGCAGGAATAGCGTAACCAGTCAGAAAAGGAACCCCACGACGTAACATTTGACGGCGTACAGCCGATTTAATGCGGTCGAATGGACGGAGAACCTGCCTTGAGACTAGACTCTTATTACCAAGCTTAACTACCTCTTGGTTATAGTTTTCTTGAAGACTCAAATCTAAATCTTCAAGCTTGGTTTGACCTGACCAAATATCAAGGTCAATCGCTACAACGGATAAACCGTCTAAGTTTTTTAAGTTTTGCATAGTGTGCTACCTCAAAAGAGAGGGGCACTCTCCCTAACGGAGAGTCCCCGCTAGGGTTTTGTTTCGCCGGCGAAAGTGCCGACTGGGTTAATACTGGTTCTTTTGAAAGGCCAGTGACCTTTTTCTTCAGCCCCGGAGGACTAAAAAATCTTAAGCATGTGCTTTCCTAAATCTCCCTTAAAGAGACTTAGGAAAGCAGGGTCTACGACCCCGCTAAGTCCTTACTACGATACATAGAAACCTGCCCTAGATTGTTGATCTAAGCCCTCAAGAGGGGCGCAGGCATCTTGGTCTTTTATATACTTTGGCATAACACTTTCGTGATTCACTGTAACTCTGCACCGTTCGCTTTCGCGAGTGTACTGAGCCAACTGCTGCTCGGTGAACACTGAATCTTCAAGCATCTGCTTGTAATCAGTGGTACGAACCGCATAGCGAGTCACTTGTAGCCCACCAAAGTCAGCAGAACGGAAAGTCCCCATCAAGAGCTGAAGCTCTTTGGAAACTTCCTTTTGACGCTCACCCAGTAGCTTTATTTTTTCACGAAACTCTGCTGCTTGAGCATCCATGTTTCTGTATGCACGGCTTAAAGCCACCCATCGCTCTGCATCTTCACCTTGAGGGATAAACCAATCTTCTAGCTCATCCTTTTCTGGCTCAATACGCTCATTCACTTGCTGATAAAACTCAGAAGACTCCCGTAGGATTTCAGCCATAACCTCGCGGTCTGCTGCAATCTCAAAGGTAAGCAGCTTGCCATCCAAGTGGAACACTAACCAACCTGTCATGCTTTCAAGAGCTAGCATTTGATGCAAAACCTGCACTCTATACATTTTATAGTGAGCATTATTAACACCTTCTCGCTGTAACTCTTCCCACACTTTATCTGTTGGGTTCTTAAGCTCTACAGGCTCACCTTTGCTGTTAAGCCCATCCAGTGACGCTCTAATCCAACTCCAGCGTTTAGATTGAACGCAGGCAGGTATAAGAAGGTCATTCATATCCCTTTCTGCGGCTTGACGAGCTAAGTCTTCTTGCTCATGACCTTTGCGTACAAGAGGGTTTTTTGACAAATCCACTGGCTCGCAAAATCCGGTTTTTTCAGCCCACAATCTCCAACGAGTTTTGTATGGTGAAACTCCTAACAGAACAGTTGAATCTGTTGCCGTAACACCGAGGTTTCTCCAATCTTTCCACTCATCTGAACCTTGTTCAAGATTGATGATTTCATAGGCTTTCATAGCTTGCCTCCATAGTCTTAACCGTGAGCTACGCGGACGCGGCTCACGGTGCGTTACAAAGCAGAAAACTCAGCTTTAAGGCTGGCCATGCTCTTGATAAAACTCCTCTTGCAGCATTTCCTCTGAATGAGGATCGTGCTCAATAACATGAGTTTCTGCTTCTATTGCTTGTCGCTGCTCAACACCCGCCAAAACATAGTCGAGGTCAGGGCCGCGAAAGCGTTGGTTTATGTAGTTTTTAACGCCAGTAATTCCAATATCGACGGAGCGTTTTTGCAGCATTGCAATTTGGCCGTCTAGCTCTTCCTTAGAGTAAGAAAGAGCTGCTTGAGTCGTATTGGATATTCCAGGCTTCTGAGCCTCAATGATTCGCGCTGCTTCGTCAGGCTCATAAATACCACCAAAACTGAACGCAACACGCGCACATTGAATCAGTGTTTTATGTCTAAGCATGCGCTTAGTATGAGTTTGCCAAGGCCCATCAAAACTACTCCCGCGTGGTGCTTGGTATGTCTCATCAAGCCATTCTCTAACCCGTGTGGGCTGAGTACGGTCTTTACGATAAATAACACACTCCATCCACTCAGGGCAGCTTTGCCCTCTTGTTGGTGTAGTGCTGGTTTCTGAGTAAACAAACTCAATACCGTCAAGCATGGGATGGTCGTTAATAATCCGTGTCCATCCATCTACCGCAACTACTGGAACAATCTCTCCACCTTTGCCGGCAAAGGCATAAATCTCTTTGGTGAAGGGGTTAAGGCCGTATTGGTCGGCAACAATCAAAAGAGCCATCATCTGCTCATTGGTTGGTGCTGATCCATCACGCTGTTTGAAGGCGGTCATCTTTAGTGTTTCGTACAGCTTTGCTGGGTCAACACCGTAATTAGCCGCCATGCGAGCTATTAAGGACTTGGAAGTCATTTGATACTCCTTACGGAGCACTCCCCATAAGGGAAGTGCCCCTTATGGGTGGATTAACTAGATTTCTTGCGAACTAGTTATGTCATCTAGAACGGGATGTCGTCTTTTTCAAAACTGCCTTCTGGATCGTAAGGCTGCTGATACCCGTTACCGGCTTGTTGTTGCTGTGGTGCGCGTTGCTGCTGTTGCTGCGGAGCGCGTTGTTGCTGTTGCTGCGGAGCGCGTTGTTGCTGTTGCTGTTGCTGTGGTGCGCGTTGCTGTTGTTGCTGCGGAGCGCGTTGTTGCTGTTGCTGTTGCTGCTGACGATGAGGAACAAAAGTGTCGCCTATGATTTCATAAACGGTTCTTTCTATCTGTGTCTTCTCGTCTATCCATTTGCGAGACTTGATACGACCAGAAACGTACAGGCTTTCACCTTTACGCAACTGTAAACCGGCTAATGCGTCGGCTGGAGCGCCATAGAAAACAACTCTATGCCATTCCGTATCAGTAACCCACTCCTGTGTATTCTTATCTTTCCAGCTTTCACTTGTTGCCAGGTTTAAAACAGCAACGGTGGAGCCAGTAGCAGGTATAGTTTTAATTTCTACATCACGGCCTAAATTGCCGATCAGCTCTGTTTTACTAATTGAGAAAGCCATTTTCTTGCCTCATAAATCAAGGTTTA
>RRZU010134417.1_pt1 | contig 14307 bp, 14 predicted proteins | sample 2165561 | NCBI WGS metagenome assembly RRZU01 (sample SAMN10456909, study PRJNA506462) | wastewater metagenome | isolation source: wastewater sludge | place: USA: Moscow, Idaho
GTCGACCACGGTGTGAGCCTGCACGTCGACGACAAGCTCCGCACCATTCTCTGGGGCTGGGCGGGTGACCCGCTGACCGACGACGAGCGCGCCATCCTGGCTGTGGCTAGGGGGATCGCCGCGCCGGTCGCGCCCGGCCTCGCGGACGAGGAGTGGGAGGCCCTGAGGGCCCGGGCCGACGCGAGCCTGGCCGCCGGCGCGGTCCCCGTTCCTTCCGGCCGCTGGCCCAGCATCCCCTGGCCGCCGTTGTAGCCGGTAGGTTTGCGCCCATGTATGCATGGGCTGATGTCGCCGTCCCTAGCCTCTCCCCGTCGTCGGAGGAGGTCCCCGAGGGGCTCAGCCTCTACGACACCGCGACGAGGCGGATCGTCCCCGTCGGGCCGAAGGACGACGTCGCCCGCATGTACGTCTGCGGCATCACCCCCTACGACGCCACGCACCTCGGCCACGCGAACACGTATGTCACGTTCGACCTGATCAATCGCGCCTGGCGCGATCTCGGCCTCGAGGTCAACTACACGCAGAATGTGACGGACGTCGACGACCCGCTGCTGGAGCGCGCCGCCGCCACGGGCCAGGAGTGGGAGGAGCTGGCCGAGGATCAGACCGAGCTGTTCCGCAGCGACATGGTGGACCTGCGCGTCATCCCGCCGGACCACTACATCGGCGCCGTGGAGTCCATCTCCTGCGTCGTCGAGCTGATCGAGCACCTGGTGGAGAGCGGGCTGGTCTACCAGGTCGAGGACGACAAGCACCCGGACTGGTACTTCAACACCGTCGCGGCGCCGGGGTTCGGCGGCATCTCGCACCTCGACGAGGACGCGATGATCCCCTTGTGCGCGGCCAACGGCGGCGACCCGGAGCGGCCGGGCAAGCGGCACCCGCTCGACTGCCTCGTCTGGCGCTTCGCGCGCCCCGACGAGCCCAGCTGGAACTCGCCGCTCGGCGCGGGACGCCCCGGCTGGCACATCGAGTGCACCGCGATCGCGCTGCGCTACCTGGGGGCGAATTTCGACGTTCAGGGCGGCGGCCGCGACCTCATCTTCCCGCACCACGAGATGTCCGCCGCCGAGGGCATGGTCGCTGCCGGGGAGCCGCTGGCCGAGGCGTTCGTGCACTCCGGCATGGTCGGCCTGCACGGCGAGAAGATGAGTAAGTCCAAGGGGAACCTGGAGCTGGTCAGCCGCCTCCGCCACGCGGGTGGCGACCCCATGGCCATCCGGCTCGCGCTGATGAATCACCACTACCGCTCCGACTGGGAGTGGACCCCCGAGCAGCTCCCCGCCGCCGAGGCGCGCCTCGCCCGGTGGCGCGAGGCCGTCGCGCGGGGAGCAGGAGCGCCTGCCGAGCCGCTGCTCGCGGAGCTGCGTCGCGCGCTCCGCTCGGACCTCGACGCCCCGGCCGCGCTGGCCGCCGTCGACCGGTGGGCGGAGGCCTCGCTCGCGGGCGGCGACGACGCCGACGCCCCGGCCCAGGTGCGCGCCGCCGTCGATGCGTTGTTGGGGATCGCGCTCTGACCGATAGGCTGGGGCATCGTGAAGACGTTCGACCAGCTCTTCGAGCAGCTCTCTGAGACCGCCCGCACCCGGCCCGAGGGGTCCGGCACCGTCGCCCGCCTGGATGCGGGCGTGCATGCGATCGGCAAGAAGATCGTCGAGGAGGCCGCCGAGGTGTGGATGGCCTCCGAGCACGAGACCAAGGAACAGGCCGCCGAGGAGATCAGCCAACTGCTCTACCACCTCCAGGTGATGATGCTGGCGCTCGACCTGGACCTCGACGACGTCTACCGCTACCTCTGATACCTCTGACAAGGGTGAACACTGTGACCAGTGACCGACTGCTCCGCATCGCCGTCCCCAACAAGGGCGCCCTGGCCGAGCCCGCCGCCGCCATGCTGCGCGCCGCGGGTTACCGCCAGCGCACCGACCCCAAGGACCTGACGCTGATCGACGCGGACCACGGCGTCGAGTTCTACTACCTCCGGCCCCGCGACATCGCCGTCTACATCGGCCGCGGCGACCTCGACCTCGGCATCACCGGCCGCGACATGCTGCTCGACTCCGGTGCCCAGGCCACCGAGATCATGCAGCTCGGCTTCGCCAGTTCGCGGTTCCGCTTCGCCGCCGTCGGGGGCTCGCGGATGACCGTCGCGGACCTGCAGGGCAAGCGCATCGCCACCTCCTTCCCGGGGCTGCTCGACGCGTACCTCACCGAGCAGGGCATCGAGGCGGACCTCGTGAAGCTCGACGGGGCCGTCGAGTCGGCCATCCGGCTGGGCGTCGCCGACGTCGTGGCCGACGTGGTCGACACGGGCACGACGCTGCGCCGCGCGGGCCTCGAGATGCTCGACGGCGCGATCTGCACCTCCGAGGCGGTGCTCATCCAGCGCACGGGGACGGACCTCCCCGAGAGAGCCGAGGCGCTGGAGACGCGCCTGAACTCGGTGCTCGTCGCGCAGAACTTCCTGATGATGGACTACAACGTGGCCGAGGCCGACCTCTCGGCGACGACGGACCTCGCGCCCGGCGTCGAGGGCCCGACGGTGTCGAAGCTCCACAAGGAGGGCTGGTGCGCCGTGCGCGTGCTGGTCCCGCGCAAGGGCGCGCACCTGCTGATGGACCGGCTCTACGATGCGGGGGCTCGCGGCATTCTGCTGACCGAGCTGACCGCCTGCCGGCTGTGAGCGACGAGCGGCAGGACCCGATGCCGGAGTTCCGGCCCGGTGACGAGCCAGAGACTCACTCCGACGGCGCGGCCGAGGCCCAGCCCGATGCGGCGGCGGAGAATCCGGTCCCCGAGCGGCTGTCCTACACCAGCCCGCCCGCGCTGATGACGGCGGTGGTGCTGTCGATGGTGCTGCTCGCGTTCGCGATGTTCGGCTGGTGGCAGCTCGGCCCGGAGATCCGCAGCGAGATCACCTGGCCGCAGGCCGCCACGCTGCTGTTCTTCATCTTCTTCATGATCTTCGTCATGCTGTCGGTGGGGTACTCGCGCTTGTGGGCCGCGGACGATCAGGTCGTCGTGCGCAACGGTCCTCTGGTGCGGCGGTACTCCGTGAACGAGATCGCGGGCCTGCGGCTGCGCTCGGGCGACGCGTGGTCGTCGCTGCTGATCAAGCGCGACGGCGGACTGAAGCGCGCGCCCGTGCTCGCCATCCAGTTCCTAGAGGGCGAGGCCGCCCAGCGGAAGGTGATCGAACTGCGCCGCTGGCTGGTTGAGCACGGCGCCACCAGCCAGGACGTCACATGATTCCGCGCTTGCGCAGCAGCTCCTCGATCTCGGCGTCCTCGGGGTCGAGGCCCTTCTGAGCCTGCTTCGGCGCGGGCCTGGTGGCGGGGACTGTGGGCTGACCGCCCTGGACTTGGGGACGCTGACCCCCGCGGGCCTGCGGGGAGGCGGGGCGGGCGTCGGCACCCTTGACGGCCTTGGCCGGGCGCTCGGCGGGATCCTTCTTCGGCAGCATGGCGCCGACGACGACGAACACGATGCCGCCGATCAGCAGCCCGAGGCCCCACGCCGTCGCCGTCGTGAACGGCGTGCGCTGGAACCACGCGATGAGCGACGCGATGCCGTTGACGGTGAGGTCCGTCACGCCGGTCAGCCACAGCCCGACGGGGAGCGCGGTCCAGCCGGCCCCGATCACCGCCGTGCGCGCCGACCGCGATCGTGAGGTGAATCCCGCCGTCGCGGCCGCGATGAGCACGGCAAGGGCGATGGTGACGAGCAGCGTGACTGACATGGGCTAAGTCTCCCACAAGACTTCGATAGCCTGGCCTCCATGGACCTTCGCACGCTCGCTCAGCCCAGCTCGCGGTTCGCAGGAGACCACGGGGAGCCGGACCCGGTGACGAGGGCGGCGATCGCGAAGGCCGTGGACCAGCCCGGCTACATCCGCGCGCTCGTGGCGCTGTGCACGTCGAGGTTGCTGCTGCCGATCGTCGCGAGCGGCGACGAGGGAGGCTCGGAGCCGGACCCGGACCGGCACGCGGAGATGGCCGCGGTGACGCTGACCGACGAGACCGGCACCTATCTGCTGGCGTTCACCGGGATCGACGCGCTGCGCGCCTGGCAGCCCGACGCGCGCCCGGTGCCGTGCCTGCTCGACGAGCTGGCCGCCACCGTCGAGCCCGCGGGCGCGTCGCGCCTGCTGATCGATGCCGCGGGCCCCGTCCCGTTCGTGATCGAGGGCGACCCGCTCGCCCGATTGGCCGACGGCAACGCGCTCGTCGAGCTGGACTCCGGCGAGTTCGCCTGGATCAAGGCCGAAGAACCCGTGGCCCACTAGGCTGAACACGAACTACCGATCATCAAGGAAGAGGCGGAGATGCAGGATTACCTGTGGGTGTTGAAGGAGTCCGAGAAGGACCTGATGCGCGAGATCGAGCCTGAGCGGATGAACCAGCTCGACGAGGACGGCTTGATCGCGCTGCATCGCCGCGTCAGGCGCGCGCGCAACAAGCACACGACGAACTACCGCCGCAAGGCCGCGAAGAACGTCGCGGAGAAGGGCGCCCGCGGCGAGGCCTACGCCAAGGGCGGCAAGGCGCGCTTCCGCGCGGAGGCCTTCGAGGAGGCGCTCTCGCTCGTGTCCGCGCGCCTCGCCGAGGTCGCCCACGAGCAGGCGGAGCAGCTGAAGGCCGAGCGCCTCAGCCAGTAGCGGCCACCACCGCGGTCGATCTGACGGCGCCCAGGATGTCGACGATCTTGCCGACGTCGCCCTCGGCGAACAGCCCATCGGGGCCCGTCGCGGCGACGTCGGTGTAGGGCGACTCGAACAGCCGGGCGGGCTCCATCGCGCCCTGGGTCGTCAGTTCCTTGACGATCAGGTCGACGAACCGCACCTGACTGACGGTGTAGCCCGCGCCGTCGCCGAGGAAATCGGTGAACGCCTCCTCGGCGGCGGCGCGCTCCAGCCCGACCAGCGAGCGGATGAACAACCCCAGGCCGCCGGGTTGGTGCGCGGCCCACACCAGGTCGGCGGGGCCGGCGCCGGCGTCGTGGAGCATCCCCTCAAGCTCGGAGAGATCCTGGCTCGTGAGCTGCTTGTTGCGGCGCAGCCGCTGCAGCGCGAGCGCGTCCTCGTGCACGCGCAGGTAGCCCCGCGCTTTCGCCCGGAACCGCTCGACGTCGGTGCCGGGCGTGACCCCGGGCAGCGTGATCTCGACCGCCTCCCCAAGCGTGTCCTCGAAGTCGGTGTAGACGGTGGCGCGCGTTGCCTTGTCGGCGAACCGGACCAGCGATCTGACCCGGACGCGTACAAGCTCCAGCATCGGCAGCGTCACGTCGACCCACCAGTCGTCGCCGGCGACCTCTTCGAGCAGCTCGGCGCGCTCCTTGACCGCCGGGATGGTCAGCTTGCCGAGCAGGCCGGAGGCGATCTCCTGCACCGCCTCTCGCACGCGCTCGGCGGCGACGGCGTCGCCCTCCAGCTGCGCGAGCTGGCGGCGGAGGATCAGCAGGTCGAAACGCTTGGCCGCCTCGTCGTCGTCCGTGACCTGGCTCGGCAGCCCAGACAGCGTCAGCGCGAGGGCCGCGCCGTCGGCGGTGAGCGACTCCCACGCGTCGGCCTGCGAGAACCGCTCGACGGCCCGACGGTGCGGGCGGACCAGCACGTTGTCGAGCGTCATTCCGTCGACGACCTCTCGCAGCCACCCCGCCGTCGACGCCCGCAGCTCGCGCTCGCCGCCGGCCGTGTCGAGCGCCTGCACCATCGCCAAGCGCCCCTCGAAGATGCGCTGGGTCAGCGACTTCTGCACCGAGCCCTCGGATCCGGGCAGATCCTGGCTGAAGAACTCGAGGTTCCCACAGAAGTCGAAGACGAGGAAGTCGGTCTTGTCCCGGCCGGGGCCGAACAGGTCGGGCCGCAGCCGGGTGCCGCGTCCGATCATCTGCCAGAACTTCGACTTCGATCGAACCATCTTGAAGAACACGAGGTTGAGTACCTCGGGCACGTCGATGCCGGTGTCGAGCATGTCGACGCTGATCGCGATGTGGGGCGGCTTGTCCGGGACGGAGAAGTCGTCGATCAGCTGCTGCGCGTAGGGCACCGAGTGGGTGATGACGCGCGCGAAGCGGCCCGCGTGCTCCGGCCAGCCGAGGTCGAAGCGGCGCTGGATGAACTCGGCATGCTGCTGGTTCTTCGCGAAGACGATCGTCTTGCCCAGTCGGTCCCCGCCGGCGACGGTGTAGCCGTCGGTCATCAGCGTCGCGAGCACCTTGTCGACGGTGTCCTCGTTGAACAGGAACTTGTTGATCTCCTCGGAGCCGACCTCGGCAGGCGGTCCGTCGTCGCCCCACTCGAGCGTGTCCCACTGGTCCTTCTCGTCGTCGCTGAGGTCGTCGTAGCGGATGCCCTGGCGCAGGAACTGTGTGCCGACCGACACCGCGCGCGGCGGCACGAGGTAGCCGTCGGCGACCGCCTCGTCGAGGCTGTAGGCATCGGTGGGGACGCCGTCCTCGAGGTGGAACAGCTGATAGGTGTTGTGGGCCACCTCGTCCTTCGGCGTCGCGGTCAGGCCGACGAGGAGCGCGTCGAAGTGGTCGAAGATGGCCTTGTACTTGGCGTAGACGGAGCGGTGGGCCTCGTCGACGACGATGAGGTCGAAGAAGCCGGGGCCGAACCGGCGCCCGCCGTCATCGACCTCGCTCAGCAGGTTGAGCATGGTGGGGTAGGTGGAGAGGTAGACGCGGCCGTCGCCCTTCCGCTCCGTCACGAGGTTGACCGGCGACGACTGCGGCAGGTGTGCCTTGAACGCGTTGGCGGCCTGCGTGACGAGCGCCGTGCGGTCGGCGAGGAACAGCGCGCGCTTCACCCAGCCGGCCTTCATTAGCTGCTCGATGAGCGCGATCACCGTGCGCGTCTTGCCGGAACCCGTAGCCATCGCGAGCAGCGCCCGCCGCTCCTTGCCGTCGAACGCCTCGCCGACGGCCTTGATGGCGCGCTGCTGGTAGGCGCGCCCGGCGACGTCGGTGTTGACGGGCTCGGTGGCGAGCCGACGGCGGGTCGAGCGACGCTGGATGGCCAGCTCCAGCTCGTCGCGGGTGAGGAAGCCCTGCACCTCGCGCGGCGGGTACCCCGCGGCGTCGTCCCACAGCCAGTGCTCGTAGCCGTTGGTGTAGAAGATGACGGGGCGGCGGCCGAAGCGGCGCTCGAGCGCGTCGGCGTACAGCTCGGCCTGCTTCTGCCCGATGGCGGGGGACTTCGTCGTGCGCTTGGCCTCGACGACGGCGAGCGGCAGCCCGTCGGCACCCCAGAGGACGTAGTCGACGTAGCCCTTGCTCTGCGCGTTCGGCATGCCGTCGACCTCGTATTCGCGGTCGCGGGCATCGGCGAGCGGCCATCCGGCCTCATTCAGCAGCCGGTCGATGAACAGGTCGCGGGTCTCGGCCTCGTTGTAGTCGTGGTCATCCGTCTGGGTGTTGACGGCCTGCGCCGCGGCGATCTGCGCCCGGAGCTCGCTGAGTTCGGCCTCCAGCTGGGCGCGGGCCTCGTCGCGCTCGGCGAGCTCCCTGGCGTGAGCCTCGTCCTGGGCCGTGAACTTGGCCGCGAGCTGCTGCACCCGCTCGCGGGTGAGGGGAGCGGAACGCGCGGCAAGCTGTGGGTCGAACTGCCTGCCCGTCGGCACGGCCCCGGGATTCGGGGAGTGCCGGAACGCGGCCCAGATCATGACGTGGAACAGCTCGCGCAGCGTCGCCAACGCGGTGCCCGGCGGGACGGGCTTGGGCTTGTGGACGGCGTCGTTGCCGTTCAGCCGGATGAGGTTGAGCTTGGCCTGGATGCCGCTGCCGACGCGGGCCTTGAACACCGGATCGTTGGCCTTGGCCGCGAAGTCGTCCCGGTACGGCTCGCGCAGAGCAAGGACGTCGTACAGGTGATTGACTAGGAGCTCCGCCGCGCGGCGGCTGTAGATGCACGCCGCGCGAGGATCGGAGGTGAGGTACGACTCGGCCCGCGCGCTGTCGGGAAAGACCCCGGGCAGCGTCTCGCGGAGGAAGTCGAAGTTGCCCATCGCTCACCTCTCCGTTCGACGGCACGTCGAGCCTAGCGAAAGGTCTGACGGAAAACTGCGGCTGGCTGGGGATTCTGGGGTTTTGGCGGGGGTGCGGAGCATCTTGGTGGAGTTCTCGGTCGAGTGCAGGGCGATGAGATGTTCACTTGAGAGGCGATGAGATGTTAACTAGATAGGCGATGAGATGTATGATTCAGCGATGAGTTACACCCGTCGAATCATCGATGACCTGCTCGACGAGGTCATCGGGGACCTTGCCGCGATCGCCTTGGAGGGGGCCAAAGGCGTCGGGAAGACGGCGACCGCGCGCCAGCGGGCGCGGAGTGAACTCTCGATGGATGTTGCGTCGCAGCGTGCGCTTGTGGCGGGCAATGTGCGCTTGATCAGGAACCTCGAACCGCCGGTCCTGATTGACGAGTGGCAACTGGAACCTCAGGTGTGGGACGCGGTCCGGCGCGCCGTCGACGACGATCGCGCGGGGGGACAGTTCCTCCTCACGGGATCGGCCGGTGTGGCGCCCGGGGTGCGCATTCACTCGGGTGCTGGGCGGATCGTCAGTGTGAGGATGAGGCCGTTGAGTCTCGCGGAGCGAGGCATCGAGACCCCGACGGTGTCGCTTGCGTCGCTGATGAACCGCGAGGGGGTGGAGATCGGAGGACACACGACCGTCGGACTTGCCGAGTACACCGATGAGATCCTGGGGTCCGGGTTCCCCGGCATTCGGCCCCTCAGCGAGCGAGGTCAGCGCATCCAACTCGACAGCTATGTCACCCGGATCGTTGACCGCGAGCTCGTGGAAAACGAGGTGGAGGTCCGTCGCCCTCGCGCGCTCAGGGCGTGGCTGTCCGCCTATGCGGCAGCGACATCAACCCAGGCGGCGTATAGCAACATCCTGGACTCGGCAACGCCGGGCGAGGGGGACAAACCCACGCGACAGACCGCGGAGGTGTACCGCGAGGCGCTGACTCGACTGTTCGTCCTCGACCCGCTCGAAGCGTGGATACCGGCGTTCTCGCCTCTCAAGAGGCTGACGGTCACGCCGAAGCATCACCTTGTCGATCCGGCGTTGGCTGCCCGTCTTGTGGGTGTTGGCAAGCGTGGGTTGCTGACGGGTGAGGGGGACCGAGTGGGCACGCAGACCGGGACGTGGCTCGGTGCGCTCTTTGAGTCGCTGGCGACGCAGTCCGTGAGGGTCTACGCGGAGGCTACAGAGGCGCAGGTCGGCCACCTGCGAACGATGGGCACGGCTCGCGAGATCGACCTCATCGTCGAGGGGCCGGATCGCTCCGTGGTCGCGATCGAGGTGAAGCTGGCGGGCAGCGTCTCAGACCACGACGTGCGGCACCTGAACTGGCTTCACGATCAGATCGGAGACCGCCTGGCCGACCGGGTTGTGCTGACGACGGGGGAGTACGCCTACCGCCGCTCCGACGGCATTGCGGTCGTTCCCCTGGCCCTGCTGGGGCCGTAGTCAGGGCACAGGCGTCATTTTGAAGTGACGCCATAAACATACATCTGGTGTATGAAACATCGCATGACTGTTTCGGGCCCTCCGCTGCTGACAAACACGGTCGCATGCGTGTCTATGGGGACACATGCCAACCGCATTGAGGCGCGGAACTGGCAGGAATGGACGAGGCGAGGAGTCTTGGACTTAAACCAGTCGGAGACTAGTCTAGATGTATGACGATCGGTGCATACGAGGCAAAGACTCACCTGCCGCGGCTTCTCGACGAGGTTGCCCGTGGAAAGAGCTTTGTGATCACGAAGCACGGCAAGCCGACGGCAAGACTCGTCGGTGTTCGGGTTCAGCCCTGCGGTGACGAGATCATCGACGAGTTCGCGGCGTTTCGCGAGGGACGACGACTCGGGTTCTCGGTCGCGGATGCTATCGCAGAGGGTCGGCTGTGAATGGCGTCGTGGTCGACGCTTCCATGGCGCTGTCGTGGTGCTTCGAGGACGAGCACGACGAACTGTCCGACCGCGTCCTCGCGGCGGTGCGCGAAGCGGGAGCGATCGTCACGCCGCTCTGGTGGCTGGAGATCTCCAACGCGCTGATCCAGGCCGAGAAGCGTGGCCGGATCACGGCCGCCGATGCCGTCGCGGTCCTCGCACTGTTGGACCGGCTGCCGCTGGAGATGAGCGAACTCGACCCGGCACCTGCGCACCTGCTGGCCTTGGCCCGCACCCACGGCTTGACGTCTTACGATGCCAGCTACCTGATCGCCGCCGAGCAGTACGGCTGCCACCTGGCCACCCGCGATCGTCGCCTCGCGGACGCGGCCCGCGCCGAGGGCGTTGCGCTGATTGCGTAGCGCATCCACACGCGTTCCGACGAGCAGGTTGGGTGTGGGAAACGCCGGACCTTGAAAGGCCCGCAGTCTGGCGTCGGGAGTAGAGCGGCTCTAGTGGAGCAGCTCGGCGCCGTCGAGTTGGTTTGCCAGCTTCTTGTCGAACGTGTAGAGCGGCAACTGTCTGGTGGCGTTCGCGATGGCGGTCAGAAAGGTGTCGCTGATCGATAGTTTCGGGTGGGCCAGGTAGTCGTTGAGAGCCGTTCGCCACAGTGCGCGGTCGAGGCTCAACTGCGCGACGCCCATGACTAACTCCACTGACGCGACGACGGTGGCGCGTGAGAGCCCCATCACCTTGTCCAGGACGAAGACAGTCTCGATCAGCGCTTCATCGGGGACAAGGTGCTGCTCGCCGTTGGTCAGCAAGGCCTCGGCGGCCACAGCTTGCGTCGGGACATCGTTGAGGACCCAGCGAAGCAATACGTTCGTATCAATCGTTGCCACGGAAGTCCTCGGCCCGTGCTGCCCAGCCGTCGCCGGCCACGGGAACAATCCCCCAGGTGCCGCGAGCCTCGGCCTCCTCGCGAATCTTGGCGCGCACAGCGTCGAGGCTGGGAGGACGGTCGATCACCAGAGAGTCCCCCTCGACCCGGATGCCGACCTTCTGACCCTCGTGTAGCCCGAGCGCACGTCGGGCCGCTGCGGGGAGGGTGATCTGCCCTTTCGACGTGATCGTTGCGTACATTGTCGTCATGTAAGGAGTGTACGCCCGCGCAAGGCGTCTGTGAACTGCGGCGGTGGGCGTAGTGTGGCTGCGTATGTCTGTTGCTGCGGCGCCGGATCGACGCCAGAACCGACCTAAGCAGCCGCACTATCGACGCAGGAGTCAATGGCTACTCGAAGTAGTCCTCGTCCAGTTCGACGACGTCGTAGGTCTTGCGGACCTGGACGCCGACGCGGTACTTGATCATCAACCTCGCCAAGCGGGCGCCGTCGAGGAGGGCAACGCGGGTCGGGACGTTCTCGGCGTACTGGATGGCAGTGCTACTGAAGCGGCCTGTGGTGATGAACACGCCCTGGCCCGCCTGGTGGCCCTGGAGCGCGCCGACGAAGCCTTGAATCTCCGGGCGTCCGACCGATGTATCCGGTGCATACCGCTTGGCCTGGACGTAGACGCGGCTGAGCCCGAGCGCGTCCTGGTCGATCACGCCGTCGATGCCTCCGTCGTTGGACAGCTGGGTGCGTGTCGCGCGCCCCTCTGCACCTCCGTAGCCCATCGCCATCAGCAGGTCGAGCACCGCCTGCTCGAAGAACGCGGGTTCCTGTGTATGGAGGCGGGCAAGGAGTTCCTGCGCGACCGTGGCATGGATGCGCGAGATGCCCTGCTCAACCTGCTCGGTCGGGGAGAGCTCCGAGATCTCGGCGGAGGGCTCGTCGGTGGGGACGGCCGCTGTGGTGGGCGACGAGGAACGCACATACGGCGAGATGTAACCGGGCAGTCCGCGGAGGTCCTTCTCGCGGATGCCCTCGGGGTGAGCTTCTGCGAGGCGCTGGCCGACCTGTGTGATCCGATACTGCCCGCGACTCACCCTCTCGACGGCGCCAGCGCGGCTCAGGTAGGAGAGCGCCCACAGTGAGCGGTTCAAGTACCGCTGCTGCCCCGAGGGGATGAGCACCTCGCGCTCCTCGGCGCTGACGCTGAGATGGTCCGCCGCCGCGTTGCAGATCTGGCGAGCCCGCTGAACTTCGCCGTCGGCGAGGACCCTCAGCGCAGGCAGCATGTACTGGTCCCAGGTGGGGGCTTCGGTGGTGGTCACAGTTCTCCTTTGAACGCGCGGGTTTGGAGAGAGGCGAACAGCGCGTCATGCGTGGCGACCGCCGCGACGGTCTTGGCCCGCCGTTGTTTGACGTCGCAGACCAGGCGGGCGAACTCTTGTTGGCGGCATATCTCGACATGGGGAACCGGCATCTGGTCGAGCTTGGCCTTCGAGATGTTCTTCATTGAGCCGCCGGTGCCGCTGGCGAGGCGGCTGATGCGGCGGCGGATCGTGGGTGTCTGCATGAGGGCCTGGTAGAACAGTGGCGAGCTGTGCGGGTCGCGCCAAGCGAATCGCCAGACCTTGTCCGGGAGCGCGAGGCTGTCGGGCGTGGAGTGGACGTAGGCGACGGCGCCGACCAGCTCGGCTGTATTCGCGCGGCTCATCAGCAGGTCGCCTTGTCGAACGAGGTGCGTGGTCGGTGGCGTGTAGTCCGATGGCAGAGGCTTGGACTCCTCCGGTCTGAACTGCCCGGTAGTAACGGCGCTGATCTTCAGCACGCGGTAGGCGGAGTCTGCGCTGCTGTCATCGGCGACGAGGTTGCGCCCACCCGAAAGAGTGGCAATGTCGCCGAACGGCACCGCGGCAGTGGCATCGTCTGGGTCGCCGAACATCCGATGGAAGATGGCCTGAGGGAGGGAGTCGAGGTGGGCGAGGGCCTGGCGGCGTTTGGCGCGGAGGGTGTCGGCGTGGTCGAGGATCGCGGCGATACGGCGCTGCTCATCGAGTGGTAGTTCAGGTATGTCCAGGGCGAGAAGGTCGTCCCGGCTCACCGTGGCCTGATTTACCCACCGGCGGGTCAACCCGAGGAACACGCCATGTCTGTACTGGTACTGCAGCCACCGCCACAGGTACGCGGGATTGAGGAGGTTCTCATGTACACGGAGGCGTAAGAAGTGGTTGCTGAAAACTGCAGGCTCGTCCAGATTCGGCACGAGGATGGACTTGCCGACACCATCCGGGCTGTTGGTGGCGTTGAATAGGATGTCACCCGGGCGAACATGGAACCGGGCCAGTTGTTTGTGTGCATCACGCGGCACGCGTCGACGTTTGTCGAGCACTAGCTCGCTTGACTTTGAGATGTTGTGCATTCGGAACTGGAAGATGCCGTCAGCGTCTTCCTTGCCGCAGGCGAACCCAGGGCCAACCTCCGTCAGCAGTGAGCCAAGAGCGGTCACGAGAGCATCGCCTTCAGTTCGGCGAGGCCTGTGGTGATTTCGGCTTCCAGCTGTTCGAGGTCGGCGATGATGTCGAGCGGGTCGCGGTGTTCGACATCGTCGTGGACGATCTCTTTGTATCTGTTCAGTGACAGGTCGTAGCCCTGGGCGGCGATCTCGTTTTTCGGGACGGTGAACGACTGCTCGGTGCGGGCGCGGTCGCGTTCGGTGGTATCGCGGCTGGCCCAGCGGGTTGCGACCTCCGGGAGATCGTTGGCGGCGACCGGGTTGCGTTTGTCGTCGAGGCTGAACCCGTCGGCTTGGACGTCGTAGAACCAGACCTGGTCGGTGCCGCCGGCTCCTGTCTTCGTGAAGATCAGGATGGCGGTGGACACACCCGCGTAGGGGCGGAACACGCCGCTGGGGAGCTTGACGACGGCGTCGAGCTTGTGGTCCTCGACCAGCGAGCGGCGCAGGTCCTTGTGGGCCTTCGTCGAGCCGAACAGGACGCCGTCGGGGACGATGACCGCGGCGCGGCCGCCGGGCTGGAGGAGCTTCAGGAACAGGGCCAGGAACAGCAGCTCGGTCTTCTTTGTCTTGACCGTGGCGAGGAGTTCCTTCGACGTCGATTCGTAGTCGAGGGACCCGGCGAACGGCGGGTTGGCCAGGATCAGCGTGTATTTGTCGGCCTCGCCGGAGGCGCCCTCCGAGAGCGAGTCGCGGTAGCGGATGTCGGGGGACTCGATGCCGTGCATGAGCATGTTCATCGACGCGATGCGCAGCATGGTGGAGTCGAAGTCGTAGCCGTGGAACATCGAGCGGTGGAAGTGGGTGCGCTGCGCGGCGTCGAGCATCGCGTCCGGGTGCTGCTCGCGAACGTGCTCCGAGGCCGCGACGAGGAAGCCCGCCGTGCCGCAGGCGGGGTCGCAGATCTCGTCGCCAGGCTTCGGGTCCATCAGCTGCACCATCAACTGGATGATGTGGCGCGGTGTGCGGAACTGGCCGTTGACGCCCGCGGACGCGAGTTTGGACA
>RRZU010173696.1_pt1 | contig 14307 bp, 11 predicted proteins | sample 2165561 | NCBI WGS metagenome assembly RRZU01 (sample SAMN10456909, study PRJNA506462) | wastewater metagenome | isolation source: wastewater sludge | place: USA: Moscow, Idaho
TATCCTCTACATTTGTTGTATACTCGACACCGGCACTTTCAAGTGCTAGTTTCTGATGATGAAATGCACGACCAATTCCAGATGTTTGAATTAATTTTTCTGACTCAAAGTATAATGCTACTTTCATATTTTCACCTTAATTACATTAAAATTATACCATACTAAAAAAGGATAACTTTTAGAAGTTATCCTTTAATCATTAAGCAGCTAATTTAACTAAACGGTTATAACGTTTCTTAGCATCTTCCTCACTCTTTTCAAGTAAGAATTCTGCATGATCTGCATTAACAAATGGTAATTGGTTGAAACGAGTTTCATTCATTACGAATTCTCTGAACTTACTGAAATCAGGTTCTTTAGAATCAATTGTTAATGGTTTGTCAGGGTTATTAGGGTTGAAACGGTATAGAGTCCAGTAACCACATTCAACAGCTTTCTTTTGTTGAACTTGGTGATTGGATAAGCCACCCTTAATACCATGTTCGATACATGGAGAGTAAGCTAAGATAACAGATGGTCCTTCATATGCTTCAGCTTCTTTTAAAGCTTTGATTGTTTGCATACGGTTCGCACCCATTGAGATCGACGCAACATATACGTGACCATAAGTCATCGCAATTTGTCCTAAATCTTTCTTAGCAGTTGGTTTACCACCTGCTGCGAACTTCGCGATAGAAGCTGCTTGAGAAGATTTAGAAGATTGTCCACCTGTGTTGGAGTAAACTTCTGTATCAAGAATCATAATATTAACATTTAAGTTGTTAGCGATAACGTGGTCTAATCCACCGTAACCGATGTCATAAGCCCAACCATCTCCACCAACGATCCATACAGAGTTAGAAACTAAATCACGTTTCATTTCTAGTACTTCATTTGCACGTGGGTGAGTTGATTTTTCAAGAACTTTAACAAGATCTTTAACAATCTTACGTTCTTCATTACGATTACCCTTAACATCTAAGTAAGCTTGGATTGTTGCTTTAGAAGCATCATCCGCAGTAGCACTCATTTCAGTTAAAATTTCAACGATACGATTTGCTTTAAATTCTTGAGCAACTTTCATACCGAAACCGTATTCTGCGTTATCTTCAAATAAGGAGTTACCCCATGCGATACCTTCGCCATCTTTATCTGTAACGAATGGTGTTGAAGGAGCAGATCCACAGTAAATGGAAGTACAGCCTGTCGCATTGGCAATCATCATATCACGACCGAATAATTGAGAAACTAAACGGTAGTAAGGTGTTTCACCACAACCAGCACATGCACCAGAAACTTCAAAGTAAGGCATCAAGAATTGAGAACCCTTAATGGAGTCTGTAGGCATATATTCTGATTTATAAGTTGTATTCTTGTAAATGTAATCCGCAAGAGGAGCTTCATATAGACGATCATGAACATCTTCCATTGTAAGAGCCTTCTTACCACCTTTACCTGGACACTCAACAACACATAATCCACAACCAACACAGTTATCAGGAGAAACTTGAACACGGAACTTCAAGTTTTCAACACCCTTACCTTGTGCAGGTAATGTTGCGAATTCCATAGGCGCATTCTTAACTTCAGTATCATCTAATAAGAATGTACGGATTGTAGCATGTGGACATACGAATGAACAGAATCCACATTGGATACAGTTTTCTTCATGCCATTCAGGAACTTGAGTCGCAATCGCACGGTGTTCGGAGAACGCAACGTTATTTCTAAATGAACCATTTAATAATCCATATTTAGTAAAGGATGAAACTGGCATATCATAGCCATCTAATCCATTAATCACATCAACGTGTTGATCAAAGTATTCATCACCTGTTGTACGACGAGTCTTCGCAACAGTTAATGTTGACCATTCAGGTTTAACTTCGATTTGAACGAGACCGTTCTTACCTTCGTCAATTGCCTTGTAGTTTAATTCAACAACTTCTTCACCCTTCTTAGAGTAAGACTTCTTAGCCATTTCTTTCATGTAACCAAGAGCTTTTTCATAAGGAAGGATTCTTTCAGCTAATGCGAAGAATGAGGATTGAAGAATGGTATTTGTTCTACGACCCATACCGATTTCTTCCGCAATCTTAGTCGCATCGATGATATAGAACTTAGCGTTTTTATCCGCTAATTGTTTCTTAACACGATTTGGTAATTTAGCTTCGATTTCTTCTTTCTTATAACCTGTATTTAGAAGGAATGTTCCACCCTTCTTAAGGTTTTTAAGCATATCATAACGAACTAAGAATGAATCCAATGAACATGAAATCAAGTCAGCGTTATTAACATAGTAAGTAGAACGAATTGGACTAGGTCCGAAACGTAAGAATGAACGAGTAACACCACCCGCTTTCTTTGAGTCATACGCAAAGTAAGCTTGGCTATATAAGTCAGTGTGATCCCCGATAATCTTAATGGAGTTCTTATTCGCACTAACTGTACCGTCAGAACCTAAACCATAGAATAAGCAGGAAGTATAATCAGTTTCAACTTCGAAACTATCATCTGTCTTTAATGATTTAAATGTAACGTCATCATTGATGGAAATTGTGAAACCATCAAATGGATTTTCCGCAAATAAATGATCATAAACAGCTTTAATATCTTTAGGTTGAGTATCTTTACTGGATAATCCATAACGACCACCAATAATGAGTTTGATATTATTCTTATTAACAAGAGATTGGTGAACATCTAAGAATAGAGGTTCGTGTGATCCCATTTCTTTAGTACGATCTAGAACCGCAACATGTGTAACAGTCTTAGGTAATACATTTAATAGGTGATCTGTTGAGAATGGACGGTATAGGTGAACTTTAACTAAACCAACTTTTTCACCCTTCGCATTTAATGCTTCCACAACTTCTTTAGCTGTTTCGGTTACTGAGCCCATCGCCACAATAACACGAGTCGCATCTTCTGCACCATAGTATACAAATGGAGCATAATGACGACCTGTTAATTCAGAAACTTTTGCGAAGTATTCTTCAACTACAGGCAATACATTTGCATAATGTAAGTTTTGAGCTTCACGAGCTTGGAAGTAAACGTCATCGTTTTCAGCACCACCACGAGTAACAGGATTTGTATGTGGGTTAAGTGCATTTGCACGGAAACGTTCTAAACCATCTTTATCGATCCATTCTTTTAATTTGTCTGTATCGATAACTTCAATCTTTTGAATTTCATGAGAAGTTCTGAAACCATCAAAGAAGTGAATAACAGGTACGCTAGCCTTAATAGCAGTTAAGTGCGCAACACCCGCTAAGTCCATTGCTTCTTGAACGGAGTGAGAAGAAATCATAGGTGCACCCGTTTGACGGATTGCATAGATATCTTGGTGATCACCAAAAATAGATAATGCACGAGTTGCTAAAGAACGAGCGGATACGTGAATAACACCCGGAATCAATTCCCCAACCCATTTATAAATGTTAGGAATCATTAATAATAAGCCTTGAGATGCCGTAAATGTAGAAGCTAATGCTCCACCTTGTAATGCACCGTGAACAGCACCCGCTGCACCAGCTTCAGATTGCATTTCTACAACCTTAACAACAGAACCAAATAAATTCTTTCTGCCTTGACTTGCCCATGCATCAACAAGTTCTGCCATTGTTGAAGAAGGGGTAATTGGATAGATGGCTGCGACTTCTGTAAACGCATACGCAACGTGAGCAGTAGCGTTATTGCCATCCATTGTCATAAACTTTTTAGACATAGATGTCCTCCTTATTTGCCATATATAATTATACTCCATCTATGGAGTATTTTATCATCAAATTTAAACTTCTATCTTGACCCATTCTGCTTGTTTGAAACGATAGTGACTGACAAAATATCGAATCATTTGATCAAACACAACACTAAACCAAGCTCCATACAATCCAAAACCTAAGGTATAGGCTAAAAAGTACGTCAATACTGGTCGAATGATTGTTACACTTAACAACGATAACATCGCCACAAATCGTACATCTCCCGCTCCACGTAAACTACCAACCGTAATAACTTGAGCGATTTGGAATTGAATAATGAAACTTAATATAATTAATATCTGTGCACCTAAATCAATAATTTCTGCTTCACTACTAAACAGTGAAATAATTAGACTACGATTTAAGATAATCAAGATAGCTAAACTTATTGAAATTACTACCCCAATACGTTGTGATACCTTACCGTGTAAGTAAGCTAAGTCAGGACGCTTAGCACCTAAGCTTTGTCCTACAAGCGAAGATGTTGCGATGGCTAATCCATCTCCAGCACTAAAGGTAATACTCATAACCTGCATAACAATGTAGTGTGTCGCGAACTGCAATGTACCTAATCCAGCAACTGCTTTTGCATACATCATGAATCCAATACGGATAAAGACTTGTTCAATGAGTGAAGAAGATGAAATCTTCCATATGGATACCAGTGTTTTAGGATCCAAACTCCAATCTTGTTTAAAGTTTAGATGTAAGAAATTATCCTTATACGATAAATTGTAAATAGCTAATATTAAGGACACAACATTCCCCATTGCAGTTGCGACTGCAGCACCTGCAACACCCCATCTTGGGAAAATCCATATGCCATTGATTAACAAATAGTTAAATATAATATTTACGATATTTGCACTTAGATTCGTAATTAAAGAAATCTTTGTATTTCCTACCCCACGTTGTGCAGCTGTTATCGTTAAACTGATTAAATAGAAGAAGTTTCCTACTAAAACAATATTAAAATAAGACATCGCCTCATTAATGTAGTCTGAATTCGCTCCAGAAAACGTCAATATCTCACGTGAGAAGACGAGCCCAATAATCGTTGATATCAACGAAATAACAACACTTAATACAAGTGCATTTCTTAAGGATCGCCGTGCTCCTTCTTGATTGTTTTCCCCTTTTCGACGAGAAACAATAACAGTTGTCCCTGTATTTAAGGCTAAAACAAATGCCATAATTAAAAATTTCGGTTGCGTCGTTATCCCTACTGCCGCAATCGCATTTGTTCCTAATCCACCTACCATCATCATATCTACAGCACCAATCAAACTAATTAAAATAGCCTCCATTGCAGAAGGCCACGCTATTTTAAGTGTTTTTTTGTATACTTCTTCTGTGCTCGGTAAAGATTGACTATGATACTTCTTAGGGATTAAATTTTCAACTCCAAAAAATCGATTTATAATGTTCATATGTTTCACAATGTATTATTGTAGCACTTTTCACATTAAGTTACATCTTGTTTTCGATGGGTGGAAGATAATTCTCAAAGATAATACCATCCACATCCAAGTCGCGTTCAAGAGTAATTTCCTTAACGGTCCAGACTAACGTTCTACCTCCTAGTAATCTAAATAAACGATATACCCAGTTTATATTCTTATAATCGATTGAAATATAATCCGGTCGAATAAATCCATTTAATAATGCATGGTTCAAAACAAGTCGTTTAATCCATGATTTATTTGTAGACTTTTCCATAATCAAACCGCGATGAATCATCGGTGCTTGACGTTTAAGTTCTAATAATATTAAAGGATCAAAACTACAAATGCTGTATTTACCTCGATATGTTTTTAGTTCCTTTAATACCGCACTAACAACTTTACGTTTATACTTTGTCGATTTAATTTCAATGACTAATTCTTTAAGCTCTAAATCCAACACATCTTTGAAGAGTGGAATCGATTCATCCGTATTCTTTAATCTTAATGAACTCAAATCAGAATAATTCATACTCTCTAAGAATCCATCAACTCCAGTCATTCTTAGGCAATTATCATCATGAAAGACGACAACTTTCCCATCTTTGGTACATTGAACATCCAACTCACAACCATATCCTAAATGTTTTGACTTACGAAATGCCATCATACTATTTTCAGGAATGTTTGATCCATGATTATAAAGACCCCGATGTGCATAGTGATGGATTCCTAAATCTGTTTTCTTAATCCGTTTATTAGGGAAATAGTAGTACACAATAAATAAACAAAAAAAAGGAAGGATGATAAAGATTTCCATACTAATCATTCCTTTCCAAGATAATCACTTCATCAACCCCATCCACTTCTTGTAAGGATACTTTTACCGATTCTTCATGTGATGTTGGAACATTCTTACCCACAACATCCGCTCTAATTGGTAGTTCTCGATGACCACGATCCACTAAAACTGCGAGTTGAATGGATTGAGGTCGACCAAAAGACATAACACCATCCATCGCGGCTCGAACTGTTCTGCCTTTGTACAATACATCATCAATTAACACAACTGTTTTATGGTTTAAATCCAAATCATAGTTTGGTTTAGTTATACCTGTTTTATCAATATCGTCACGCCAATAACGAATATCAAATCCAACTGTTAATACATCGACTCCTTCAAACCGTTTGATATTCTGCGCTATACGTTTTGCGATAGGTTCCCCACGTGTCTTAATTCCCACTAAGACAAGGTTTTCTACCCCTTTATTTTTTTCAATAATTTCATGTGTCATTCGTACAAGAGTACGAGTGATACTGCTTTCGTCCATAATTGTTTTCATTAACTTAATTATACTCATTATGTAAGTCTAATTCTAGTTGAAATGAGTTTTCGTGTATGGTATTATAGAAAAGCATTTAGGGGTATAGTTCAATGGTAGAATGTCGGTCTCCAAAACCGCTGATGTGGGTTCAACTCCTACTACCCCTGCCAGATAAAAAATAAATCCGCGTATTGCGGATTTTTATTTTGTCTTTAACTTACTCATTGGAAGATCTGATTCTAGCCAATTTATTATTCTACATAATCGATAACTAAACTCAGCTGTTGTCTTCGATGTATTTAACCAATATAAAACTTTTAACTTGTCTGAATTGGATAATAAATCATACTTCGATTTCGCGATAGAGTTACTTTCTAACTTCTGAATAAACTCAGGTGGAACATTTGAATCCTTCAAACTTGTATACGATGCTTGCCAAGACCCATTTTGTTTTGCCCATTCAACTGTTAGATAAGCCCGAGCTGTTAAAGTACCATCTTCAATCATTTTCTCGACTCGTTTGCGATTAATGAGTGACCATACACTTTTAGGTTTACGTGGTGAGAATCTTAACCAAAAGTAATCTTCATCACTGGTGTGAAGTCTTCCATCGATCCAGCCAAAACGTAATGCTTCTGTTACTGCTTCATCTAAATAGATGCCATTCTTTTTTGATTTCTTTCGTTTTATCCTTAGCCAAATTAAAGATTCATTCTCTGAATGATCTTGAAGCCATAGAGTCCATTCTTCTTTATTGTCTAACGATAATCGTTGGTCCATTATTTTATATTATTTACAACTTCAAGCAATTGATTTTCAATCTTTAAGGCAAATTGAGTTAGTTCGTTATTGTTCAATAAACGAATTAAATCTGTTGGTCGAATCATTTCAATTGTGACTTTTCCTTTATCTTCTCTAACAACAAACTTGCATGGTAAGAAGTTCACCGCAAGTGGATCGATCTTATATACACTATACGCCTCAATTGGATTACATACATCTAATATTCTTATTTTACCTTCAAATTCGAGCCCTTTGTCTAAAAACTTATCAGATAGAGGAATGGTGGATACTACTCCAAACTTATGTTCAGATAATTCTTTGATTAATCGATTAATTGTTTCTTCAAAGGATAAATGTATTTCTTGTACAAATATATTCATGATTATCTCCTTTTTATTGTTAATGTCATCGTAACATATTCTAATGATTTAGCATTATTTATGCTCAGGATGTCCTTTAGGTTAGAATAGTTGTGGTATAATCATATTTATTTTACGGAGGAATTTATGTCCATTGGATTCACAGTATTAAACCAAGTTCTTATGATGTTTTCCCTTATGTTAGTGGGTTATATTTTATATACAAGAAAATTGTTAGATGAAACCGGAACAGCTCAATTATCGACTATTCTCTTACAATTGTGTACGCCTGCAATTATCATTAATTCCTTTAATATCGACTTTAGTTTCGAAGTCTTATCTGAACTTGGACTATCCTTTGGATTAGCTTTGGTATCCATATTAATTGGATTATTGATTGCTCGATTAATCTTTGGTAAAACACATCGCATTGAACAGTTTGCGATTACCTTCTCTAATGTGGCATTCTTTGGAATACCTCTTGTGAGTGGTTTACTTGGAAATGAATATGTGACGTATTTGTCTACCTTTATCCTTGCCTTTAATCTCTTGATTTGGACAGTAGGATTATTCTTGGTTACGGGCGATAAGAGTGTAATGAGTTTATCTAAGTTCTTTAGAACCCCTGCTTTTATTGGGATGGCACTTGGATTTATCCTATTTATCAGTCCAATAAAAATGTCAGGCTTCATTCAACAATCCGTAGCGTCCATCAGTGCGATGAATACACCGATTGCGATGTTATTGTTGGGGACGTATTTAGCTAAGAGTACGTTGGTGGATATTTTCAAGAACAAACATGTTTACACCATCGCATTCCTTCGATTAATTCTAATCCCAATGATTGTGTTTGGATTACTCAGTTTACTTCCTAATTTACAAGCAGAGATTCGATTAGTCATTCTCATTGCGACAAGCGCACCAACGGCTACTACCTTAGCTATCTTCTCTCAGAAGTATGGGGATGATTATACGTATGGTGCTCAGATTATTAGTTTTACCAATATCATGTGTTTGTTTACCATTCCAATTCTTGTGACACTCGCTTACTCAGCTTGGATCTAACAACATACGAAAATGCACCTTATTAAAAGGTGCATTTTTTGTTATGCTTCAGCTTCTTCAAACTGAGAGTTATATAAACTTTCATAGAATCCACCTTGAGCCATAAGTTCAAGATGAGTTCCTTGTTCTACAATGTTTCCATCTCTCATAACTAAGATTAAATCGGCGTTACGAATGGTACTTAAGCGGTGTGCAATAATGACGCTTGTACGACCAACCATCAATTGATCCATTGCTTTTTGGATAAGAACTTCTGTTCTTGTATCAACAGATGAAGTTGCTTCATCGAGAATCAAGATTCTAGGATTCGCAAGGAAGGCACGTGCAATCGTTAGTAATTGTTTTTGACCTAAGGAAATGTTACTTGCTTCTTCATTCAATACATACTTATAACTTCCAGGCAATGTATGAATAAAGTGATGGACATTCGCTGCTTTACTTGCGGCTTCAACTTCTTCGTAAGTCGCATCGAGCTTTCCATATTTCAAGTTGTCTTCAATACTTCCATTGAACAACCATGTATCTTGTAAAACCATACCAAATAGACTTCTTAATTCATTACGTTTAAACTCACGCAAATCATGTCCATCAACTTTAATGGAACCACCATTTACATCATAGAAACGCATCAATAGTTTAACCATTGTCGTCTTACCTGCACCAGTTGGACCAACGATCGCAACTTTTTGACCCGGCTTAATGTTAGCACTGAATCCTTTGATGACAGGTTCGTTTTCATTGTATCCAAATTGAACATTTTCGAAACTTACATTTCCTACAATTGAATCAATGGAAACAGGTTGAGCAATGTCTTCAACTTCTTCCTCTTCCGCTAAGAATTGGAATACACGTTCTGCAGCTGCGGCTGTCGATTGTAAGGTATTACTAATCTGAGCTGTTTGAGAAATCGGTTGAGTAAAGGATCGAACATATTGTAAGAAGGCTTGAATATCCCCTACGCTAATGGTTCCATTAATCGCTAGGATACCTCCTTGAATACTAACTGCAACATAACCTAAGTTCCCTACAAAGTTCATGAGTGGCATCATAATACTTGAGAAGAATTGACTCTTCCAAGCGGATTGATAAAGTTCTTCGTTATATTTTTCAAAGTCTTCAATGGATTTCTTTTCTCCATTGAATGCTTTCATAATGACATGTCCACTATACATCTCTTCTACATGACTGTTTACTTTTCCTAAAGAAGCAGCTTGTAGTTTGAATTGTTTTTGTGAGAATTTCACAATTACCATGATGAGTACAAAGGACAATGGAAGGATGATTAGAGTAACCAATGTCATGGAGACACTGATTGATAACATCATGATCGCAACCCCAATGAGTGTTGTGACAGAGGTAATAATCTGAACCATACTTTGTTGGAGGGAGTTTGTAATCGTATCGACATCATTCGTGATTCGACTTAAGACTTCACCATGAGGTGTCTTATCAAAGAATTTTAATGGGAGTTTATTGATCTTAACTGAAATATCTTTACGCATTTCATAACCAATGTCTGTCGCAACACGAGACATCACAATCCCCATGATAAGTGAGAAGATAGCGGATAAAACATATAAACCGAGTAAGAGTAAGATGATTCCACCAATGTATTCAAAGTCAATTGCCGCATTCGGTAGTTGTTGGAGCTTCGCAACAACACCTTCGAATAATTTATTGGTTGCTTTACCTAATAATTTAGGTCCATAGATTGAGAAGACAGTACTAGCGATCGCAAAGATCAATACAATCACAAATCGAGTGTAATACTTTGATAAACGTTTTAAGAGTTTAGACATTGACCCTTTAAAGTCTTTTGCCTTTTCACCTCCACGCATCATTCCGCCCATTGGGCCACCATGACCAGGACCACCACCCATTGGGCCTTTAGGTGTATTCTTTTTGTCCACATTACTCATGGTTTAATTCCTCCTTCGACAATTGTGAGAATGCTATTTCACGATAAACTTCACAGTTATCCATAAGTTCATCATGTGTTCCTTTACCCACAACTTGTCCATCATTCAATACAATAATTTGATCCGCATTCATGATGGTTGAGATACGTTGTGCCACAACAATCAATGTCTTATCGGATAAATCTTTTTCAAGTGCAGCACGTAATGCCGCATCTGTTTTATAGTCGAGTGCTGAGAATGAATCATCATAAATATAGATATCCGGATTCTTCACTAATGCACGAGCAATCGATAAACGTTGTTTTTGTCCACCGGATACATTGGTACCACCTTGACTGATTGGTTCTTCATAGTGACCAGCTTTTTCTTGAATAATATTTTTTGCTTGAGCAATTTCAATTGCTTTATCAAGTTCTTCTTGAGTCGCATCTTCCTTAGCATATTTTAAATTCGATTCAATCGTTCCACTAAACAAGAGTGCTTTTTGAGGAATGTATCCAATACGATCACGAAGTGATGTTTGTTTTACTTCACGAACATCTTGTCCATTTACTTTAACACGTCCGGAAGTAACATCGTAGAAGCGAGGAATCAGATTAATCAAGGTCGATTTACCTGAACCCGTAGAACCAATGATTGCGGTCATTTCACCTTTGTTTGCTGTGAAACTAATATTCTTTAAGACATAATCATCCGCATTTGGATACTTAAAGCTCACATTATTAAACTCAACAATTCCAGTATCCTTGTGATTAAATTCTGTAGGATTCTTAGGATCTAAGATGGATAATGGTTTTTCAAGTACTTCTAAAATACGTTTAGAGGATACAGCTGCACGCGGTATCATGATAAACATAAAGGTAATCATCATAAAAGACATAATAATTTGCATTGCATATTGCATAAATGCCATCATATCCCCGATTTGTAATTGACCTAAATCAACTTGTTTAGCACCATACCAAACAATAAGTAATGTAACTCCACTAAATACAAAGTTCATAATAGGCATTAAGAAAGAAGTCGCACGCGTAACGAATAGATTGATCTTAGCTAAATCTTTATTCGCTTCATCAAATCGTTCTTCTTCATGCTTTTCTGTTTTAAATGCACGAACAACCATTAGACCAGTTAAACTTTCACGTGCCACAAGATTTACTTTATCGATCATCTTTTGGATTGCGGTAAACTTAGGTATAACAATTACAAACATTACACCAATCATGGACATAATAACCACTAAGGCTAATCCAATAATCCATGTCATATTGGCATTACTTTCAAGCACATTTCTAACTGCTCCAAATGCTAAGATGGGTGAATAGAAGAAGGTTCTAAACATCATTACAATAAGCATTTGTAATTGTGTAATATCGTTTCCTGTACGAGTTATAAGCGATGCGGTTGAGAATTGGTCAAACTCTACACTGGAGAAGTTCTCAACTTTACTAAAGACATCTTTACGAATATTTCGAGTTGTGCCTGCAGCCATACGTGCTGATAAGAGTCCAACGAGTATTGTAATAACAGCACTCATCATCGCAAAGAGCACCATTTGTATTCCAATATCAATGATATAGTTCATTTGTAACTTATCAGTATCAATACCGATCAGTTCATATTCATTCTTAATCGCGACTGTAGCGGATTGTGAAATCATATCATCACCCATTTCTGAGAATTTCTCAGTCATGCTTGATAACATTGCCTCGCGTTGTGCTTCAGGCATCATCTCTAAGGCTTGATAGAGTGATACACCTTCAGGCAATTGGAATTTAGAGATATCTACGTTTCCACTATCAATTCCATATGTGATTAGTAATGGTTTAGCAATTACACTTGAAATATCATCACGTGTAACACCTTCTTGTAGATTTAAGATATAAACTGCTTCTGTATCCAAGATTGGATAATCTTCAATATATGTTTCATCTTTAACTTCAATAAGTTGATAGTTATTAAGAATGAATTCTTTATCATCTGCACTCATAAATAAGAACAAATGATTCAATCTTTCTTCACGAATAACATCAATTGTGCCATCTTCAATACCTTGACGTGTAATACCTGTATTAACAATATCACTCATTAATTCAGGTAGTTTTAGGTCTGCAGTTGTTTGATAATACAACAAGCCTAATACCACGAGGATGGATAGCCAATAAACTTTTAAATATTTTGTAAATAATTTAACCACAAATTTCTTCCTCGTTTTCTTTAAATTGTTCTAAGAAGTTAGCTGTTTTTCGAACTAAACGAATTAACTCTTTTGTATCTTCTTGACCTAAATATTCAACTAAAGCTTGAATATTCGACTTAAAATGCTTTTCTTTTTCAGTTAGGAAGGTTTGACCCATTTCCGTTAACTGAATAAACACAACTCTACGATCCTGTTTACTTCCTACACGAATAATAAATCCACTTTCTTCAAGTGAATTAATCATCGGTGTAACCGTTGGTGGGGCTAAGTTCAATGTTTTACTGAGTGTACTTAATTTGATTCCATCAGGATATTTCAGAATCAATTTCCCAATCGTCATTAAGGCAAACATTTCACTCTTTCGAATAGGAACTTTTGGCACTGTTCCCCCATGTCCGCGTTTTATCATATGTAAAGCAGTAAGTAATTCATTAACAGTTTCATCGATATGACTCATAACTCTCCTTTCGTTAGGTAACAAAATAGTTTTGATACAAAACAATATTAAATATATGCTTATTCTATTAACATGTCAATTCATTTGAATACGAATAACTAAGTGAAATTGTGTGATATATTTACTATATGGAAAAACTATTACTATCAATCCTTATTGGTTATTTATTTGGAAATATACAAGCATCCTATTTATTAGCGAAAGCAATCAAAAAAGTGGATATACGAACTTTAGGATTTGGCAATGCTGGGATGTCAAATGCGGTTGAATCATTGGGTTGGAAATTTGGTTTACTTGTTGGTTTTATTGATGTTGGTAAAGGGATTGTGTCAATACTGGTTATTAAGTATTTAATGAATGTTAACTTTAATCCTGAAGGAGCACTGATCCTCTATTTGAATGCATACAGTGTTATCTTAGGTCATATCTATCCCTTCCATATGAACTTTAAGGGTGGAAAAGGAACAGCTGCTTTAATTGGTGTATTACTTGGATTAAATCCAGTGATGGGACTCATAGGTATTGCGATTATTATTCTTGTGACCTTGATTAGCGATTATGTAGCAGTTGGAACACTTGCATTAACGCTCTATGTTATTGGAATTACACTCTATTTTAAAATGGGTTTGATTCCACTACTTATTAGCATTAGTGGTTCTTTATAAAGTCTGTATTATCATCTTCCAAATTATCGTCGAATATTTAATCATTCAGAAGGAAGATTATCTTAAGTATTAAAAAAGAGGCTGTAACGAATAAACAGCTTTGAATAGAAGACAAATGAAAAGGTCCAGGCAAATGCTTGGACCTTTTCTAGTATAATTTAGGTATGGAAAATATAACTATTAACCCTACGCTAAATCCGTACCTGTACAGTACAGATTATAGCGCAAGGCAACTGATTTTACCACTCGATTGTGGTGTTTTAATCGAAAAGAATGATCCCGTTCGTAGCTTTTGTGAGATTTTAGAAGGAGTTAACTTAAAGGCGTATCTTAAACCCAATGGTAA
>RRZU012836482.1_pt1 | contig 14303 bp, 15 predicted proteins | sample 2165561 | NCBI WGS metagenome assembly RRZU01 (sample SAMN10456909, study PRJNA506462) | wastewater metagenome | isolation source: wastewater sludge | place: USA: Moscow, Idaho
AAGAAGCTGCCCTTTTAAGACAGCCTCCTGCGAAATACTACTCAAAATGGTAGTTGCTAGCGTTTGGTTCGCTTAATCAAACGTTTTAATGCAAGAGATACACCGAAACTGACAACAGCTCCAACAACGGCAAGTATGATAGTTCTCAGCATGTCTTCAACAAAAACATTACTGAAAACAGACAGAAACATTCCGCCGAATGTTCCGGCATATACATTGCCGTTTGTTGCGGTATCAAGGAGTTTCATTTTCGCTCGTTTTTGTTTGGCTGGTATCAACAGCCGTTTGACTTACTGCCGTTATCACGCTTCCGGCAAGCGTTACATATCCGGCAACGGTAATCAGTGCCGCAGGCACTGCAACCGGTGCTGCTAAAATGGCTCCACCAATGGCTGCCAGAGCCAACCCTATGGTCCGCAACGTTTTGAAAAACTTTGGTGTCGGAGCTTTTACCCGTTCCACAACGGTCATTTTATTCGGATCGGTTGTAGTTGTATTTAATTCATTTTCCATAAATTGTAATTTTTAATTGAATAATCCAGAAACAGGTTCTACGATTTAAAACCCATTCCGGGATTATTCATGTTTGACTAAAAAACTCAGAACTCGGAACTCTCGACTTCTTACGCCACTTCTACAATTGCCAACACATTGAAAGAATTATTATTCAGCGAATAATCCTGGTTGTTTACTGATTGAACAAAATCAATGGACAGTAAAACAAACTTGGTTCCTTCCAAAGCCGGCACTTCTGCAGGCTGCAACGAAACTGCCTGAGCAGCTGCTCCCGTTTCAATACGAAGCTTTTCAGATAGGTTGATAGCAGAGTCACCGGTTTCAAAATTCACAACGGCTAATGCACTGCGAAATACCACATGCGATGCTCCCGACGGAATAACTAAATCAGCTGCTGGATTGAAATCTGCAATGCTGATTTCACCGGTGGCAATGTCTACCTGATAAGGTCTATACAAAACTTCACCAAGCAAAGCGTTAATGTTGAAATTGAAACCTTTCAGCAAAGCTTTTGCTTCAGCTTTCTGCATACCTTCGGCAGCACTTCGTTCACCACGGGCGTTTGCTTCGTCCATGTTTTTGATCTGAGCCATGATTTGAGTCATTCGAGCCGTTACCCTGCCATCAGAAGCGTCTTTACCTAATACACGAACGGCATTACGCAACAGTTTTCCGGCAGTAGCAGCATTCGCAAATTCAGCTCCGTTTTCACGGGTACGGGCAAATCCCGGATCGTTGGCGATACGGTCAGCGTCCACGCCTCCTTTTTCCCGTGCCAAGTACCCGTCATTCTTCGACTTATAAAAAGTAACGCCGCCAATGGTACCTTTCAGTTTTAAAATACTTTTTTGTTGTGCCATAATTCAAAATTTTAATTGTTCGGCACAAATGTATAATCAAATTCAACTCTTTTTAGTACAGGTGTTTCCGCTAACAGCTATCCTTGCCGTTTTTTCCGAAACACATTGTTTTGACATGAATAAAAATTCCTACTTTTGCATTAAATAACATGAAAAATGGAAGTGAAACGCATTTGTATTTATCCGAAGGATATCCAGCGTATCACCGGAAAGAGTGAACGTTATGGTCGTTTGTTGCTGGCTAAAATCCGGGAGCAAAACGAAAAAGACGAACACCAGTTCGTAACCGTTGACGAATTCTGTTTATATACCGGATTAAAATTTGAACAGGTTGCCCCATTTATTGCAGGGTAGGTTTAATGTATGGCTCTGGTATAGATAAATCATACCAACGCCTTACATAGTGTATGAAAAAAAGCCGTATTGGTGCAACAATACAGCTTTCATTCAAAACATTTGGATAAAAATACTTACTTCCTTTAATTCTCGTAAAACTTATAATTGAAATGTGCTTCCCATGGCCTTTAATTTATCCGAAAGAATTTCCATATCATGTCCGATTTTATTATCCGTAATACGGGCGTAAATCTGGGTAGTCTTGATATTGGTATGTCCAAGCATTTTCGATACAGATTCAATAGGCACTCCCTGCGAAAGAGTAATGGTGGTTGCAAATGTATGCCTGATATAATGTAAAAACAACCGCATAACAGCTACAAGCGAAACACCGCAGTTTGATAGGTAATACGTTTTAAATGAACCGATTTGCTATGATTTGCCAGTGATTGAAAATTCAAAACCAAGCGGAATTACGCACCTTTTGCGTTACCACATCGTTAACCGATCAGTTACCGGAGAAGAATAGGTAACCCGAAGCAGAGCAAGGAAGTTTAGATTGGGTTTTTATTCGCTGAATTACAGTATTTTGCATACCAAAGAGCACTTATATAACCGGTAACTTTGCCGTCGGCAAAGCCCACAAAATTATAAGTGTCATGAAACAAGAAAAATTCAAGGTTCTGCTTTACCTCAAAAAGAGCAGCCCCGACAAATCGGGCAAAACCCCAATTATGGGAAGAATTACTGTCGGCCGTTCGATGGTTCAGTTCAGTTGCAAACTTTCCTGCACGCCCTCCCTTTGGAATCCACGCGAAAGTCGCCTGAACGGCAAGAGTCGTGAGGCAGTAGCTACTAATGGCAAGTTGGATAGATTACTACTTGCCGTCAATTCTGCTTATGAGTCCTTATTGGAGAAAAAACAGCGATTCATAGCCGAAGATGTCAAGAATCAGTTTCAAGGAAGCGTTGATACTCAAATGACCCTACTGAAACTCTTTGACCACCATATTGAAGAAGTAAAAGCACGGGTAGGCATTGACGTGTCTCTCCGCACCCTGCCCAATTATCTCTACACTCGAAAACGATTAGCTGAGTTTATCAAAAAGGACTCCAACTCGTCCGACCTTGCATTCAGCCAGCTTAACGAACAGTTTATCCGTGATTTTCAGGATTATATAATAATTGACAGAGGATATGGTGTGGAAACTGCCAGGCACTATTTGGCTTTACTGAAAAAGATTTGCAGGATAGCGTTCAAAGAGGGACATTCCGATAAACATTATTTCGCTAACTATCCACTACTGAAACAGAAAGAAAATCCTCCCCGTTCTCTTAGTCGGGAAGAGTTTGAGAAGATACGAGATATAGAATTCGAAGAACATCGCTGGTCACACATTACCTCCCGGGACATGTTTCTTTTTGCGTGTTATACCGGGACTGCCTACGTCGATGTGGTAGCCATCACAAACGACAATTTATCCAAAGACGATGCGGGTGACTTGTGGCTCAAATATCAGCGGGGCAAGAACGGCAAACTGAGTCGTGTCAAATTACTGCCCGAAGCTATTTCTCTGATTGAAAAGTACAGGAACAAATCAAGAGAAACCCTATTTCCTAAAATGGAATATAATACGCTGATGTGGAACCTGCGAAGCATACGGCAAATGCTTGGTATGCAGGGGGCTCTGACCTACCATCAAGGGCGACACTCGTTCTCAAGTTTGATTACGCTCGAAGCAGGTGTTCCCATCGAAACCGTATCCAAAATGCTCGGGCACTCGGATATAAAAACCACGCAGATATACGCTCGTGTCACCCCGAAGAAGCTTTTTGAGGATATGGATAAGTATATCGAAGCAACCCAAGATTTAAGATTAGTTCTCTAAAACCATAAAAACAAAATTATTATGCGTAGTACATTCAGTATATTATTCTACATTAACCGCAGCAAGGTGAAAGCGGACGGCACAACAGTGGTTCTATGCCGTATTAGTATTGACGGCAAGCAAACCGTTATATCGACAGGTATCTTTTGCAATCCGGACGACTGGAACGCTAAGAAAGGAGAATTAAAAATTGGCGATAGCCAAATTCAGAACGAGAGAGCCAATAACAAGCTTATCACCTTTAGAAGCCGTGTTGAACAGTCCTATGAGAAAATTCTCAAAGAACAGGGCGTTATCAGTGCGGAACTGCTCAAAAATACGATTACCGAAGTAAATTCCGTTCCAACGATGCTATTGGAGGCAGGAGAAGCCGAAAGGGAACGATTAAGAGTACGTTCCAAAGAAATAGACTCAACTTCTACCTATCGCCAATCGAAAGTTTCTCAAAGTAATCTGCGGGAGTATCTGCTTACCTTGAAAAAGAAAGATATTGCATTTACGGCTATTACCGAAGAGTTTGGAGAGGGCTACAAGTTGTATTTGAAAGGTAAAGATTATCGTTCGGGACATATCAACCATTGCTTCACTTGGCTCAATCGATTGATATACATTGCCGTTGATAGGGAGATACTCCGCTTTAATCCGATTGCCGATGTTTCGTATGAAAAGAAAGAACCGCCTAAGTTGCAACACATCAGCCGGAATGAACTGAAAATAATCATGGAGCATCCCATGCCCAACAAACTGCAAGAACTGACCCGAAGAGCCTTTATATTCTCGGCATTTACAGCACTCGCATACGTTGACGTGAAAGGCTTGTATCCTCACCATATCGGAAAGACGGCAGAGGGGCGATTGTACATAAGGACATTTCGAAAAAAGACAGAGGTAGAGGCTTTTATACCGCTACATCCGATTGCCGAACAGATTATCCAGCTTTATAATACGACGGACGATACGAAGCCCATTTTTCCACTACCTAATCGCGACCAGATATGGTATTGCATCAATGAGATCGGTTTTCTTGCCGGAGTTAGGGGCAATCTTTCCTACCATCAAAGTCGGCACTCGTTCGGAACACTCTTATTATCAGCGGGTATTCCGATAGAAAGTATCAGCAAAATGATGGGACACAGCAATATTTCCACCACGCAGATTTACGCCAAAGTAACGGATGATAAAATATCAGAAGATATGGACAGGCTTATTGAGCGAAGAAAAACGATGCAGAATTCGAACTTGTGAGAATCGGCGGAGCCAATAACGCAATTCAAACCGTATTCCCATGAAAAGAAAAATAATCACAATCACCGACAGCGGAAATGTAACCGTTCCGAGTGAAACAAAAATGAGTACTCTAGAGATAGCCAACCTGTTCGGTATCTACTACCAAACAGCAAAGCGACATATCCGTGCTATTGAGAAATCAAATATTGCCTCTGGCGATTACTCGTTGACCTGCACAGTTGATGGAAAGAGCATCTATCCTGATTATTACGGGTTGGAGATGGTTATTGCCCTTGCTTTTCGGGTGCAGTCGGAAAAAGCGAAGATATTTCGCAGGTGGGTATATAGGCGAGCAACACACAGCAGTGTACATACTGTATTTACTCTATCGACACACGGCAATGTATTGAACTGATAAACAGCATTAACGATATATTTGTATGTTGTATTCACAGATAAGCGGTTTCGGAGTCTTCCGAAGCCGTTTATACTTTAAAATTAGGGTTAAAAACTCTTTTCTTTTTCATTCGGACACAAATTTCAACGGCGGGAATAAAACGCCAACCCCAAGCCGCAAGCGGTTTTTCGGACAATCTTCCTCTTTCCCTATCGGGCGAGCGTATTCTCCTGAAAAAGGGTTGGTTTATTTATTCTCCACCATTAGAGGAGTGTTTACGAATTTAAAAAGAGAAAAAATAATCAGTGTGGAGGAGTGGGATACCGGACATGGGATACTATAATTGTAAACTTATTCACAACCTTTCATGTTTGCAAATTACCAAATTCTAAAAAGCGACTTTTTTAAAAATCTATTGAGAAATATAATCTTTTCAACCTTGCAAATCTCCGTTCAGATTTGAAAACAACACTGAACTAAAATCAGATTCCAATATAAGTCTCATATTTTAGTTCAGAATAAAACTCAGCTTTTAAATCACCTCTTTTTTTCCGCAATCATATCAAAACGAAGCAGAACGGCGCATAATAGCCACAAAGTGTTATTGTTCAGAATAATATCATTTTATTTGCATACTCAATCGGCAGTTTTCAGGTCTGAAATACAATCTGAAATCGGTATGGGTTTAAAGTTCTAACTCAAATATAGTGAAAGCCGAGGGCAGAGCCAAGCTTGCTTGAGCTATGCCGAGGCGCATCCTATATTCTACAAATAAAATATCAATTATGAGACAAAAAAAGATTTCACGGGAGGAATATGTTAAAGCCTATTGCTCCGAGAGACGAATCAGAGACCGCAAGGTATTGTATGTAAGCGAAGAAACCCACCAAAAAATCAGGTATATCGCTCATTTATTCCGTAACGAGTATGCTACTGTTGCATCTCTTGTCGATTCCATACTGACACAACACATCAAGCAGCACAAGGATCTGTTCGCGCAGTTGGGACAGAAGGATCAAGAAGAACTTCGTTACGAGGGACATTCTGTTTCACAGGATGAAGAGGAAAATGAGCTGGACGAAGCTTGTGGTGACGAAGGCGAATCGGGAATTTAGCGGCAGTCTTAATCTTGCCGCCGTTTTAAAATGTTCCCGATTAGTTGAGGGTGTTGGGTTTGGATTTTATACACCCTACCGACAAGTGGTCTGCGACCAACGGGTATTTCTGTAGGAAATACCATAGCTCATTAGGGTATTTTCTTTACGCTTCCGTTGCACTCTCACTAAAAATACCCTCCTGAGCCGATGGGTTGCACCCCTCTGGACACCCCGATGCCTTGCGGCAAGGGCATTACCCAACTCTGAATTGTTTGAGGATAGTCAGAGCGGTAATACCCGAAGACAGCGGACTGAAAGATAGCCGCTGTGGTCTTTGCCTAAAGAAACAAGGCAAAGAAAGTTTGATGCAGGATGCATACCCTTTATGCCCTGCATAGTATTGAATCAACTTAAAAATTTATAGATATGGGTTTCGTGGTACTACACATGGAAAAGTCGCACGGTACGGATGCAGGAACAACAGCACACATCGAGCGTACCGTTATACCCTCAAATGCTGACCCCACACGTACACATCTTAATAAGGAACTGGTCGAACTGCCTGACGGAATGAACCGCACACAGGCTATTCAGCACCGCTTGGAAACGGCAGGACTAAAACGTAAAATCGGAAAGAATCAGGTGCGGGCGATACATATCAATCTGTCGGGAAGCCCCGAAGATATGCAGTTTGTTCAATCCGAAGGGCGGTTAGAAGAATGGTGCAAGGACAATATGAAGTGGTTAGGCGACACGTTCGGCAAAGAAAATATCGTCTCGGCGGTGCTTCATCTGGATGAAACCACACCCCATATTCATGCTACACTTGTCCCGATTGTGACAGGCGAAAGGCGTAAGGCAAAGGACGAAGCAGCCAAAAATACAGGAAAGAAGAAGTATAAAAAGAAGAACACCAATGCTGCCCGATTGTGTGCCGATGATGTGATGACACGCATTAAACTCAAAGAGTATCAGGATACCTATGCCCTTGCAATGGTGAAATACGGCTTACAGCGTGGAGTGAATGGTTCGGAGGCTCGCCACACCACCACACAGGAGTATTACCGCGAGTTGTTTACTCAGAAAGATACGATTGCCGATAAAGTAAAATACCTGAAGCAGGAGCAGGAAGAAGTGCGCGGAATGACATGGGATTTATACGACCGAAAGGACGAAGCGCGAGAGAAATTTCTTGCGATGAACGACCATCTGGAGCACAAAAAGACGGAGCTTTCGGTAGTGGAATCGCAACTTAAAGAGGTGAAAAACGACCTCGATCCAAACAGTATCCGCAGCGATTTTGAACTGGCCTGTGAGCTTTTCCCGAGTCTGAAAGAGGCTGTTCGGGTGGCAAAACAGTGTATCGGATTAGGTTTTTCTAAGGACGACACACGAGAGTTAACGCAAGGTAAAACCGTTCAATTTACGGGCGAACTCTACTCCGACGAACACAAACGAAGCTTCAATGCCGAAAATATTACGGCTCGTATTGAACCCGACCCCGAAAAGAAAAACCGTTTTCGGTTGAATATTGACGGTACACCTATCACTGAGTGGTTCAAGAATCTTGCCCGTACAGTTCAAAAGGCAGCAAGAACCATAATCACACCAAAGAAAAACACGGGGATGAAAATGTAAATATATTGAAAATGAAAAGCAGATTGTTATTCCGAAACCGGCTAAGAAAAATAGAGAGAAGAAAGTGTGAAACTATTTTAAAATATACTCGGTTAATGTTAAGAGAATGATACAAACGATTATTATTTTCAATATATTTGCATTAAATACCAATACAGACATGAAAAAAGAGCATATAAATAGGTTAAAAGTCGTGCTTGTTGAAAAAGAGAAAACGGGCAAATGGTTATCTGAACAATTAGGCAAAGACCCTTCAACCGTCTCAAAATGGTGTTCAAATAAGATTCAACCTTCTTTAGAAATGCTTGATAAAATAGCAATTCTTTTAGGTGTTGATAGACGTGAACTGTTAAATAAGAGCAATAAAAATGGGTGATTCAAAATTTTTCACAAATCATTCAGGCAATACACTTTTCGACAAGTTTAAAGGTATTCGTGAAGGAATGATTTCTCTGCATAGCTTCCATGCTGTAGTAGGATATTTCCGAAGTTCGGGATACTTTAAGATACGTCAGGAACTTGGCGATATCCAAAAAGTTCAAATATTGGTTGGTATCAACATTGACAATATTTTCCGTAGTCATAACAAAAGTTTATTGTTTATGGCCAGTAACAACAATGGAGATAAAATTCATGATGAGGCCATGGAGACCTATAAGCGTGATTTTATCAAAGATGTTAAAGACGCAGGATATTACAAAGATATTGAAAATGGAATACTACTACTTGCAGAAGATATTCAAAACGGTCGAGTTGAATTAAAAATACATGCTACCAAAGATTTACACGCTAAATTCTACCTGTTCTTACCGGAGAAACACACCAAACACTCCGATGGTTGGGTGATAATGGGCTCTAGTAATTTGTCAAATTCAGGGCTTGGACTAACCGAACCACCCCGCTACGAACTTAACGTTTCTATGAAGGATTTTGATGATGTAGCTTTTTGTAAAGAGGAGTTTGATAAATTATGGAAAGATGGATTACCTCTAACCTTTGACGATATTGAACAGTTTCGTAATGAAACCCACTTGGGACAAACTCCAACACCCTACGAACTCTACATGAAGGTATTAATCGACTTTTTTCAGGGACAGGTTGAAGATGATTTCTCTCTTGAAATGCCTGATGGAGTGATGAAATTAAAATATCAAACCGATGCTGTGGGACAAGGATATGAAATGCTTAAAAAGCATAACGGCTTTTTTCTTGCCGATGTAGTTGGGCTTGGTAAAACTGTCGTGGCAACAATGGTTGCCAAGCGGTTTATAGAAGAGAATGGTATACGCGAAACTAAAATTTTGGTAATCTATCCTCCAGCATTAGCAAGTAACTGGAAAGACACCTTTGAGAAATTTAAGATCGCAAAAAATACCGATTTCCTATCATGCGGCAGTTTAGATAGGGTGTTAGAGGGAACGCATAATTATCGCAATGCTGAGGAGTATGATATGATTTTGGTTGATGAAGCACACCGTTTTAGAGGTGATTCATCTGCTATGTATGATAAATTGCAACGAATTTGTAAGGCTGACAGAGAGTATGAAGGACGTGTGGGAGGACGCAAAAAGAAGGTTATGCTGATTTCTGCAACACCGCTAAATAACCGTCCTGATGACTTGTATAATCTGTTGATGTTGTTTCAAGATAAACGTAACTCAACCATTGATGGACAAAATAACCTACAAGATTATTTTGCACCGAAAATTGCTGCATACAAACTGTTAATGTCTTCAAAAAATGAGAGCATAAATGTCGAAGATGTAGATAAAATATATAATGAAATCCGTACTGATATTATTGACAAGATTACTGTTCGCAGAACTAGGGAAAACATCATGCGTAACCCTGATTATGTAAAGGATTTGCAGGAACAAAAAATCAAATTTCCAGAAATAGAAAAACCAAGGGAAGTCGGATATATACTACCCCCTGACTTAAAGACCCTTTTTGAAAACACAATGCTTACACTGACCGAAGGATTGAAATATGCACGCTACAAAGCTATTGAGAACCTTACGGCAGAATATAAGAGTAGGTATCCAAATGCCGAAGCTACATCTCGTTCTTTGGCTACAATCTATCGTACACACATGGTTAAGCGATTGGAAAGTAGTTTTGAGGCTTTTCGCAAGTCGCTTGGTAATCTTCGTCGTGTAACGCAGGGAATGATAGATATGTTGGAAGCCGATAAAGTTATTATAGCTCCGGACTTGAAAGTTAAAGAGCTTCAGGATAAAGGTATTGAACTAGATGAAATCATAGAAAGAGGAATTGAAAAATTTGGAATTGAAAAAGAAGATTTTGTCTATCCGAAATTTGCATTTAAGCCGGAATTTATTGAAGACCTGAAATTTGATATTGTAACTCTTGACAATCTTATTGTGCAATGGAGCAAAGTCTCTGTAGATCCTAAATTAGACCGCTTTGTTGAATACTTGCAAAGCCAAATTTTCAATAAAAAAGAAAATCCAACAGGTAAACTAGTTGTATTTTCGGAGAGTAAAGATACTATTGCATACCTTGAGAGAGAGTTAAAAACTCGATTGGGGAGAAAAGATATTTTATCGGTATCATCCGATGACCGTAAACAGCAATTTGCAACTATCCAGACAAACTTCGATGCCAACCATAAAACAAAGAAAGACGACTATAATATAATTATTTCAACAGATGTCTTGGCAGAGGGCGTGAACCTCCATCGTGCCAATGTGATCGTGAATTATGACACTCCATGGAACGCCTCGCGACTGATGCAACGTATTGGTCGTGTAAACCGTATCGGCAGTGTGGCAGGAGTAATTGTAAACTATATGTTCTATCCTTCGGCTGAAGGTGATGCACAGATACGACTTTACAAGAATGCGTTAGCGAAATTGCAAGGATTTCATTCTGCTTATGGAGAAGATTCGCAAATATATTCTCACGAGGAGATAGTACAGCAGTTTGAATTGTTTAATCCTAACGTTGGAGATGATGTAGATAGATCTCTTGCATTTTTGCGTGAGGTCAGAGAGTTCCGAGCAGCAAATCCCGAAGATTATGAGCGTATCAAAGAGTTACCTTTTAAGTCTCGGACGGGACGTGAGACAGCACGAGCAAACAAAAGAGGGATTAAGCCAAATACCTCTCTTGTTTATATTGCATCACCGTTTAAGCAAGAGTTTTATTTGGTTGATGATGGAGGTGCTAGAGATATTGGGTTCTTGGAGGCTGCGGAACTATTTAAAGCTGCACAAGAAGAAGAATCAGCTGGATTGAATGATGCCCACTATAGACAAGTGGCTGCCGCACAAACTAAATTTGACAGAGATATTACAGCTATGATGGATGACAACACATCTACGGCTAGCGACAGAGACACACCTACGGATGCGGCACGTTCGCTCCTCAAAAAAATGAAACGCGACTGTCCCAATACAAAAAATGTGACTAATTGTGATATACTCATGAAGTATGTAGAACTTGGCACATATGTACAACTCACACGAGAACTTCAACGTCTCGAGCGTAAACTAAATAGAACAGAGGATACTACATTGGAAGAAGTGGAGATTAAACTCAAAGGTTTTGTAGCAAAATACCACAAAATACGCAGTGCTAAAATAGTGGAGGTAGAAGATACTACCCCGCAAATTGTCTTATCTGAAACTTTTGTATAATTATGAGAGAGTTTAGCGATTTTGAAAAGAAAATATTGGGAATAATGGTAGAACTGCAAGCTAAAAATGAGCTTTGCAGGCAAAATATTCTTAAATCTTATTTTGAAAACAAAGTAAGATTAGAGAATGACTCTATCAAACTATACTGCTATCATGACAGCTCTTTAAAGAAGGAGGATATTAGTATTATCTTATTAGAATGCGGGTTTCTATATTCATATCTTAAATCAAATTATTATATCTATGATATTCATAAGAGCTTAGTTACATCAAATACAAAAGCATCAGACAACTCGTCTAAAAATAAATTTGAGGTGCCTAATTATGAAGAATATTGGATTGCTTCATATAATGTGCACTATAGGATAATTCTTTCTCAAACGATTGTCAGCTTAGTTCTGAATGACTTTAAAACTGCCGAGCAAATAAGATTTGAGAAACAACGTAAAGATACTTGGATTGGCATAGGAGTCGCATTGGGAATTGGAATAATCGGTATTATCTTAAATATTATAGCATTAAGCAAAGATACCAATATAAACAAAGAGCAGATTAAAAGTATACAAACAACCATTCAAGAGAATAAAGTTGCTATAGCCAATGATACACTGAAAGTTAATAATCTTAAAGTAGTACAGCATAATGACCAAGAAAAATAAAATACAACTGTTCGAAGATAAAAAGGTTCGCACCATTTGGGATGATGAAGTTGAGAAGTGGTACTTCTCTATTGTTGATGTTATCAAGATATTAACAGATAGTGTGGATCCTACAGCATATTGGCGTAAACTGAAACAACGACTCAAGGGAGAGGGAAATGAAACCGTGACGAATTGTCACGGTTTGAAAATGCTTGCGGCTGATGGCAAAATGCGTATGACTGATGTAGCGGATACGGAACAACTGTTTCGGCTCATTCAGTCTGTCCCATCGCCAAGGGCAGAGCCATTCAAACAATGGATGGCACAGGTGGCAAGCGAGCGTTTAGATCAGATGCAAGACCCTGAACTTTCAATTGAGCAGGCAATGGTCGATTACAAACGGTTGGGTTATTCCGAAAATTGGATAAATCAACGACTAAAGAGTATCGAGATTCGAAAGGAGTTGACTGACGAGTGGAAAAAACACGGATTGCAGGAAGGAGTACATTTTGCTTCACTAACAGATATTATATATAAAACTTGGTCTGATCACACAGCCAAAGAATACAAGCAACTTAAAGGTCTCAAAAAAGAAAACCTAAGAGATAATATGACCAACAAAGAATTAGTGTTGAATATGTTGGCAGAATTATCAACAAAAGAAATATCAAGTGTTTCGCAGCCCGAAACACTTGGGGATCATGCTGAAATAGCTAAAAAAGGTGGCGAAGTGGCACGTAACGCAAGATTGGAGTTAGAACAAAAAACCGGAGAAAAAGTTGTAACTTCACTGAACGCCAAGAACATCAAAAAAATAGAGGGATAACAATGGATAAGCTACAACTACAAAATATATTCAAAAGTTCATACAACACGCAAACGTGGCAGCAAGTGCTGCATACAATATTTGGTGCTACAGAGCTGCGTCGCGAACCAAAATCGTTAGACAACGAAGGCAATGAAAATGTTGAAGGCTTTGAACTTGGACGTATTGTTACACCGGATCATTACGAAATTGGTCTCTATGAGTTTGAGATAAAGGCGAAACATAAGCTAGCTATGAACCGAGTAGGACTTCGGGGGCTTGTGAAAAGTTTTTTGAAATTCAAAGTTGAAGCTGCACTGGTTGTCTATTACGATCAAAACGAGTGGCGATTATCGTTTATATGCGACTTACGTGACGAGAAAACCGCTCCCAAAAGATTTACCTACCTATTTGGTAGCAATACCGAGACTTATCGTACACCTATTGAACGTTTTTTGGAGCTTGCTAAACATAAAATTAATTTTGCAGCTATACATGATGCATTCTCGGTCGAAAAACTAAGTAAAGAGTTTTTCAAAGATTATAAAAATCAGTATGATAAGTTTCTAAAATATATTGGTGCAGATAAAAAAAGTAATAGAGACTATGTAAAAAAACTACTTGGACGATTAGTCTTTTTGCAATTTCTACAGAAAAAAGGCTGGATGGGAGTGCCGGCTAGCAATGCTGTGGGAGACTGGAATGGAGGAGATAAAAACTATTTATTGAATTTATTCAGAAACAGCGAATATAAAGACAAATTTTTAGAGCGTGTTCTTGAAACACTATTCTTCGACACTTTGAATAATGAACGTATACATGATGTAGCAAGCCCAATATTGGGCAAAAACATACGCATCCCATATCTAAACGGAGGCTTATTTGAGCCTGACTCAACTGATAGAAAAGCAACTAACTTTCCCGCCGATTATTTCAAGGAGTTATTGGAGTTCTTTGGGCAATACAATTTTACAATTGACGAAAATGACCCTCAAGATGCAGAAGTAGGTATCGACCCCGAAATGTTGGGTCATATATTTGAAAATTTACTGGAAGATAATAAAGATAAAGGGGCATTCTACACTCCCAAGGAGTGTGAGTAATATAGTTATGTCCTTTTTTAACCGAAGTTTCATCAAAACCTATTTTGGTTAAAGAATCAATAACATCTTCTTTATGAGCAATAGAAATCCAATAATCAAAGACATTCCAAATTCTAGCAGGATAAACTTGTA
>RRZU010107971.1_pt1 | contig 14295 bp, 16 predicted proteins | sample 2165561 | NCBI WGS metagenome assembly RRZU01 (sample SAMN10456909, study PRJNA506462) | wastewater metagenome | isolation source: wastewater sludge | place: USA: Moscow, Idaho
CCGAAACCAAACCCGCCACGCCAGCCACTCCGGCGACACCTGCAACGCCGGCGGCGCCAGCCCAGAAGTAAGCGCTTGATCGACCGCAGCGACCGCCCACCGATTCGGCGGCGCCGCTCAGGGAGGCCAACAATGGCCTCCCTTTTTGCTGTCCCCCTCTGCACATGGCTGCCCATCTCCAGTGGACCGCCGGCTATCCCGGTGCGGTAGGGCAAACTATCCAGTCTCACTCTCTTTCCTGGCGGCCTCGCTGCAGTCCTAAATCCAGCCCGCAATCCTAAGCATCAGGGGCTGCGGTTGCAGAGCCGACCTGCCGACACCACACCAGCGCGGCAAGCCGAGCATCCGTAATGAGTTCATGGCTGAGTTTGCAGTCAGCGGCCCACTGGTCGATACCGTTAGCATCATCGTCTTCAATTGCCCGCGCCAATGCCAAGGCCGACGACAGGCTGCCTGGCTGCCCCTGCAAGGCCGCCGCCACCGGTACAGGCAAATCGACCGTGCGCACGATGTCGTCCAGCGTTTGGCCGAGCAGAACGTCGAGCAAGGAGAAAAGCCCCAGCATGAACAACGCATCGCCTTGCGCCGGCAGTGTACCGTGGCCCGCCAGCAGTTCCATGAAGCGCGCCCGCCCGAGCGCTTGCGCCGTCAACATTTGCTCTCGATACGATGGCTTGCCGAAATCGAAAAGCAGCAATGACAGCCAGCGGTAGAAGCGGTCACGCCCTAGAACAATCAGCGCACGGGAAATGCTGTCGACATGCTGTTGCAGTCCGATTCCGGCCGAATTTATGTAACGCAACAATTTGAACGTCAGTACCGGATCTGGCTTGAGGGCCGAAGCAATCACGTCCAGGTCCGCCCCCCCACGAATCTGATTAAGCACATCGATAATCCGTAGCCGGTCAATCTGATTGGACGGAGGACGCCAGCCATCGCGTCTCAGGGCAAAAGCCCCGCAAAAGAAATCGAACCCGGCGTGATGGCAAAAGCGAAAGTCATCGTCAGTCTGCAGATTCCTGGCCAGCAGATGCAAGGGGCGTTGGCGCAGACTCCGGTAGGAACGCAGTTCACCTGCCAGGTGACGCAACTGCAAACCATTGAGTTTCGCCGCATCAACATCGAGCCACTCGATCAGTGCGCCGAAGGTCGAAATTTCTTCGTTTCGGGCAAGCTGCAATCCGACCTCAAAGCCACGTTCCGTTGCGGCACTCAGCCGGCTTGCCGCCAGGGTTGGCTCCTGAGTCATCGCCAGCAATAACACGACATTTTTCCGAGGCAAGGTCTCGATCACTGGGTGATCGAGGCTGTTGTCGCTCAGTGCCAGGAACACCCGCTGACCTTCGGTCAGGATTGAAAGGTCGCGTGCGGCAAGACTACGCAAGAATGCATCCTCGTACGCAGCCTGATAGGACGCGCCACGTTCGTGCCCACGCGCCAGCAGGGCACGATTCAGGCTGAAACGAAAGGCTGCGATGTGTTCGTCGCGCCCCAAGACCGTCTCGCAAGCCATCACCGAGTGCGTCTGCGCGGGCACCGGAGTCGTCCCTCCCGGTTTCCCTCTCGGCGCATCAGGAGTCGCTTGACCAGGGACCATTGGCGACATCTCGGCCTGCGGCTTCTCCTCGTGGGGAAGCCGCAGGCCGAAGCAGTTGCATAGCATTTCGAACAAACGCATTGAAGTCGGCTCAGTGCACTCCGGCGATCGAAGCGATGACTCCATTCAAGCAGATCTGCCACTCGAGCGAAACCCGTACTTCCCCGGATAAAGGCAACTGTCCGCGCCAGAGGCAAGATCATGCCATCGTCACGCGGCGTTACAACGCGTGACACAGATGCTGACATCGTTTCTCCAGGGTGCCGCGTTTTTGGCAGCAAGGCCGGAACAAACCGCAAGACACCGCACCGACCGAGTTGTGAATCTCACTTACTCAACTGGAGAAGAAAAATGCTGAAGAACATCATCGCCCTGGCCGTTGTGGCTGCCTTCGGTACGGCTGCCTATGCCCAAGGACAAGCCGCGGCCCCGGCGACGCCGGCCAAGCCCGCCGAAGCCGTGAAGGCCGTGGCCACCCCGGCGACTCCCGCGACTGCTGCTGCTCCGGCCGCCCCGGCTGCTCCGGTGGTCAAGGCCGAGGAAAAGAAGGCGGATGTTGCCCCGGCCGTGAAGGCGGAAGCCAAACCGGCGGTGAAAGCCGAGGAAAAGAAGGCCGCGCACAGCGAGAAGAAGGTCGATAAGACGGCGGCAAAGAAGGTGGAAAAACAGGTGAATCAACAAGCCAAGTCGACCGCCAAGCCTGCCGCTACGACGGGGGCAGCGCCGACGGTACAACCGGCAGTCGCTCCGACCGTCAAGTAAGGTAGTACAGCAAACGGCCGACGACCGCCCACCGATTCGGCGGCGTCTGGCAGGGGGAGGCCCAGCGGGGCCTCCCCTTTTCGTTGGCAGGCGTTGGAGTGCTGTGCGCTGAAGGTTCGTGTGGCAGACAAAACAAAGGGAGGCATGGCGGCCTCCCTTGTCGCTTAACGATGGCTTGTGCTTGCTGTTGCTATTTCGATTTCCCGATGATGTACTCGACAGCCGCTTTGATTTCAGCGTCGGTCAGGTCAGCACCGCCTCCGCGCGCGGGCATGCCCCCCTTGCCGTTGATGGCGGATTTGAGCAGGGCGGCGTTGCCGGTGGCGATACGTGCTGCCCAGGCGGCTTTGTCGCCTGTCTTGGGTGCGCCGGCGAGCCCGGCAGCATGGCAGGTCTGACAAACGGCTGCGTAGACGGCATCGCCAGTGCGCGGCTTGCTGTCAGTGCGCACTACGGGCGCTTGGCGCAGCTCAACCCTTGCCACGGGCTGGATGCGCATTTCAGCCTCGTCGCTGCTGGCCGGGCTGGATGAACCTTTGCCGAGTTGCGACAGCGGCCAGATAAGCAATGACAAGAGGATGGCAACGCCGATCGTGATCAGCATGATGGAGCGGGACGAGTGGGTTTTCTGGGTCATTATGAATCCTCGTGGTGCGTTGCGTACGAACCGAAAAACGGAAAGCGTTATCGTACCTTGTTCAGGTGGGAGGCCATCGAAGTTTAACCGCGCGGAGCCAGGCGTCCGTAGGCGCCGCTGTGGAAAACAAGTGGCTGGAGCGTGGGGTTGTGATCAAATCGCTCTACCCTGCCGACGAAAATAAGGTGGTCTCCGCCTGGGTAAATGGCTTCGTGGCGGCACTCGAACCAGGCGGCACAGCCCTCGAGGAGAGGGGTACCGGAAAGCCCGCTGCGTGTATCGACGCCCTCAAAGCGATCCGCCAGGCGCGAAGCAAAGCGATTGGAGATGGCCTGTTGGTTGGAGGCGAGAATGTTGACCGCATAGTGGCTGGCCTGACGGAACACTTCAACGCTGGGCGATGTTATGGCCAGACTCCACAGGATGAGCGGTGGGTCGAGGGAGACCGAATTGAAGGAACTGATGGTCATGCCGCAACTGCGTCCGTCGGCATCGAGCGTGGTGAGTATGGTCACTCCGGTGGGAAAACTGCCCAGGGCCCGACGAAAATCCTTGCAGCACAAGCCTTGAGCGGACAGTGTGCGGCCGCTCTGGCAGTCAAGGCAGGCAGGGGAGAGCAGGCCCTGTTCAGGGCATTCTTGCGTGGTGGCAGTTGAGGTCATCGAGGTGCAGAGGAGTACGGCAAGGATGCTAAGATCAGTTGGGCGTCGGGAAGTTCAGGAACCTTGTGCAATCGACATTGTCAGGTCGGGCCGGGTGGCGCGGCGCAGTTGATGCATTATGGGCCGTGGAATTGGAGAATGTCGAGCCAAGAGCGGAAGCGTGGGGTCATGAGCGGTGATCAGGGTGATAGGAACGGGCAGGGCGATAATGGGGTCTCGACACGCGCAGAGGATGCAGCAGGTGATTTTTCTGCGCGGGTGATTCACTGGCAGCAGCAGGAAGGTCGGCATGACTTACCGTGGCAGGGGACGCGCGACCCGTATCGGGTGTGGCTGTCTGAAATCATGCTGCAGCAGACGCAGGTCGTGACGGTGGTCGCGTATTACACCCGCTTTCTGGCGCGTTTTCCCGATGTAGCCACTCTTGCGGCATCTCCCGTCGATGCGGTTCTTGAGCTATGGGCGGGGCTCGGCTACTACGCGCGGGCGCGAAATCTGCATCGCTGCGCTCGGGTGCTGATGGAGAAACATGGTGGGCACTTCCCCCGCGATCCAGCAGAAATTGCCGAACTGCCAGGTATTGGGCGCTCTACCGCCGCAGCGATCGCGGCCTTTTCTTTTGGCACGCGGGCGGCGATTCTTGATGGCAACGTCAAGCGCGTCCTGGCCCGATGTTTTGCGATCGAGGGTTTTCCGGGGGCGGCAGCGGTGGAGCGCACGTTGTGGGTGCTGGCCGATCGCCTCTTGCCGCAGATTGGTATTGAGGCTTATACCCAAGGCTTGATGGATCTGGGTGCCACCGTCTGTGTGCGTGGCCAGCCCTTCTGTCCGCCGTGTCCTTTGTATTCCTTGTGTCAGGCCAGGGGGCAGGGCCGTCAGGCAGAATTGCCGGTCGCGCGCCCGCGCAAGCAATTGCCGGAGCGCGAGGCCGTTCTGGCCGTCGTCGACGATGGAGCGGGGGTGCTGCTCTTGCGTCGCCCGCCGAGCGGTATTTGGGGCGGCTTGCTGGTGTTGCCGTCAGTCGAAGAATTGCATTCCTTGCTCATCCAGCACGGGCTGGAATTTAAGCAAGGGGAGGCATTGCCTGAGTTTCGCCATACCTTCAGCCATTTCCATCTGTGGCTGCGGCCGCGACGCTATCGCATGGCGAGCCACATTCTGTTGCTCTTGGATGCCTCGTCCGCGTGGGTGTGGTTGCCATGGGGCGAAATCGACACAGCCGCCTTGCCAACACCGATCCGACGCCTCCTGCGCGGGGTGCGACCGTCAACGAGTACGGTTTAGATGCCAGGGGTGGTCAGCGGGGCGACTTCGATACCGTATTTGCGGGCGACCTGGCGATAGAGTTCGCGGGCCGAGATGACCTTGGAATTGAGAGGGTCCTTGGCCTGAGCCATTTGCAGGTAGCGCACGGCGCGCTGTCCCAGGTCGATTTGCCAGCCTTTGCGCTCGAGCAGGGTGAAGATGGCCTTGCTGGCATTGATCAGGAACTGGAGGTTGGGAACACGCTCGGCCGCTTCGATGAGCATCTGGACCGATCCGTCAAGATCGCCGCTGCGTGCGGCCATGACTCCGCGGTTGTTGAGTTCGACGATTTCGCGGCTGACTTTGGCAAGGAGTGTCTGGCCGGCATCTTCGTTGCCGGTTTTGCTAAATACCCCCTGGATTTGAGCGATGACACTGCGGTCTTCGTGATTTTCTGCGGCCACCTTGCCGAGTATTTCCTGGGCCTTGTCCTGGTTGCCCGTGGCCAGGCAAGCGTGCGCAAGGTCGACGGCGATTTTTTGCGAGAAAGCTGAGCCGGTATTGCCGTCCGGTTCGGCGGCAATCCTGTCGTGCAGAGCCAGTGCCTTTTCCAGGGCAGCCTTGGCTCTGGCCGGCTCGCCTTCCTTGTCGCAACACAGACTGTCCATGACGAGCGCGGCAAGTTCGCCCTGGGGGTTGCTGCGCCAGGTGCGGCGGAGGTCCTGGGTAACCAGGCGGGCGCCGGCCACATTGCCGCGGTCAAGCATGATCCGGGTCAGATTGGTGTAATCGTCAACGACACGCAGTGTCGATCCTCGGTGGCGGTCGAGTACTTTGCCATATGCCTTTTCAGCGGCATCCAGATCGTTGTTACGAGTTGCCACGTCGCCGACCATGCGTTGGCGAAGCGAATTGTTCGGCGAACGGTCGGCGGCTTCCTGGAGAACCATCTGAGCTTCGTCAAGCTTGCCAAGTTCTTCGCGGACGCTGGCGACGAAATCGTACGCTGCCATGAAATCGGGGAATTCTTCGATCAGGGTGGCGCCGATCTCCTCAGCCTCGGCCAGCTGATCCTGGCCGCGCAAGGCGATGGCCAAGCCCATTCGGGCCCAGGGCACCATGGCATTGTCGAGAACCTGCTGGTACACCGCCTGTGCTTCTTCATGGCGCCCCAGGGCGTTGAGGATTTCACCCTTGAAGCGCAACACGTCGTAGTGGAACTGCTCTTCTTGGCCGAGCAAAGCCTCGCAGGCGGCGAGCGCGTCATTGTAGGCACCGTTATCGAGGTGACGGAACACGCGTGAGAAAAATGCCTTCTTGGAGAGGGCGCGCAGCAACCGGACCTGCAACTGCTCGGAAGTGAACGGTTTGATCAGATAATCATCCGGGGCGAGTTCAGCAACAGAAACGATGTTACGGTAGCTACGCTCTGCGGTGATCAGCATGAAAACAGTGGCGAGTGGAATAAGGTGCGTCTGGCGGAGCTCTTCGAGCAACTGTTGCCCATCCCGCCCATCGTCGAGTTGGTAATCCGAAAAGATGACATCGAATTCGTACTGCTTGACTTGGCGCAATACCTCGCTGGAGCTTGCGGCGTGGTGAATACTCGTCAGTCCTAGGGTCGACAGAATGACGCGCAAGGAATTTCTCGCGCTGCTGTGCCGGTCGACAAGGAGAACACGCATGCGCTCAAAGTCCTTGCCAAGTTTGGCAAGAAGGCCTGAAGCTTGTGCGGATGTGCTTGCAGTCATGCATTCACCTTACGCGACACACTTCCAGCTGGCAACTTGTCGGCTGCTCATGGGGGGCTTGAACATTGAACCAAACCTGTTATTTTTCATGGTATTGGCGTAAAATCTCCCGTCTTATCCTTCGCGTATCCCGTACCTTCCCAGATGTTGTTTCCTGACCGTTTTGACGTGATCGTCGTCGGCGGTGGCCATGCCGGCACCGAGGCGGCGTTGGCCAGCGCGCGCATGGGTGCAAAGACGCTGCTGCTCACCCATAACCTCGATACGCTCGGGGCGATGAGTTGCAACCCGTCGATCGGTGGTATCGGCAAGGGGCATCTGGTCAAGGAAGTTGACGCGCTCGATGGCGCCATGGCGGCGGCCACCGACGAAGCAGGCATCCAGTTTCGCATCCTCAATTCCTCCAAAGGGCCCGCCGTCCGTGCGACTCGAGCGCAAGCCGACCGCGTGCTGTACAAGCAGGCGATCCGTCGTCGTTTGGAAAATCAGCCCAACCTCACGCTGTTTGCTCAGGCCTGCGATGATCTGATCGTTGAGGGCGAACGTGTTGCCGGGGTGGTGACGCAACTGGGCGTGCAGTTTTTGGCGCGGGCCGTGGTGCTCACAGCCGGAACATTTCTCAATGGTCTCATTCACGTGGGCCTGCAGAGTGCAAGCGGGGGGCGTATGGGCGACATGCCAGCGATCCCGCTGGCGGCACGTCTGCGTGACTTGCAGTTGCCCGCCGGACGGCTTAAGACAGGGACGCCGCCACGTCTCGATGGGCGGAGCATCGACCTCGCGTCGCTGGAACAGCAGCATTCGGATGACCCGCTGCCCGTTTTCTCCTTTCTGGGCGACGCGGCGCAACATCCCTCACAACTCCCTTGCTGGGTTACCAGCACCAACGAGCGAACGCACGACATCATCCGTGCCAATCTCGATCGCTCGCCGATGTACGCTGGCGTCATTGAAGGCGTCGGGCCGCGCTACTGTCCGTCGATCGAAGACAAAATCCATCGCTTCGCAAGCAAAACCAGCCACAACGTCTTTCTCGAACCGGAAGGCTTGGGAACGCACGAGATCTACCCGAACGGAATCTCTACGAGTTTGCCATTCGATGTTCAGCTTGCACTGGTGCGCACCATGCGCGGTATGGAGAACTGCCATATTCTGCGCCCCGGCTACGCCATCGAGTACGACTACTACGATCCTTGCGGTCTGTGGGCTTCTCTTGAAACCAAGGCCATCCGGGGCTTGTTCTTCGCCGGTCAGATCAATGGCACGACGGGCTATGAAGAAGCTGCTGCCCAGGGCTTGCTGGCCGGTGCCAATGCGGCGCTGTTGGCGCAGGACAAACCGGCGTGGTCGCCGCGCCGGGACGAAGCGTATCTCGGCGTGCTGGTCGACGATCTGATCACGCGCGGCGTTTCCGAGCCATACCGCATGTTCACGAGCCGTGCCGAATATCGTTTGAGCCTGCGCGAGGATAATGCCGACATGCGGTTGACCGAGCAGGGAAGGGCGCTCGGTCTGGTTGGTGATGTCCGTTGGGCGGCCTTTTGCGCCAAGCGTGAGGCGATTGCACGCGAAGAAGAGCGTCTGCGGTCGACCTGGGTGCATCCGCAACGGCTCGCTGCCGGCGAAGCTGAGCGGGTGCTCGGTAAGGGCATCGAGCGCGAATACACCTTGTACGATCTGCTTCGCCGCCCGGACGTCAACTATGCGGGACTGATGACCTTGCGCCTCGGTGAGACGAGTGTGGACGCAGGGGTGAGCGATCCTCTGGTGATCGAGCAGGTCGAGATCCAGGCCAAATACCGGGGCTACATCGACCGCCAGGCCGAGGAGGTCGCCAAAAGTCAGTCCAGCGAAAACATGGTTGTGCCGGTCGATCTCGACTATGCGCGCATCGGCGGTTTATCGAATGAAATACGCCAGAAACTGGCCCATCACCGGCCGCAAAGCATCGGCCAGGCATCACGCATTCAGGGTATGACCCCGGCGGCGATTTCGATCCTGCTCGTATACCTCAAGCGCGCTGAAATGGCTGGCGAATCGGGGGCGGGCCAGTGAGCGGCGAAGCGCGGCGTCAACTGGCCGAAGGCCTTGAGGTGATGGGTGTTGGCCTGTCGGCGACCGCCCAGGGGCAACTCCTGGCCTATGCGGCTCTACTCGAGAAGTGGAACAAGACCTACAGTCTCACCGCCCTGCGCGGAGCGGATAAGGCGGTCAGCCACCATCTGCTCGATTCCTTGGCTGTCTTGCCCTACGTGCCGGCGGGTGCTCTACTCGATGTCGGCAGCGGAGGCGGGATGCCCGGTATCCCTTTGGCGATTGCGTGCCCGGAGCTGGCAGTTACCTTGCTCGATAGCAATTCGAAAAAGGCGGCATTCCTGCGACAGGCGACGATCGAACTGAAGATGAAGAACGTGAGCGTTCACTGCGGGCGGGTCGAACAGTATCATCCGTCAGTGCCGTTTACTGCGATAACCTCGCGAGCCTTTGCCGAGTTGTCTGATTTTGTCTCCTTGTCGCACCATTTGTTGGCAGATGATGGGGTTTGGTTGGCGCTAAAAGGGCTGTGGCCGCATGCAGAGATCGCGGCATTGCCTGCTGGGGTGCGCGTGCAGCAGGTCTGCTCGCTGGAGGTTCCCGGGATTGAGGGTGAGCGGCACGTGGTTATTCTCGAAAAAGACGGCGTGAACCGTCTGGCGCCGATCGTGGCGGGAGGGGATTGAGTTGGCAAGAATACTGGCAGTGACCAATCAGAAAGGCGGTGTCGGCAAGACCACGACCGCCGTCAATCTTTCGGCGTGTCTGGCATCGCTCGGGCAGCGGGTGCTGATGATCGACCTTGATCCGCAGGGTAACGCCACGACGGGGTGCGGAGTGGTGAAGCGCGAGGCTTTGCCGACGGTCTACCAGATCCTGATTGGGCGTTCGACCTTGGTTGATGCGCGTATCCGTACGGAATTCGGTTTTGACATTCTGCCCGCGAACCGCGAATTGGCAGGGGCAGAGGTTGAACTGATCGACATCGCCGGGCGGGAATACCGGTTGCGCGATGCGCTGGCGCCCGTGCTTGCCGATTACGATTTCGTGCTGATGGATTGCCCTCCAGCCCTCAATATGCTGACGGTTAACGGCCTGGTGGCGGCAGAGGCAGTCATGATTCCGATGCAGTGCGAATACTATGCGCTGGAGGGTCTGACCGACCTGGTTGCCACGCTAAAACGAGTGCGCGCCAATCTCAATCCACAGCTTGAAATCGAAGGCTTGTTGCGCACTCTGTTCGATCCGAGGTCGACGCTGACTCAGCAAGTCTCGGGAGAGCTCGTCGAGCATTTCGGAAAGAAAGTTTACCGTACCATCATCCCGCGTAACGTTCGTTTGGCCGAGGCGCCGTCGTACGGTAAGCCGGTGATTGCCTTCGACAAGCAGTCCAAGGGGGCGCAAGCCTATATGTTGCTGGCGCATGAAATCATCGATCGGCGAAATGGAATCGTCCACCCGGCTGAAGCGCAAGGAGTGCAAGCATGAAGTTGAAGGGACTCGGCCGCGGCCTGGATGCCCTGTTGGCCGGTAATGAGCGCCCGGGGAAGGAGCAGCAGCGAACACTCGTGGTGGGCAGTTTGCAGCCAGGCAAGTACCAGCCACGGACCCAGATGGATCCTGCGTCGCTCGAGGAATTGGCGGCGTCTATCAAGGCACAGGGTTTGATGCAACCGATTCTGGTGCGTCCGGTCGGCGAAGGAATGGGCGAGGAGCGGTTCGAGATCGTTGCCGGCGAACGACGTTGGCGAGCTGCCCAGATGGCTGGTTTGTCCGAAGTTCCGACACTTGTGCGCGAAATTCCCGACGAATCGGCTTTGGCCATGGCGCTGATTGAGAATATCCAGCGTGAAAACCTGAATCCGCTCGAAGAGGCTTTGGGGTTGCAGCGACTGATCGACGAATTCTCGATGACGCATCAGCAGGCGGCAGACGCAGTGGGGCGCTCGCGTCCTGCAGCATCCAATCTTCTGCGCTTGCTGCAACTGGCGGATCCGGTGCAAGAGATGCTCATGCGTGGCGATATCGATATGGGCCATGCGCGGGCGCTGTTGCCGCTGTCGGGGGTTCTTCAGGCTCAGCTTGCCCAGCGTATTGTGCAGAAGCGTTTATCGGTGCGCGAAGCAGAGCGCTTGGCTCAGCTGGCACTCAAGCCAACTCGGCCCGTAGAGGAAAAAAAGACCGATCGCGATGTAATGCGCTTGCAAGAGGAACTTTCCGATTTCCTCGGTGCCAGAGTGGAGATTCGTACAAACAAGAAAGGTGCGGGCCGGATCCAGATCGATTTTGGTGATCTTGACCAGCTCGAAGGGATACTCCAGCGGTTGCGGTAAAGGCATTCTGAGCCAGTTGGCGCAGGGTGTTCTTTTGTGCGGGCAGGCGTTAGAATCGTCGGCTCGCTAGTTGTATGTGTCTTTTTGCATAGTCTTGTAGTTGACTGACAGATAATTGTCTGGTTTTTTGTGGCGGCCACGGGTGTTCAGAGCTATTCTTCTACAAATCGTCGCTACCCTGGTGGTTGCTGGTGTTTGTGCCTGGTGGGCGGGGTTGGCTGCAGCTGTGTCGGCGCTGTTGGGTGGCGGAGCCTGTGTGCTTCCTAACTTGCTGTTCGCGCTGCGTCTGTATTCTCTAAGCAGGCGGCCCGGGGCAGCTTACGCAGCGAATTTTTTCCTTGGCGAATTTGTCAAGGTTGGCGCAACGATCGGCTTGTTGGTGCTGGTCGTAAGAACATATGCCGATCTGCATTGGCCTTCAATGCTGATTGGTCTGGGGCTTGCATTGCAAGCGGGGTTTTTGGCTTTTTTGAAGAAGTCCTGATATGGCTACAGGTACCAGTGCTGCTCCGACAGCGGGCGAATATGTTGTCCACCATCTTACCCAGTTGAATACCTCTGGGCATGCGCAGGAATCCATCGTTGACTTCACTTTGCTCAACCTCGATACCTTGTTCTTTTCGGTGTTGATGGGTGTGCTAGGCCTCTTTTTCATGCATCGCATCGCGCGTAGCGCAACCTCGGGTGTGCCGGGGCGCGCGCAGGCGGCCTTGGAAATCCTTTTGGAGATGGTTGCCAACCAGGCTAAGGCGATTGTGCATAGCGAACAGTCGCGCAAGTTTGTCGCACCGCTCGCCCTGACGGTTTTTGTCTGGGTTTTTCTGATGAATTCGATGGATTTCCTGCCCGTCGATGCGTTGCCGATGTTGTGGCAGTGGATTACCGGTAACCCACACGCCTACTTGCGCGTTGTTCCGACGGCTGATCTGAACGGGGCGTTGGGTATGTCAGTTGGCGTGTTGCTGCTTTGCTTCTGGTACAACATCAAGATCAAGGGGTTGGGAGGCTGGGTGCATGAACTCTTTACCGCGCCGTTTGGCAATCACCCCTTGCTGTACATCCCGAATTTCCTGATGCAGATGATCGAATTCCTGGCCAAGACGGTTTCGCACGGCATGCGTCTTTTCGGCAACATGTATGCAGGTGAACTCCTGTTCATGCTGATTGCCTTGATGGGGGCCGCGCTTGGCGTTTCTGCCGGGCTGGCTGGCCCGCTGCTTTGGCTTGGACATGTGATCGCTGGTACAGGCTGGGCGCTGTTCCATATTTTCATCGTTGTCCTGCAAGCCTTCATCTTCATGATGTTGACGCTGGTCTATATCGGGCAGGCACACGAAAGCCACTAAGTTTTTTCTGCACCAATTCATTTGTAAGTTTGTAACCCACCCACACAAGGAGTAGTCATGGAAATCGTCCTCGGTAACGTTGCGCTGGCTTGCGGTCTGATCATCGGCTTGGGCGCTATTGGCGCATGTATCGGTATCAGCTTGATGGGCGGCAAGTACATCGAAGCGTCGGCACGACAGCCCGAGCTGATGAACGAGCTGCAGACCAAGATGTTCATGCTTGCAGGTCTGATCGATGCCGCCTTCCTGATCGGCGTTGGTATCGCCATGATGTTTGCCTTCGCCAACCCGTTTGTCATTAAGTAAGCGGGTCTCTCCCGTCAACCTCTTGCAGGGGAGAAAAGCGTGAATCTGAACGCAACACTGGTTGCCCAGTGCGTTGTGTTCTTCATTTTGGCGTGGTTTACCATGAAGTACGTGTGGCCACCCATCATGAAGGCGCTCGACGAGCGCGCATCGAAAATCGCAGAAGGTCTGGCTGCTGCAGAGCGCGGTCGTCAGAGCCTCGATCTGGCGGCCAAGCATTCGGCCGATACGGTGCGTGAGGGTAAAGAAAAAGCCGGGGACATCGTGGCCCAGGCCGAAAAACAGGCGCTCAAGATCATTGAGGCCGCCAAGGAGCAGGCTCGCCTGGAGGCTGAAAAAGTGGCTGTAGCCGCTAAAGCCGATCTGGAGCAGGAGGCGGCGCGCATTCGCGAAGATTTACGCGAGCGGGTGGCTGACCTGGCTGTCGCGGGGGCAGAAAAAATCCTGCGCCGGGAAATCGATGCCAAAGCGCACGCTGATCTTCTGGCCGCGATCAAGAAGGATCTCTGACGCTCATGGCTGAATCTGTCACCATCGCCCGTCCCTACGCTCAGGCTGTTTTCCGCCTTGCCAAGGAACGCGGGTCGTTGGCGACCTGGTCCGACCGGCTGCAACGGCTAGTTGCCATTGCGCAGGACCCGGAGATGGCCAAGGTCGTTGGCAACCCCAAGTTTTCCGCAGCGCAAGTCGCCGAGGTTTTTGTCTCGGTCAGCGGCGAACCCTCCGATTCCGAACTGAGTTCGTTCATCGGCCTGTTGGCTGAAAATGAGCGGATCGAAGTGCTGCCGGATATCCGGGAACTCTTCGAGCAGTTTAAGAGCGAAGAAGAAGGGGTCAAGGACGCGCTGATCTGTAGCGCATTCCCGCTCGATGCAGCGCAATTGAACAATCTGGTGAGCCAGCTTGAAGTCCACTTTAGCTGCAAGCTCCAGCCTCGTGTCGAGGTTGATGCGGCGTTGATCGGTGGGGTCAAGGTGGCGGTCGGGGACGAGGTCCTCGACGCTTCCGTCCGCGGCAAGCTGGATGCCATGGCCACGGCGCTCAAGAATTAGGAGAAATCATGCAATTGAATCCTTCCGAGATCAGCGAACTGATCAAGAACAAGATTCAGAACCTCGAGGTCGGGGCTGAAACCCGTACCCAGGGCACCATTGTTTCGGTGACCGACGGTATCTGTCGTATCCATGGTCTTGCAGATGTCATGCAGGGTGAAATGCTTGAATTCCCGGGTGGGGCTTTCGGCATGGCGCTCAACCTGGAGCGTGATTCGGTCGGTGCGGTGGTCCTCGGCGAATACGACCACATCAGCGAAGGCGATACGGTCAAGGCAACCGGCCGCATTCTGGAAGTTCCGGTCGGCCCGGAACTGCTTGGCCGTGTGGTTAACTCGCTGGGCCAGCCGATCGACGGCAAGGGCCCGATCAATGCCAAGCTGACGGATAAAATCGAAAAGGTTGCTCCAGGCGTGATCTGGCGGAAGTCGGTTTCGCAGCCCGTACAGACCGGCTTGAAGTCGATCGACTCGATGGTGCCGATCGGTCGTGGCCAGCGGGAGCTGATCATCGGTGACCGCCAGACCGGGAAAACGGCAGTCGCGGTCGATACGATCATCAACCAGAAGG
>RRZU010419698.1_pt1 | contig 14294 bp, 12 predicted proteins | sample 2165561 | NCBI WGS metagenome assembly RRZU01 (sample SAMN10456909, study PRJNA506462) | wastewater metagenome | isolation source: wastewater sludge | place: USA: Moscow, Idaho
CAATGTAGGTTTCGCAAATATTATTATCCCGATAGACCTTCAGGATGACTTTCACGTTCACCTGTGTGCCGAAGAACACATCGAAGCTGATTTTTCCCCAACGCAGATAGAATTTCTCGTTGAAGTCGTTAACCCGCACGAAGGATCCGCCCAGATTGCCGTGTACGGGTACCGCGTATTGCTCTGCTGTTTTCATAATATCGAGACTGCACTGCCCTATGCTGTGTAATGTCCGCTCGCCAGAATCCGTGGCGAGCGAACGACTCTGTTGCGCCCGCAGCTCACGTCGGCTCGAATGTCACCAGGTAGCCAAAGTGATCGGACACTCGCCCATAATCCTGATCCGTGAACACGACCCGACCCGAGGTCGCGCGCAGCTTGCTCCCCTTGCGAAGAAAGACATAATCGATACGATGATCGTCTTCCAGCGCACTCTCCCAGGCTGACTCCCTGACTTCGAAAACCTTTCGAAAAATTTTCGGCGAGTTGGCCAACAGATACTGGTCCTCGTATTCGTTCGAATCGACGACATATTGATAGCCCCTGGAACCAGCCTTGATGTTGAAATCCCCGCAAAGCATCGTGGCCGTGAGTTGGTCGCCATTTTCATCGCTGGCCCACTGCCGCAGATTGTCGAACTGCTCAGCGAAACCATCCTCCCACCAACTCAGGTGCGATGAGAAGACGTTCAGCAGACCGTAATACGGCACCCGGACCTGGGCCATGACGACCTTTCTGGAGTGAATGCTGTAGGGGTCGCTACTCTCCGAGACGTATTTCGATGCATGCTTCTCGATCGGATACCGGCTCAGGAGGGCTACCCCTTCCCGAAAATGCTCGAAGCCCAGATGCGACCAATCGGTCACCAGGTGATAGGGGAGGACGAGGCGTTCATTGATGATTCTCGCCGTATTGGTTTCCCAGTCGCCCTCGCCGTCGTTCCAGAGTTCCGCCACTTCCTGCAGACAGACGATGTCGGCATCGAGAGCGCCAATTGCCTTGGCGATTTGCGAGAGCTTGTCATCCTGGTTCTCTTCCTGCCGGCAATGCAGGTTCAGGATCAACACCTTGAGCGGCAGACGCTGGATCGTGTAGTTCTTGCCGAAGTTGTCGTCCCAGAGAATGCGCTGGCGGGTTTCGCAGGAAATCCGGTATTGCACCTGCCAGGCATCGTCCACCTTCAGCATGGCATTCCAGATCTGACAGCCGTATTGATTGGGATTTCTCGCATTGCTGAGAAACTCGCTGTCCCAGTACTTGCGCTTGTAACGGCAGGGCTCTTTGTGCGTGCTCTGCCAGTTGTCGGTGGTCCAGTGCACCGTGACGCTCGTGGCCTGCAGGTCTTTCTTCGTTGCCACAACGACGGGCAGAAAGCTTTGGCCATCGACCAGAGCACGCTCGCAGCCGACGTTCAGCAGCGGGTACTGATCCGCCAGCCGGATTCCCGAATCGGCCTGAATGGCGTGGTTCTTGCCGTGATGGTTATCCCAGTATTCCGTGCCCAACACACGATAGCGCAAGGCGAACTCGACATTTCCGGGTAGCGATGCATCGGCGGCCAATGCGAAGGTGATCCTGGCGAACCAGTACTCCCTGTCCTGATCAACGCGACCGTGATACGAAGCAGCGAGGGTATGCCACACGCCGTCTTCTCCGGCCCAGGCGACATCGACCTGCTTGTCGAAGGCAAGGTTCTCCACCAACATCAGAAACGACAGCTCCTGCTCTGCCGTTTTTCTGCTGATCAGGTTTTTTGCGCAGAGTAGATTGATTTTTTCCATTGGTCCCCACCTCAGCGCCCCGATGCTGCCTGTCGGTCGGCACTGGAAATACAAAAATGCGTAGAAAATGCTTCGAGAAAGCGTCGGAACAGCCGGATGCCACCGCAAGCAGCAACGCGCACCCTCCCCTGTTCGCGCCAGCGCCGGGCGGCTCAACGCACGACACGAAGTATCGCCCGAGCACTACTGCCTCGTCAAATCCGCTACGCGTCCGTCTCTGCTGCGGCCTTGACCACCAGCAGGTCTTCCATCACCAGATACTGCAGGTCGCAACCAAAGAACATGTTCAGCGCGTCGGTCGGCGAACAGATCATCGCTTCGCCACGGCGGTTCAGCGAGGTATTGAGAACGACTCCGTTACCGGTCAGTTTTTCCAACTCGACCATCAGATCGTAATAGCGTGGGTTGAATTCGCGCCGCAGTACCTGTGCGCGCGAACTGCCGTCTTCGTGCACGACTTCGGGGACGCGTTCCTTCCAGCCTTTCGCCACCTCGAAGGTAAAAGTCATGAACGGCGCCGGATGGGCGCTGCCGAGCATCTGCGGGCCGACGCGGTCGAGCATGCTCGGGCAGAACGGGCGCCAGCGCTCGCGGAACTTGATCTGCGCGTTGATCCGGTCGGCGACGCCTGGAACACTCGGGCAACCGAGGATCGAGCGGCCGCCCAGCGCGCGCGGACCAAATTCCATTCGCCCCTGGAACCACGCCACCGGCTGACCTTCGGCAAGCAGTCGGGCGATCTGCTGCGGCACATCGTCGAGCCGCTGCCATGATGGGCAGGCCGGATGCCGGGCACAGGCGGCGATGACATCTTCATTGCTGTACGCCGGGCCGAGGTAGACATGCTCCATTTTTTCTACCGGAACACCGCGCTCTACCGAAACGTAGGCGGCTGCGCCAACGGCCGTTCCGGCATCGCCGGAAGCCGGCTGGACGAAGAGTTCGCGCACATGCGGGCGGGCGATGATCTTCTGATTGAGTTTGACGTTGAGCGCACCACCTCCCGAAAAAGCGAGTCGGCCGGTCTCGCGCAGAATGTCGCCGAGGTAATGCTCGATCATCTGCAGCGACAGATCCTCGAAGAGCTTCTGCATACTCGCCGCGTAGTGGATGTAGGGGTCGTCGGCAATGTCTCCCGAGCGACGGGGACCGAGCCAGTCGACCAGCTTCGGAGAAAAATAGTAGCCCTTGCCATTTTCCTTGTAGCGGCGGAAACCGATCACGTTGGCGTAGTCGGTGTTGACCGTCAGTTTGCCGTTCTCGAACTTCGCCAGGCGCGAGAAATCGTAGCGGTTCGGGTCGCCGTAAGGCGCCATTCCCATCACCTTGTACTCGCCATCGAGCATTTCGAAACCCAGATACTCGGTCAATGCGCCATACAGCCCTCCCAGAGAATCGGGGTCGTAGAATTCCCTGATCTTGTGGATTTTGCCGTTCTCGCCGTAGCCGAAGAAGGTGGTGGCGTATTCGCCCTTGCCGTCGATACCGAGAATCGCGGTCTTCTCCTTGAATCCAGAGCAATGGTAGGCGCTCGCCGCATGCGCGAGATGGTGTTCGACCGGCACGATCTCGGTCTTCCCGAGATCGAAGCCGAGTTGCAGCAGGCACCACTCGATGCGCTTGCGGTAACGGTAAAAACGCCGGTTGCCGGTCAGGATGGCGTCGAGCGAACGCTCGGGTGCATACCAGTAGCGTTTTGCATAGTGCCAGCGTGCCGCTTCGGAGAGGCTGATCGGGGCAAAGGGAATGGCCACCGCATCGACCTCGGCGGGCTGGATGCCGGCAAACTCCAGGCAGAACTTCGCAGCCTCGTAGGGCATGCGGTTCTTGGCGTGCTTGTCGCGAACGAAGCGCTCCTCCTCTGCCGCTGCGACGAGTTTGCCGTCGATGTAGAGCGCCGCCGAAGGGTCGTGGGTCAGCGCGCCGGACAGCCCGAGTAGAGTCAGTGCCAAGGTCGAGTTCTCAGAGGATCACATTTTCGGCCGCTGCAGCAAGGAGTGCGGGCCGACGAATTCGTCGAGTATACCTGCGCCGGCGTCTGTTAATGTTAAAGTCGCGTCAGCGACGCACGAATCCCCCCTCCCCACTTGCGGGGGAGGGGTCGGGGGAGAGGGAAACGGTCATGACTTTCATCATCGGGGGTGTCTTGCAAAGTCATGACCGTTCGCTTGCCGACAAGCGGGACAGACCGAACTCAGAGAGAAGGATCAATACGGGCGTGCTTCGCCCGGCGGCCGCGTCTTGAAACGACGATGCACCCAGTAGTACTGCTCGGGCATGCTGCGCACTGCGTCCTCGATCCAGGCATTCATGCGGCGGGTATCGGCCTCGACATCGGTGGAGGGAAAATCCTGCCAAGGCTCGCCAACCGTCACCGCATAGCCCGCACCACCAGGCAGCAGACGGGTCACACAGGGAACGACGACAGCGCCAGCCAGCCGCGCCAGCCGTGACAGACCGGGAACGGTTGCCGTCTGCACTCCGAAAAAGGGGACAAAGATCGAATCCCGTTTCCCGAAATCCATGTCCGGCAGGTAGTACAGCGGCCGCCCGGCCTTCATCGCCCGCACGCTGGCACGCACGCTTTCCTGGCGCGAGAGCAGCAACTGGTCGCCAAAACGTTGGCGTCCGCGCAGCAGCAGGCGATCGAAAACCGGGTTGGACTGCACCGCGTAGATGCTCGCGCTGTCGAAGCGCATGGCAATCGCCACGCCGCCGGCGTCGAGCCCAACGAAGTGCGGTGCCAGCATCAGCACCGGACGGCCGGCATCGAGCAGCGCCCGCATCCGTTCCTCGCCTTCGACCCGGATCAGGCGCGACAGCCGCTGCCGGCTCGCCCACCACAGCAGCGTGCGTTCCAGGACGCTGCGCGTCAACACCTGGAAATGCGCTTTCGCCAACCGACGGCGCCGATTTTCGTCGAATTCCGGGAAGCACAGACCAAGATTCACCAGCACAATGTGTCGGCGCCGGCGCGCCAGGCCGTAGATCACGACGCCCAGCGCATTGCCGAGGCACGCCAGCACCGGCAGCGGCAGGAGATGCAGGATCCACACCGAGGCAATCAGCAAGCGGCTCAGCATCGACGCAGGCGCCGGCAGTCAGTGATGGCGAGGATGGAGCCTTGATCTAGGTTTCTCATGCCGTGGCAGGTCAGGCAGCAGCAGTGGATGGGTCCGGCGCGCAAGGAGCGCCGGCGCGGTATTGTACTTTCATCGACGCGATGGCCACCTGCTTTTCCTTCCTGGCGGCGATCCGGGTAGCGATGACCTGTTGACGAGTGCCCGCAGCTCCTCAAAAAACACTTGCAATGCCTAAAGTTATACTATAAGATGATTACATGCTAAGTTTATTCGTCAGAGGAGAAGTGAAAACCATGTCTGCGCTTACCACGGAAGAAGCAGTGGCCGTACGACCCGTCGTCGGGCTGATCGGTCTGGGATCAATGGGGGGAGGTGTGGCGCGCTCGCTGCTGCGGGAGGGCTTTAGCATTCGTGTTTGCGATGTGCGGCCAGGCGTGCTTGCGGATTTTGCGGCTCTGGGTGCGCTGCCCTGTTCGACGCCGGCACAGGTCGCCGCGGGCAGTCAGGTCCTGATCGTGCTGGTGGTCAATGCCGATCAGACCGAAGCCGCGCTCTTCGGGCAGGACGGTGCGGCGGCAGCGTTGCCGCCGGGTGCGGTGGCCATTCTCAGCGCGACGATCGCTCCCGACGTGGCCGAGCGCTTTGGTGAACGCCTGGGTGAACTGGGCATCCTGATGCTCGATGCACCGGTTTCTGGCGGTGCCGCCAAGGCGGCGAGTGGCGAGATGACGATCATGGCGTCCGGCACGCCGGCCGCTTTCGCCGCCTGCGAAGCGGTGCTCACGGCCATCGCGGCGCGCGTGTATCGCCTGGGCGACGCACCGGGGCAGGGCTCCAAGGTCAAGATGATCAATCAGTTGCTCGCCGGTGTGCATATCGCGGCGGCGGCCGAGGCGATGGCGCTGGGGATCAAGGCCGGCGCCGATCCGCAGGCACTGTTCGAAGTCATCAGCAACAGCGCCGGCAGTTCGTGGATGTTCCAGAACCGCGTGCCGCACATTCTCGCCGGTGACTACACGCCACTATCGGCAGTGAACATCTTCATCAAGGATCTCGGTATCGTCCTCGACACGGCACGAAAATACCCGTTTCCGCTGCCGTTGACCTCGGCTGCTCACCAGATGTACCTCGCTACCAGCGCCCGCGGCTATGGTGCTGAAGACGATTCGGCGGTGATCAAGATGTTTCAGGCGCTCACCGGCATCGATCTGCCGGCGGGAGCCGGACGATGAGCGCGCTGCTCGGTTGTATCGCCGACGACTTTACCGGCGCCACCGATCTGGCCAACATGCTGGTGCGCAGCGGCATGCGTACCGTCCAGACGATCGGTCTGCCGTCCGTACCGCTGGGGCCGGAGGTCGATGCCATCGTGGTCGCATTGAAGTCGCGCACGATCCCGGCCGCTGCAGCCGTGCAGCAATCGCTGGCAGCACTGGACTGGCTGCAGGCTGCCGGCTGCCGGCAGTTCTACTTCAAGTATTGCTCGACCTTCGATTCGACCGCGACCGGCAATATCGGTCCGGTCAGCGAGGCCCTGCTGGCACGCCTGGGGGCAGATTTCGCGATCGCCTGCCCGGCATTTCCCGAGAACGGCCGCACCATCTGTCGCGGCTACCTGTTCGTCGGCGATGTGCTGCTCAACGAATCCGGCATGCAACAGCATCCCTTGACGCCGATGACCGACCCCAACCTGGTGCGCGTGCTGCAAAGCCAGAGCCGCGGCCAGGTGGGACTGGTCCGTTACGACAGCGTCCAGGCTGGCGCAGCGGCGATCCGCGCTCGCTTCGCCGCACTCAAGGCCGTGGGGGTTCGACTTGCGATCGTCGATGCACTGAGCGACGCCGACCTCTACCAGATCGCCGAAGCCTGTACCGAGCATCCGCTGATCACCGCCGGTTCCGGCGTCGCCCTCGGCCTGCCGGAGAACTTTCGCCGCCAGGGTCTGCTCGTGTCGAATCCGGTAGCCGCTGCTCTACCGGTCGTCGACGGTTTCGCCGCAGTGCTCTCGGGTTCGTGCTCGCGGGCCAGCAATGTGCAGGTGCAGACCTGGCAGGCCGCCGGAAGACCGGCATTCCAGCTCGATCCCTTCGCGCTCGCGCGCGGCGAGGATGCGGTCGGCGCCGCACTGGCCTGGGCTGCGCCACAGCTCGCGGCTGGCCCGGTACTGATCTACGCGACCAGTGAGCCGGATGCGGTGCACCAGGTGCAGGCTGAATTGGGCGCCGAGCACGCCGGTCATCTGATCGAACTGGCGCTGGCACGGGTGGCTCTGGCACTGGTTGAACAGGGTGTGCGCAAACTCGTCGTCGCCGGTGGCGAAACCTCCGGCGCCGGGGTCGGTGCTCTCCGGGTGAGCGCGCTGCAGATCGGTCCACAAATCGACCCCGGTGTACCGTGGACGGCGACACTGGCCGCCGAACCATTGCTGCTGGCGCTCAAGAGCGGCAATTTTGGTACCCCGGACTTCTTCGAAAAAGCCCTGCGCCAGGTGGCTTCGGCGAGAACCCTGGCATGAGCGCCGAGACGCGCGCGCGCGAAGAAATCTGCCGCATCGGCGCCAGCCTCTACCAGCGCGGCTATGTGCACAGTTCGGCGGGAAACATCAGCGTGCGTCTCGAAGATGGCTGGCTGATCACCCCAAGGGATGCCTGCCTCGGCTTTCTCGACCCGACGGCAATCGCCAGGGTCGACCGGGAAGGCAGACAGGTCTCCGGCGATCGTCCATCGAAGACGCTGACGCTGCATCGCCTGATCTATGGTGAAAGCGCCGGCAGTTGTGCGGTGCTGCACACGCACTCGACGCACCTGGTGCGCCTGAGTCTGGCCGGCGTCTGGGCAAGCGATGACATCCTGCCACCCATCACACCCTATTACGTGATGAAGGTCGGGCATGTGCCGCTGATCCCCTACCACCGCCCCGGCGATCCGGCTGCCGCCGAAAAGGTGCGGCTGGCGGCAGCGCGCGGGGTCCGGGCCGTGCTCCTGGAGCGCCTCGGCCCGGTGGTCTGGCAGCAAAGCGTCGCCGCCGCAGCTTGTCTGCTCGAAGAACTCGAAGAGACGGCGAAGCTCTGGCTCGCCGCAACGGACAAACCGCCGCCGCTGAACGAAGAACAGATCGAGGAGTTGCGCCGGGCTTTCGGCGCGGTCTGGTAAGGGCTGCTCTCCGTCCGGAGGGATCCCGAAGCATCGCCCCTGGGGATGCGACGAGACCGCTCCACAGCTTAAAAACAGGGGCGTGGGGACAACGGAGTGGACCGACACGCATCCACCAAATGAGGAAATGACCATGGCAATACCTTCTGCTGCTACGACGCTATCCAGCGTCAACATATCACCCAGCGCCACCGTCGATCTCGACGCGACCTATCGCAAGATCGCCTGGCGAATCATGCCGTTTCTGATGCTGTGTTACGTGGTCGCCTACCTGGACCGCGTGAATGTCGGCTTCGCCAAGCTCGACATGATGAGATCCTTCACCGACTTCAATCCCGGGACGGCCGAAGCCGTATATGGCCTGGGCGCGGGCCTCTTCTTCGTCGGCTATTTCCTGTTCGAGATACCGAGTAATCTGATTCTGCACCGTGTCGGCGCCAAGCTGTGGATCGCCCGCATCATGATTACCTGGGGCCTGATCTCGGGCGCATTTGCCTGGGTGGACAATCGCTACGCCTTCTACGCCATGCGTTTCCTGCTCGGTGCGGCAGAAGCCGGCTTTTATCCTGGGGTCATCCTCTACCTCACCTACTGGTTCCCGTCGCACCGGCGCGCCAAGATGGTTGCCGTGTTCATGGCCGCCATCCCGGTATCGGGTATCTTCGGTAACCCGCTGTCGGGCTGGATCATGAAAGCCCTGGAAAATACACACGGCTGGGCCGGCTGGCAGTGGATGTTCATGATCGAAGCCGTACCGGCGGTGCTCGTCGGTATTGCGGTGATTTTCTATCTCGACAACGGCATCCGCAAGGCCAGGTGGCTAAGCGAAGAAGAGAAGGTCCTGATCGAGAAGGATATTGCCCTTCATCAGGCGCCCCCCGAGTCGCATACTTCCGGCGAGGCGGTGCGTGCCGTATTCAGGAGCGGTTTCGTCTGGCTGTGCTGCGCGATCTACTTCTGCTTCGTCATGGGCCAGTACGCCATCACTTTCTGGCTGCCAACGCTGGTCAAGGCAAGCGGCATCAGCGACAAACTGATGATCGGCGTGTATGCAGCGATCCCGAACATCCTGACGGTGATCGTCATGATCCTCGTTGGACGTAGTGCCGACCGCATGCAGGAGCGCCGTTGGCACCTCGTCGTGCCGGCGATGGTCGGTGCCGTCGGTTTCAGTGCAGCGGCGGCGATTGGCGCCAGCAACCCGATGCTGGGTATCATCGCGCTCTCTTTCGCCGCTGCCGGTGCGATCACCTGCGCTCCCCTGTTCTGGTCGCTGCCGACGGCGCTGATGAGCGGCACCGTCGCCGCCGCTGGTATCGCACTGATCAACTCGGTGGGAAATCTGGCTGGTTATGCCAGCCCGAACTTGATCGGCATGCTCAGTGACGCCACCGGCAACACGGAGGTCGCGATGTACGTGATTGCACTGTCGCTGGTCATCGGCAGCGCGCTGGTACTCACTACACCAGCCGACAAGGTCAACCGCTGAGCCGATGCATCGGCAACTGATCAACCCGGTGGGTCGGCCGGCGTGGCCAGACCCACCATCCTCGAAGGAGATTCAAGATGCCCCGTTTTGCCGCCAACCTGAGCTTCATGTACCAGGATTTGCCCTTCCTCGAGCGCTTCGCCGCCGCTGCCGCGGATGGCTTTGAAGGTGTCGAATACCTTTTTCCCTACGACTACCCGGCCGAGGAGATCGCCGCCCAGCTACAGGCGCATGGCCTCGAACAGGCCTTGTTCAACCTGCCGCCGGGCGACTGGTCGACCGGCGAACGCGGCATCGCCTGCCTGCCCGGCCGCCACCTCGAATTCGCTGCGGGCGTCGCGCAGGCTCTGCGCTATGCAGAAGTACTCGGCAACGAGCGCATCCATGTGATGGCCGGCATTCCCAAGTCGGGAATGAGTCCAGAGGCCTGCCGCGATACCTACATCAGCAATTTGCGACTCGCCTGTGCTCTGGCCAGCGAGCAGGGCCGCACGGTTCTGATCGAGCCGATCAATACGCGCGATATTCCAGGCTATTTCCTGAATCGACAGGACCAGGCACACGCCATCGTCGCAGCGGTCGGCGCCGGCAATCTCAAGGTACAGATGGATTTCTATCACCTGCAAATTGTCGAGGGCGACATCGCCATGAAATATCGCCAGTACCAGGCGGGTATCGGCCATGTGCAGATCGCCAGCGTCCCCGATCGCAACGAGCCCGATGGCGGCGAAATCAATTATCCCTACCTGTTCGAAATGCTCGACGCCAGTGGCTACCAAGGCTGGGTCGGCTGCGAGTACCGGCCGCGCGCTGGCACTTCGGCCGGTCTGGGCTGGCTGCGTGCCTGGCGCGAACGGCACTGATATTGGCGAGTCGCTGACGCGACTCTCGCATGAATGATAAGGAGCCACCACATGAACGTCATCATCACCGGCGCTGCCGGTTTTCTGGGTGTCCGTCTGGCGCGGGCGCTGCTCGCGCAGGAGACCTTGCCGGATGCAGAGGGTCGCCTGCTGCCGTTGACCAGTCTGACGCTGCTCGACCTGTTTACCCCGAGCGATCCAATTCTGCTGGCCGACCCGCGCGTTCGGGTCGTGAGCGGCGATCTGGCGACACTGCTCGCCGCCGGCGGAGCAGTGATCGCCCCGCATACGTCCAACGTCTTCCATCTCGCAGCGGCGGTTTCCGGCGAGTGCGAAGCAGACTTCGACCTTGGCCTGCGGGTCAACTTCGACAGCACACGCGCCTTGCTGGAAGCCTGCCGGCACGTCGCCAGCCGCCCACGCCTGGTGTTCGCCAGTTCGGTGGCCGTGTTCGGCGGCGAGTTACCCACGGTCGTGGACGATTTCACTCTGCCGCAACCGCAAAACTCCTACGGCATTCAGAAGTTCATGTGCGAACAGTTGATCGCCGACTATAGCCGCAAGGGTTTCATTGATGGCCGCAGCCTGCGCCTGCCGACGATTTCGGTGCGACCAGGCAAGCCCAATGCGGCGGCATCCAGTTTTCTCAGCGGCATCGTTCGCGAACCGCTCGCCGGACACGCGGCGGTATGCCCGGTGCCCGTGGAAATGCAGGTCTCTCTGCTGTCGCCACGCGCTGCCGTGCGCGGTTTGCTGACCGCGATGAACGCCAGTAGCGAACAGTGGGGAACTCGTATCGCGATGAACCTGCCGGCGCTGACAGTCAGTGTCGGTGTCATGATCGAGGCACTGCGCAGCGTCGCCGGTGAGCGGGTGGCAAACCGCATCCACCACCAAGCCGACGCCAACATCCAGCGCATCGTCGGGAGTTGGCCGGCAGGAATGACTTCTGCCCGCGCGCTGGCCCTCGGTCTTTCCCCCGATTCTGACTTTGCAAGCATCATCCGCAGCTATATGGAGGATAATCCGCAATCGCTCGGGGAGATTTGAATCGGCACTGCCAATCCGGATGTTACCGACAGGATAACTTTCCCATTGACTTGAGGCGCTACCGCATGCTTGCTGACGAGGTTCTACAGACGCTGGACACTTCGCTCAATCTCACCGAACGGGTAGCGCAGTTGCTACGCGAGAAGGTCGACCGCGGCGATTTTGCGGTCGGCACGAAGCTGCCAGCGGAGGGCAAGATGGCGCAGCAGCTTGGTGTCAGCCGCACCGTCGTGCGCGAGGCAGTATCGCGGCTGAAATCCGATGGTTTGCTCGAATCGCGCCAGGGCAGCGGGGTGTTCGTGCTCAGCCAGACCGGTTTTGCCTCAGTACGGGTGAATACGCATGGTGTGGATTCGGTTCGTGCAGTGATCGAAATGCTCGATCTGCGGCGGGCCATCGAAACCGAGGCGGCCGGGCTCGCGGCCGAACGCGCCACTCCGGAACAGGTACAAGGACTGCGCATGACGCTGGCCGCACTCAGTGCAGCGGTTGCTGACGGTCGCGATGGTGTCGAGGAAGACGTGAGTTTCCACCAGCAGATTGCCGCGGCGACCGGTAATCGTCATTACGTCGCAGTACTGGGCTTTCTCGACCAGCTATTGCGCAAGGTTACCCGCATCACCCGTGCCAACGAGGCCCGGCGCGCCAACTTCGCGCAACAGGTACGTACCGAGCATGAAGCCATTCTGTCTGCGATTGAGAGCAGGGACGCGGCAGCGGCGCGGCGGGCAGGGCGGATACACATGCTCAACGCGGCGAAACGGATCCGGCAGGCTGACGAGATGTTCTGGAACGAGGAAGGCGCCCGCTACGCCATTGAACTGCAGCCTGAACGGGAGTGAAACATTTCAAGTCATTTCTGCGCAGTGCCTAACGGTCATGACTTTTCCAGGCACCCCGATCATGATCATATTCAGCTCCGGATGCTGTTGCTGCCGCGGAGAGTCTTCGCGGCTCAGCCCGGCGCCTGATCGAGAGCGTTGATGATCGGCGTCAACGCGTCTACCGGGTAGACCAGGGGGATCATGGTACCGCCAACACGGGTGAAAACGCCGACCTGCTCGGGATTGGCGCTGAACAGCACATGATGATTGGCGATGCCATCGACGTCGAGCCACAGGGTGTTCTCCCGGTCGATCGGCGTGTGGCCAACGATCAAGGGCGTTTCCGGTTTCACTTGCAGGCATTGGCGAAAGCGTTTGACATCGCGCCGGTGATAGCCCTGTGGCCGGTTCGGCCGCTGCAGGCGGTTGCTGATCAACTCCATGACCAGCTTCGGGTGACGGTGGATTTGCACCAGCATCTCGATGCTGATCTTGCTTATCGGCGCCGCCGCATGGCAGGCCACGAAATTCTCGGAAGCCACCACGTAAGGCAACAGCTGGTAGAACTCTTGCATGGCTTTCAGGTAGGCCGTACCGCGTCGCTCGCCGAGTTCCCTGGCCCACAGCAGTCCCTGCGGAATTCCGTCCTTGGACATGTCCTCGGAAAACGAATCGTGGTTGCCGCGAAGATAGAACACCTGCTCCGGAAAGCGCAGTTTGAGCCGGAAAATGAGATCCATCATCAGCATCGAACTCTCCATCTCCCGCAACTGCCCATCCATTTCGGAATGCACGGCATCGCCAATAATCACCAGCGCCGCCGTACCCTGCTCCAGCGCGTCGAGAAAAGCGTTCTGGCTCAAAACCGTCAGCAGGTTGTCGATCCGGGCATGCAGGTCGGCAACGATAATCGGGGTGAGCGTCGACGGTAGCCGCAGCAATCCACCCGGCATGCCCCGCTCATCGATTGGTCGATGGATCTCCTTCTGCAGCAGCCGATTGACGTCTTCGATGAGTTGCATCGCCTCATCCCTGGGCAACAGCGCAATCGAACCACCGAAAAGCGCACGCAACCGCCGCCAGAGTTTCTCGCGAAGCCAGCCATCTTCCGCAGGTGCCGGTCCGATCGCCGTACCGGCGTCGCTCAAATTGCGAAACACCAGCGCGTCGCGGCCATGGATCACCACCAGGTGCTCCTCATCGATGGCTGCGGGGTAGTTGAACAGCGCCTGTTGGAGCATGTCCGCCGAACCCAGCGACAGCCAGCTCTTCGGGGTCAGCCGCAGAAAACCGCTGATGCGGCGACGATGAGCGCTGGGATCGACGATGATGAAGCTACCCAGCCTGAGCGGTTCACCGCGCGCATTGAGTCGCGTCTCCGGGTAGAGATGCAGGCGTTTGTCGTTGAGACCGAGCGAGATCTCGATCGGCAGACCACCCAGAGGAACCCGCACCTTGCTGCTGCCCAGTCGGTAGGAATCGCCCAGTCTGAGGTCACGCCCCCAGCCGAAGCCCAGTCTCGCCGCAACTCCTTTTAGCCACGCCAACAAGCTCGACAGCTTGAACGAGCGCCGGGCGGCCATCGTTCTCACGGCTGCGACTGCGGCTCATGGAAACGTCTCGGGCGACCATCTGCCCCCTCACGGAGATACACCTTGAAGCCCTTGCGGTGCAGAAACTCGGCAACGCTGCGGAAAACTGCAAGCTGGGCAGTACAAATCTCGAGGCTCAGTTGCGCATCGACCGGATGGGTGCTGTGGCGAGCCCGCTCGACACGGCGCTCAAAGACCAGATCGGGAGGTGGCAGCAGGAATTCAAACACATAGCGCCGATACCAGTCGACCGAAAAAAAATAACGCTTGCGAGGCGGCAGGACGATGCGATCGAAATCGACGGGTGGCAATGGGTCGCGATCGAGGAACTCGGCATCAAAGACCGACACCGCGTTGGCCAGGCCCTGAAACGGAAGTCCCAGATGGATCGCGCGCGGTCGCACCGACAGAAATTCCGATCGCCACCAATGCTAGCGGCCTCAATCCAGATACGACTGC
>RRZU011208849.1_pt1 | contig 14291 bp, 13 predicted proteins | sample 2165561 | NCBI WGS metagenome assembly RRZU01 (sample SAMN10456909, study PRJNA506462) | wastewater metagenome | isolation source: wastewater sludge | place: USA: Moscow, Idaho
ATCGGCACGTCCGACATAGTACTCGTCTTCATCATCGGCAGAAAGGTAGACAATCTCATCTGTAACCCTACCGTCAACCACCTTGCGTCTCGGGCAGACAAGGAATCCATACTCGTTAATCCTTGCAAAGGTAGCGAGAGAGGTAACGAGTCCAATGTTAGGGCCTTCCGGTGTTTCAATAGGACAGACTCGGCCGTAGTGGGTATGGTGAACGTCACGGGCTTCAAATCCAGCGCGCTCACGGCTTAGTCCGCCGGGGCCGAGAGCCGAAAGACGGCGTCTATGAGTAAGCTCTGCAAGAGGGTTTGTCTGATCCATAAACTGCGAAAGCTGGCCTGAACCAAAAAACTCTCTAAGTGCCGCTGATATGGGGCGTACATTGATTAAATCTTTCGCCATAGCTGTCGCTAGGTCAGGAGTCGTTGTCATACGCTCTCTGGCAATCCTCTCCATACGGAGAAGTCCGATGCGGACTTGATTCTGCAGGAGCTCGCCTACAGCACGCACTCTCCTGTTCCCCAAATGGTCGATATCATCAACGTGCTCTTCTCCGTCACGAAGGTTTATCAGACCTTTAATGATACAGACAATATCAGTAACGGTAAGAAGCCTTGCTGAGCTGGGCAGATCCAAAGAAAGGCGTCTATTTATCTTATAGCGCCCGACGCGTCCGAGGTTATACCTGCGCTGATCAAAGAAAAGGCTGGTGATATACTCTCTGGCGTTTTCCATACGCGCAGGCTCATTGGGACGTAATTTGCGGAAAAGTTCAAGCATAGCTGCATCAGGGCTATCGGTGTTATCCCTCTCAATTGTGGCAGAGAGAGCCGCATCAACATCCCAAACCCACACCTTTGTGCGCCCATGATTCCACAGGACTTCAAGGTGTTCCTTTGTCAGCCTTGTATTTTTGGGGATCTCGACAACGCCATTTCCTTCATTAGAAACAATTGCCTCCGCCAGAAGCATACCACGGACGTCATCATCGACAAGATCTCTTTCAACTTCCTTGGCATCAAAAAGTTTAAGTAATTCGTCTGTAGTCTGAATGCCAAAGGCTCTAAGCATCATCGTAACAGGAATCTTTTTACGGTTGTCTATTTTAACCGACATAACCTCACCTGGTGCAAGATCAAATTCTATCCACGCACCACGGTCAGGGATAAGCTTGGCCATAAAAGCTTCCTGGCCGGGAATTCCAAGTTCCGCGCCAAAATAGACGCCTGCGGACCTTGCAAGCTGATTGACAACGACACGCTCTGTGCCGTTAATTATAAAAGTTCCCCGTTCAGTCATCGCGGGAAAATCGCCGAGGTAAATCTCTTCTTCCTTAATTTCGCCCGTTTTCCTGTTTACCAGCCGAATCGTCGCACGGAGCGGTCTCGACCAAGTAAGGTCCCTGCTGCGCGCCTCATCCAGACTTATGGCTTCAGGATCAACATAGTATCTGACGAATTCAAGGGCAAACGAACCGTCATAGCTTTCGATAGGAAACACTTCGTCAAAAAGTTCCTGAAGCCCCTGTGAAGTGCGGATATCCTTATCTGCCTGAAAAAACCAGGCATAAGAGTTACGCTGTACTTCAACGAGGTCGGGAAGTTCAATGATGTTTTTCCCTTTTCCAAAAACAACGCGTCGTTCAAATGCTCTACCTGATGGTGTTCTTACCTGCATGGGAGCAGCCTCCCTGATTATAAATTTGATGAGAATGTACATTTGTACAAATGAGGATTATAGCAAAAAAGCGACAACTGTCAATAGACAGGTGTCGCCTGTTTTACTTAAAAGCGGATTATTTTATGCAACTGCGAGGTATTATCCAATGCTAAAAGGCATTTGTCAAGAGTTTGTAAAAAGAGTATAAAATGACATACAATCTGTACAAAAACATATCGTCCCAAAGCACTCATAATTTAGGCAGTACAACACAGTACTGTAGCTGTTTCCCGAAAAATAAATGAGTCTATACAATTCAGCATCCACTTTATTTAACTATGAAAAATGACAGTTTTATTTAAGACAAAAATCACTGAAGCCTGGTGATGCGGCCAGAAAAAATAAATTAAGAAAATTGAAATTTCTATAGAAAAGAAGCGCAGAGGAAAATGGATAATTGTCTTATTAATCAACGGTGCAATAGAAGAAAGCGTCGCAAAACCCATATTAATGCGTGCCTCATTAGACATTCAAGCTTTAGAAGGATAACTCTCTGGTTACCAGGAAATTATGATCAGCTCATTCGAATTTAAAACCTATGATGATTTTTCTCAGATAGTAAAAGACTTTCTTTTATTCTCATCAAACACAGATAGCGGCATGATGGGCTCTTTTGTGTATAGAGTCAGTGTGTATAAAGACAACGCACACACCACGTTAAGCCTTGATAAGAGCGAAGAAAACAAAAAATAAGCACCTTCCGAAGAAGATGCTTGTTAGGTTAAGCTTGGTGTCAAGGAGGGGAATTGAACCCCTATGAGCGTTAGCCCACTAGATCCTGAATCTAGCGCGTCTAACAGTTCCGCCACCCTGACATGTTAAAACTTTCCAACTGACGGAGAGAATTCTATCAGCAACGCCCCTCTTTGGCAAGTTTTATCTTTGATTTGAAAAAAGTTTTTTTTCAAGGGCGGTTTCAATACCGGCTTTTTTGTATTCGTGGCAGGCTTCAAAGCAGGTCATGTCCATGTGTATTGGGGTAACTGAGGCGAAATTTCGTCCAATAGCCATGACGTCTGTTCCCTCTTCAGCTAAGTCTTCAATTTTACCGCCAATCCAATATGTGTCGCAACCCTCAGGAGATTTAACCACACGGATTTTATCCCGATAGCGGCGATTGCCTTTTTTAGTCAGAGAAATCCCCTTAAGCTCTGAGAGAGGCACATTAGGCACGTTTACATTAAACATGACGCCGTCTCTTAGCGGGTTTTCTTTTGTCCATTCTATCAGCGCGATGGTCACATCTGCAGCCGTTTCATTGTGATGCTCGGCGTCACGTGAAGAGGAGACAAGCGAGACGGCAATTGACGGGACACCGAATATCAGACCCTCCATAGCGGCGCAGGCTGTTCCTGAATAGGTTAGGTCATCTCCGAGATTTGGGCCTTGGTTGATTCCGGATATTACCATGTCAGGGTCGAATTTGAGCACGTCAAAGCCCATAATTACGCAGTCGGTAGGGGTGCCGTCACAGGCATAGGCCGGGAAATCCGTGGAAAGCCACTTGCGCTCCACTTCTTTGAGGTGAAGCGGCCTGTCAAGTGTCATGGCATGCCCGTGAGCGCTCCGTTCTCTGTCGGGAGCTACGACAAGAACTTCATGCCCCGCACAAGTTAAACTGCGTGCCATGGTCTGTATTCCTACGGAGTAAACACCATCATCATTAGATAAGAGCAGTTTCATCGGCGCGCCTAGAGTATTATGCCGAGTATTAGGCGAGTAAAGGGACTCATAAGCATTGGCAAGACTCCCAGCATCATCAGTCCCAGCAGAATAAACATACCATAGCGTTCTAAGGTATAGTAGACATTCATCCACTTATAGGGCAAGAAGACATAGAGCACCCTTGAGCCGTCAAGAGGCGGTATGGGAATGAGATTAAACGCCGCCAGTCCGACATTCATATAGATCATTATCAAAATAAACTGCTGCGCACCGTAGCTCATAAAGAGAGAGGGAAAGAGTTTCACAAACTGCGCACAGACAAAGGCAGTCAATATATTCCCAGCAGCCCCAGCCAAGCTTACGATTACCATATCGCGCCTTGGTTTTTTAAAATAACTGGGGTTGATAGGCACAGGTTTAGCCCAGCCAAACCTGAAGAGCAGCAGGCAGACAGCACCTACGGGGTCTAAATGGTGCAGAGGGTTAAGACTCAGGCGTCCATCTCTTTCCGCCGTAGGGTCCCCCAGTTTCATTGCCGCATATCCATGGCAAAATTCATGAAAAGTTATTGCCCAAAGCACCGCAGGAAGACTCAGCAACAGTTCGGCCAAGCGCCCCGCTATATCTCCTCCACCAAATATCATCGGTGATCACATCCTTAAATTAAAAGTCATGTCAGTTATTTTAACATGTGATTCTTTTTAATCTGTCATAAAAAATGCGCAGATAGCGCTTGGATAATTTTATCTTTACATATTTAACAGTTAATTACCATTTCCAGTATAGACCGGCCAACCCTTCTTCTATAGAAAAATCTATAGAGTGGGAGTTTTCGAGACGGTTGCTGATGCTGTACGGTGATGAATATTTAAGGTCCGCATTACTCAATGGCCAGCGAACACCGCCGATGGTAACACCACTGCATTTCGTACTGAAGGGTATTATTGAGATGGCTTCCGGAATTTCAGAAAATACCAAAGAGACATCACTATTTCCCCTGACAAAGAGCATTCCCTCTCTTTCATCAGCGGCGCAGAGCGGTATGTACGCTCCTTCTCCTGAGATAAATGTTACAATAGTGCTCCAAAGATGGTCGAAGCGTCCGCCGAAGCAGCCTGTTATAAAGACAGCTCCGTCCCTGTCAACATTTATTTCAGAGTAAATATCTAAAGCTAATTGAAAATCTGTGAAATCTTTGTCTTTATGAAATTTTGAGATGGGAATTGCCAAGTCTTCCGCTATTTTCCACAGTTGCGGGGCGGCGCTGTCTCCGTCACCGATGAGTCTGCCAGGCGTTATGTCGGCTCTAAAACAGCTGTCAAGGCCACGATCAACGGCCCAAACTTCGTCTTGAAAGCTCAAGGAGGAGAGCCATTCTGGTGAAGGCTCCCTGCCTCCAAGGACCATGAGGCAAAGGCGCTGAGGAAATGAAAGCTCAATTTTTAATTTTGGCAGGACTAATTCTCGTCGCATATATGTGTCTCCTAATATTTGCTTGATTATGTACCGCATCGGGATTTGTCGCGCGTCAGACGGTATAAAACAGTTTGCATTCACGTAAAATGCACGCGGCGAACTGAAAAAACGCCGGTTCTTTTCAAAATCAGCCGGCATATAAATTTTTTTCAGGCGTCATAGTGGCATTGTTTTTTATACGGGAACAACAGTTGCTGTTCATTATACAACACAAAGAAAGCCATGCTTGACACGCTATCAAATTACAAGGATAATCTCCAAATTGAAAATATCATCTCCGGGGGAGCACAAGGACATTGTCCTGAATGCTGAGAGGAAGGAAATACCTTCGACCCCAGACCTGATCCGGTTAATACCGGCGTAGGGAGCGAGGGCATAATAGTAAATGTCGCCCGCTCTTATTTAAAGAGCGGGCTTTTTGCGCTCTACTAAGAGGAGGAGTTTTTGTGAATCACAGCCGTGGCAATTTTATGTTTAGAAAAACAGTGTTGGCCGGAATGTTCGCAGCAGCAGGAGTTGTTCTTTCTGTAATTTCAATACCTATGGGACCGACCAAATGTTTCCCTTTTCAACACGCCATTAACGTCATGGCGGGAATAACTCTCGGCCCACTCTGGGCGTTGGGTGCAGCATTTATTACAAGTTTAATTCGCAACATGATGGGCACAGGCAGCCTCTTCGCTTTTCCTGGAAGCATGTTCGGAGCGCTCTTTGTAGGTATTGCTGCCAAATTCTTGAACGGAAAATACAAGCTTGCGGCCGCTTTAGCAGAGCCTGTCGGCACCGGCATTATCGGCGCTTGGGTGAGCTCAATTATTGTGGCGCCATTCATCGGTAAAAGCATTGGATTTTCTTTTTTTGCCGCCTCTTTTTTAATGAGCAGCGTACCGGGCGCTTTTATCGGCGCACTTATACTATACTGCCTCCAGAAACGTTCTGTTCTCGGCAAAGAGATGGGCGTTATGCTTTAGCTTTACTTTTTTGAAGAAAAAACTTTCCCAGTTCCGCTCCCTTTGCTTCCCATACGTCCGCTGTGCCGGTGTTCTCAAGAACCCAATTGGCACGGCGGATTTTTTCATCCCGCGGCAGCAAATGGCTTTCGCGGCGCAGTATCTCTTCTTTATTCCAGTTTCTCACAGAGTTGCGCTCTATCCTCTTTTCCAAAGGAGCCGAGACATATACCACTCCGTCAAACCATTCGGGAACACCGCACTCATAAAGCAGAGGAATCTCGACAACGACCCATGGCGATTTTGATTTACAAACAAGTTCTTTCAATTCAGCGATAGCGGCGCTGTGCAGCAGTGATGCTGCAAAGTTGTATTCTTCTTTGGAAGGGAAGATTTTATCAGCGATCTTAGCAAGCACCATTTTCCATTCACCGCTAAAAAAATCTTTTCCCCAACGCTCCTTCGCCTTGGACTGAACTTCTTCTTTTTTCCACATTTCGCGAGCTAATGTATCTGCGTCAAAGACTTCAGCTCCCATCTTCCGCCATAGCCGACAGAGTGTGCTTTTACCAGCGCCAACGTCTCCCGTTAGACCTATTATCAACATGGTATGCGCCTCCCTGGGTATCGTCTTTAATTTCTTTGCAATCTGGCGGTATTTCTCCGATAAAGCGCGAGGTAGTGTTTCTTTGTATGCCGCCAAAAAGAAGCCGGCTGGCAGCCCCGGTCATAAACAGGCGCTCCCGCGCTCTTGTCATTCCCACGTAGCACAGGCGCCTTTCTTCGGACATATCGCCCTCTCCTCCTACAGCACGCGCACCAGGAAAGATGCCTTCTTCCATTCCAGCAAGGAAAACAACCGGAAATTCCAATCCTTTAGCCGCGTGCAGCGTAAGCATATTGATACTGTCTAAGACTTCTTCATTTGTATCCTGGTCTGTAAACAGCGGTATCTCTGTGAGGATTTGTGCGATGTCTCCCTCTTCGGGAACAAGTGAGAGAATTTCCAAGACGTTTTCCGCACGCTCTTCCCAATCTTCCGGATAGTTTGCTTTTAGGTAGTCCTCGTAACCCCTTGAATATAAAATTCCTTCTACTACAAGCCTGACGTCGGCGGCATTTTCCAAAATGTCCCCCATGTCTGCGCCCAACTGTTTCGCACCTTCTTTTGATTTTCCTTTAAGTCCCCCGCCGGTTTGTTCAATCTCTTTCCAGATGGACTCAGCAGAAAGGCCATCCATTTTTAAAATTTGCTCAGCAAGGATCTCAACGCTTTTCTTACCAACACCTCGAACAGGTATGTTGGCTATTCTAGACAGGGAAACGGTATCTTTAGGGTTTATCGCAAGCCTCATCATTGAAAGAACATCTTTCACTTCCGCTCGTTCGTAAAACGCCAAACCTCTGATGACACGATAAGGAACTCCCCGCTCAAGCAGCGCCTGCTCCAATCCGCGGCTTAATACGTTCATTCGGTAAAGAATAGCCATCTCGCCGTAATGATAGCCCTCATCATGCAGCCTCTCGATATTTTTAACTATCCAGCCCGCCTCGTCTTGGTCTGTCCTGGCTCGGTAAACCTTTATTAGTTTGCCTCGTTCCGATGCGGTCCAGAGATTTTTAGGGCGGCGGTCACTGTTATTTTCTATAACCCCGTTGGCTCCGTCCAATATGCTTCCCGTTGAACGGTAATTTTGGTCTAAGACGACAACGCGCGCGTCTTTAAAGTCTTTTTCAAAATTCATAATCATTGACATATCCGCACCGCGCCAGCCATAAATAGACTGATCCGGGTCTCCAACCACCATTATTTTGCGTCCTGAATCGACAAGGCAGCGGAGCAAAAGGTATTGAGGCTTATTGACGTCCTGGTATTCATCTACCAGGATCCAGTCCAAGCGCGCACGTTCACGCTCCCGCACATCTTTGTCTTTGGCCAAGATGTGCAGAGGGAGGACCATTAGGTCATCAAAATCCAGAGCTCCATGCGAAAGAAGAACCTTCTGGTAGCCGTCATATAGCGGTTTCCATTTGGTATCAATGTACGGTTCTCTGGTTACAGGGTTAGCTTCTGTTTTCGCTTTAGATATCAGCTCTATTGCTCCTCCGGTATCCAGTCTTTTAGGGTCTATATCCAAAGAGGCAAGCAGTTTCTTCACTATGCCCTTTACGTCACTGCGGTCAAAGATGACAAAGGAACGCGGATACCCCAAGCGTTCCAGCGCTTCAGGGTAACGGTGCAAAAAACGCAGCCCGTAGGCATGAAAGGTTGAAACTTCCATTCCTTTAAGGTCGGAGCCAAGGATAGAGTCCACTCTGTTTTTCATCTCTTTAGCCGCTTTGTTGGTAAAGGTGAGAGCAAGGATACGCCATGGTGAAATATTTTTTTCGCGAATAAGGTAGGCTATCTTGGTGGTGAGGACTTTGGTCTTTCCGCTTCCCGCACCTGCTAGCACAAGTTCATGACCGTCACAAAAGACAACGGCATCTCTCTGTTTTGGATTTAAGGAATCAATTAGCTGGTTAGACACGTTAGTACCACCTTTAGCAGTGAGTTCATCGTAATATAAAAAAATCCCGACCGCAAGGTCGGGATAAACTTTCGATGGTGGGCCCATCAGGAATCGAACCTGAAACCATCCGGTTATGAGCCGGGAGCTCTAACCAATTGAGCTATGGGCCCGCAATTTGCTAGTCAACTATTATAGCGGAAACTGGGCAGCTGTCTACTGCTTCTTTGCATGATTCAGAAAAATCCTGAGAAATTACCATACATCTGCCTTCATTTTCGTCTAATACAAAGACTTCGGGACAAAGTTGGGCGCACACACCACAGCCGATACATTCATCAAGGTTGACCTTTATGCTCATGGTATGGTCACCTCCCTTCCAGCGTGAAATTTTACGCTATGATTTGTAAAACGTCAAATGCTTTTTGATAAAAAATAATTATGCGGTAACTTTTAATTTTCCTGTTCCGTTCTCATGAGAAAGAGTAAGTAAAGAGCGGTATTCCGGCACTGCTTTGGTTTTGGGTTCTTCCGAGGCAATAAAGATGCCGACGCCGACAACTTCCGCATCAAATTGCCGTGCCATAAGCAGCATACCGGCAGCAGTACTCCCTCCTCTCATAAAATCATCTACAATAAGCACACGGCAGCCTTTCTTTAGCTGCTTTGTGCCAATATACATCGTCTTCACGTCTCCGTTGGCAGAGGGATAGTGTACCCCAACGGCGGAGCCGTCGCTCGGGCGGTTACGGAAGCGGCAGACAGCTAGGGGAACGCCCAGAGCATAAGCGGCAAACATTGCTATGGGAATGCCTTTTACTTCCGATGTCATCACCACATCAGGATCTGAACCTGTGAACATCGACGCCATTGCATGCCCCAGAGACAGAGCTGTTTCTGGGTTGAAGATCAAGTCACTGTAATATATCAGCCCTCCCGGCAAATACCTTTCGGGGTCGGTGAGTTTAGCAGCGATAACGTTGAGAATCTCCGCTCGATATGAATCGGTGCATGACGGAACAAATCTAGCTCCTCCGCTGCGCCCCCTGTCAACCTGCATCTGCCCGAATCCTTCGGCAGACATTGCGGAATTAATCACTTCCACATCATCACTGATAACAGTCTTTGAAACATTGAATTTGCCGGCAAGGTCCGTAAGTGATACCAACTTGGACGGACACAGCATAAATTTAGCCGCCAGCCGAACAAGTCTTTCGGTTCTTTGACCCCTCATTACAATCACTCCAATTTTGAAGTTTTTAATATCCAATTTTCATTTTGATACATTTCAACCGCTCTATCAGCAGAATCGTTATCGCCGCAAACAGCAAAATAAGCACTGCCGCTGCCGCACAGTCCCCAAGCCAAAGCGCCTGAATCTTTTGCTATTTTGCCGGCACAGCTATATTCAGAGTGCTCCTTTGTCAGGGGAGCAAGGAAATCGTTCGGCAGGAGTCCTATATAATTTTTTCTTGTTAATAATTCATGCACTTCGCGCGCTTCAGCTTCAAAATCCCCCGCACTCACGGTAATATTATTTTCCAAACGGTAAATGTCAAGTTTTTTATATGCCTCTGCCGTTTGGGAACTCCATTTAGGAAAAACTAGTACCCAAATCAAACCGGGAATTGAGGGCATCTCCCTTAATTTTTCTCCTACACCGGAGGCAATCGCCGTATCATAAGATGAAGCGAGAAAGACCACATCTGCTCCAAGCTGCGCAATTACCGCAGCAGAAAGAGGAAAAGCATATTTTTCCGATATCCACCTGATTGCGGCTGCGGCATTGCCGCTTCCCGCTCCGATACCGCTTCCCGCTGGATAATGCTTTTCAAGCCGCATACGTAAAGGAGGAACGGCACAACCCAAGCTTCTCATTAGAGCCACTGCTTTAGTAACAAGATTTATTCCCATGAGATTGAAACCGTCTACGTCAAGAACATCTCCTATATTTTCATCGTCAGATGAACATATTGTCAACCCCTCTATGGCTTTTTTTTGCCAAAAGAGCGAGTAAATATTATGATATCCGTCATCTCTCGGAGATAGGACCCTCAACGTTAAATTAATTTTTACTGGACAGAACAATTTTTCCCGCAATTAACAGCGCCTCCGATAAAAAAATAAGCCCTGGCTTATGCCAGGGCGAAAACTCGTTAATTGTTACAAGAGACACTCGCCGCTTGGTTCAATGTGTATTTCCACTTCACGTGTCAAGATGTCAGCATAGCTGAAAGAAACAGTGCTCTGCTGCGATTCGATGTAGACGGTGAAAAGACTTGGATATGTTTCCTTGATAATTCCAGAACGTTCCTCCATCTTGCGCCTCCCATTGGCAGCTCTGTAGCTGACTTGGGAGCCTTTGTGCTGACGCACCAGTTCTCTGATTGATTCAATTGTAATTCGCGCCATACACTTCACCCCTTAAAATATTATTCTTTCATTATACAATGAATATTCAAATATTTCAAGGTTTTCACTATTTATTATTAAACTTGTTACTTAAATGTAATCTACCTACTTTGCAAATAAATCGGAGACGGCTATTTTTTCAATAGAATTCGCTTATCCCCCACCCTACGGGTGATACCTTTGCTGTCAAAATATTCCAGTAACGGCAAGGAATATTTGCGGCTGCTGCCGGTCAAATCGCGTACAACCGCAAGGGTGATGTCACCATCAATACTTTTTAGTTTGTCCCGAAAATCTTCCGCTATCTCTGATAAGAGCAGAAAGCCTGCGCCAATAATTACCAGTTCTTTGCGCTCTTTCATATATGCGATAATCCTCGTCATATCGCTTTGGCTAATCTTCAGTATTGACGATGTCTCCTCAATGGTGGGCATTGAGTATCCGGCTGCCTTGATGCGGTCTCTTACAGCGGAAACATTAGCCAGAAACAGAGACTCGTCAAAGGGAGCAAAATCGTTCAAGCGCACCCGGTCGTCATCGATAGTTATCCAGGACAGTTTTTGCATCAGTTTCAAAAGTTCTTTGATAAATTTAGCTTCGCTAATCGATAAGGCACGTCCTGCCTCGTCAAAGTCCATACCTTTGCGTTCCGGGTGGTCTTTATGAAATTTTGCCAGCACCGCAAGCAAGGTCTCACGCAGCTCTTCAAGTTTATTCATAGAGACAATCGTTGTATCTGTGGTCTTAATTACGCCAATCCTGCCTTTCATTTCAAGGCTGGAAATATTACCGCGGATCTCGGAAATGTCAGCTTCCATGAGAAAGAGCAAATGTTCCATTTTTATCATACCTTTGTATTCCAGAAGTGCCCTAAGCCATTCTTTGCTGTCAGTATCTCCGGATATCTCAGTAAGGTATTTTATTAAAGCGCCTTTAGTGGCTTTGTTTTTCGGGCGTTCTCCCAAGGGCAGCAAAACAACACCGCCCGCAACTGTGTGAAGGGGGCTGTACGTTCTCAAGATGAATCTGCTGTTGAGCGAGACCGTCAGAGGCTCCTCTGGAAGAAGCTGCGCTACGGCGCACTCTCCAGGAGCAATTTTATCTCTGTCAAGAAGTGATATTCTTACAACAACATCGGAGGTGCCTACATGGAGGCGCAGCCTCTGCCAGTGTTCCAGTGCCTCGGGAAATGACCGCAGCACACGGACTTTGACATCAATACACTCTGTAGGCGAGAAGTGCCCTTTGGCGGCAATGACATCTCCGCGCCTGACATCTTCAAGAGAAATGTTTGCCAAGTTAACGGCCACACGCTGTCCCGCAGAGGCGGATTGCACCGATTCACCGTGAACTTGTATGGAACGAACTTTGGCAATGGTTTTTGCCGGCAATACCTCAAGTTCATCACCCTCGCACAGCACACCGTTAAAAGCGGTACCGGTAACAACCGTGCCAAATCCGGAGATATGAAAAGCTCTGTCCACAGGAAGGAAAAAGGCACCCTTTCTGCTTTTTTGCGTTGTTGAATCTACGAGGTGCTGCAGAACGTTTTTAAGTTCCGGAAGTCCTTCACCGGTCATCGCCGATACCGGTACAATCGGACAGCCTTCAAGAAATGTGCCGCTTATAAGCGAGATAACGTCATCTTTAGCCAGTTCCAGCATCTCTTCATCTACAAGGTCAACTTTGTTGATAACGGTAATGCCGTTTTTTATGCCGAGCAGAGTCAGAATTTCCAAATGTTCTTTAGTCTGGGGCATAACTCCGTCGCCTGCGGCGATTACAAGCATTACAGCATCGATACCTGCGGCTCCGGCAACCATTTGCCTGATAAATTTCTCATGTCCGGGAACATCAACAATACTCACCGTTTTGCCTGAAGGGAGCAGAAGAGGGGCAAAACCGAGTTCTATGGTCATGCCTCGTTTTTTTTCCTCCGTTAGCCGATCACAGTCAACTCCGGAAAGCGCTCTGACAAGGGCCGTCTTGCCATGGTCAATGTGTCCGGCAGTGCCGATTACAAAAGGATATTCTCCCGTAGCCATGGTTTATCCCTTCTGCTCTGAAGGTGCGGCAAATATTTCCGCAAAGGCGCTAATTATCAGCTTTTCGTCATTAGCCCTCATTGTACGTACATGAAAAAGCAGTCTGTCATCAGAAGCCCCAGTGACAATCGGCATAGAGCCCAAACGCAGCCGCTCCGCCAAGCGCCCGGCACTGCCGAGTTCTGGCAGGCGCAGCGATACAGCGTAGCCCTTAAGTTCTGACTGTGGGAAAGTGCCGCCGCCAACCGCATCGTTTGTCTCGACAACAGAAATAAAGACCGAGCGGAGTTTTGTCGTGGCAAAGTAATTTTTTAATTTTCTGCTGAATAATGCGGCCTTTTTCTTCAGCTCTGCCGGATCCGCGAATACCATCGAAAGAGTGGGAATGTCTTGAGCTGCTCCCTTGAGATATAGGCGTAATGTTGCCTCGAAAGCAGCTAAAGTCATCTTGTCAACACGCAGAGCGCGAAGCAGCGGATATGTTCTTAATTTATCAATAATAGCGGCAGAACCGACAATAACTCCTATTTGCGGTCCTCCAAGAAGTTTGTCCCCTGAGAAAGTCACAATATCAACGCCTGAGGTCAGGCACTCTCGGACTGTTGGGTCGTTTGTCAATCCCGCTTCGCTTGTATCTACTAGCATTCCGCTGCCGAGGTCTTCCATAAATATCAGTCCGTGCCTGCGAGCAAGAGAAGAAAGTTCATCCCTTGGCACAGAGGAAGTAAAGCCGGTAATGCGGTAATTTGATGGGTGTATTTTCAGCAGCATGGAGGTTTCTTCAGTAATAGCAGAGCTATAGTCTTTGAGGTGAGTCCTGTTTGTCGTGCCTACGTCCACCATTTTTGTCCCTGACAGAGACATAATATCGGGAATTCGAAATGATCCGCCGATCTCAACAAGCTCTCCGCGTGAAACAATAGCCTCTTTGTCTTTCGCTAAAGCACCTAGTGCGAGGATAACAGCTCCGGCATTGTTGTTAACCACAATTGCGGCCTCCGCTCCAGTAAGGCGGCATAGCAGCCACTCGACATGGTCGTTTCTATGTCCGCGCTGCCCCTCTTCAGGAGAGTATTCCAGTGTATTATAGCTTCCGGCGATATCGTTAACAGCCTTGATCGCCGAGTCTGCAAGCAGAGACCGTCCGAGGTTTGTGTGCAAAACAACGCCGGTAGCGTTGACCACCCGTCGCAGAGTAGGTTTGGCTTTGACGGCAATGCGTTTTTTAGCTTCACGGATAATACTGTCTGTATCAAATGCCAAATCAGGTTTGTCCTGTATTTTTTTTCTGTATTCAGCAAGAATCGCACTGATGATGGCTTTTACTGTTTCACGCCCTATTTCTGACTCATATTCCGCAATCCAAGTCTGAGACAATAGTTTGTCCATAGACGGTATTCTTCTCATCGCGTTCTGGATTTCTTCCTTCAAGGAAAATCCCCCTGTCATCATGTTTATCTTTTTTATTATCACCGCATGTTTTTGTTATTATAACGGCAAAATAAAAAAAAAAAAAA
>RRZU010830496.1_pt1 | contig 14290 bp, 9 predicted proteins | sample 2165561 | NCBI WGS metagenome assembly RRZU01 (sample SAMN10456909, study PRJNA506462) | wastewater metagenome | isolation source: wastewater sludge | place: USA: Moscow, Idaho
GCAGTGTCTTGTTCATGCTCATTGAGCAGTGCGACGACGTCATCAAGGAATGCAACCTGGGTCATGTGCCCATTCTTGCCAACGGCATTCTTGAACTTCCTGAGCTTCTCTGCGTCAAGCTCCCCCTCGAACCATTTGCCAGGGTCACTCATCGCATCTGCGACGGCTGCGAGCTTAGCCTCCTTACCCTTCACCACATCGAGACCCTTCTTCACGACGTCGGGTACGTTCGGGTCGTCCGCGATCTCTTTCGCCGCCTGCGAGAACTCCGTCTTCGCGCTCGCAGCCAGATCGCTTACCAATGCGGTTGCGTCGAGCATCGCCTGACTCGAGTCAGGATGCACGCCGAACTCGTGCGCCTCCTTGTAGTCCTGCCCCCGCTCTTTCAAATCGGTCCAGAAGTCAGACGCCACGTTCCTGATCGGTCGCCCGAGGTGCTCCGCAATAGGCGTGAGCACGTCAACCCCCTTGCCGAGGAACTCGTCCACGGTCCTTGCGCCTGCCACGGCGCTCTTCAGGTGATCCTTCGCCTCTTGAGGCAGGATATCGAACAGGTCAGTTGCCTTCTGCTTCGTCGCGTCCCATGCCTTGCCCATCTCGGCCTTGGCTTTGTCGAGTGCCTTGCCGGGTAACTCCGTACCCCTGTCCAGACCATGCGCCACAGCGCCGTGCATACCTGCGATCGGCAACGTGCCCGTCACGCCCCCTGCGAAGGCTTCCCCTGTCGACGACGGGTCGAACTGGTAGTTAGGGTCGTAGGCACCCTTGTGCATCTGGCCAACGACATCCATTCCGGCTATACCTGCGCCGCCGGCGACGGAGTTGCTCGCCACCTGACCAAGCGTGCGCCCGAGCGTCGGTGCTTCGGCGCGCGTGAGAAGTTGACCACCCATCATGTTCGGTACTGCTGCACCGACGTAGGCCTGCGCTGCGCCGACGCCCTGTGAACGCAAGAAGTTCTCACCAGGAGTCATATTCCGCGCTGCTGGGTCATTGTGCATCTGCAGCGCCTGCTCGCCCGCCATGAACGGCTGGAAACTTGCAGCGCCGGCCAAGTGGCCCGCTCGAGCAAGCTCCGCACCGCGGAGGCTGGCGATAGCTCCAGCGCCGCGGCCAACGAGGCCGGCTGCGCCGCCTAGAGCCAGGTACGGCCCGAACTCACCGAGCTTGCCGCCGGCGTAGTCGATGAAATTCCCCGGACTCTCGACAGCCTCGCCGATGGTGCGTACACGCGGTGCGTCGAGTTTTGACTGCTGCTCCGTGGCGTTGGCGTTCGCGTACCAGTCCTGCGCCGTCTGCTGCGCACCAAGCACGTCAGCGATGCTCGCGCCGTAACCCTGTAGCCCAGCCTTCGCGCCGCCGTAGGCACTGCGTAATCCACGGGCGATCTGCGACTCGCCAAGGTTCGAACCGCCCAGTTCGTAGGGAGTTATCTCAGCCTGCGGCACATCTCCTTGAAGGTGTGCATACGCTCCTGGGTAAAGCTGGCCGAGGCCTCGGTAACCTTCCATGCGGACTCCTATTTGTCCTGAATCGCGTCAGCGAGAATGTCGTTCGTGGGTGTCTTCGTCGCCTGCAAGCCGATCGTCTTGACCGGTTCGGTGTATCTGAACTGCTTGATGTTCCCACTCAGCGGCTTGCCATCCTTGAGGATGTGTGGGAAGTACACCGTTGTGCCATCCTTGCTGATGTGCGGCGTCCAGTGATCCAGGCGGATCGAGTCGCCCCTGTCCGTATCACCCGGCCAGACCCCCATCGTTGCCAGTGCCCGCTGGCGCACCTTGAACTGCTGGAGCATCTTCGCGTGGTCCGCTTCATCCAGCTCGGCAGGATCGCGAGATTTCCCAGTGCGTGGGTTGATCCACTTGGCTTTTTGCGTGCCGCTCTTCGCCTCTTCGAGGTTTGCCTTGACCGTCGCGCCGGCCATGCGGTGGAACTGTGAGATGGCGTCGGCGTCCGGCACATCCTCGTTACCGTCTTTGCCACCCTTGGTGATCAACTGCGTCTCGAGCTTCTTCTGGAGTTTCTCCTGTTTCGCACCCACTGCGGCGTCTTCGAAACGGGCCTGCTCGATCTGAGTGTTGCGCTGTTCGTAACCTAGCTTGGCTTTCGCCATCTGCTGCGTGATCATCTGGTTCTGCGCCGCGAGTTGGTGCTGTCCAAGCGCCCGTGTGCCAGGATCGACGCTCGCCATGTTGTGCAGCGCCTGCGCCATGACCTCATCGCTGGTCGTGCCGCCACTCTGAGAATTTGCCCCTGGAGCCTGCATAGTCTGACCGAGAGCACGAGAGGCCATGCTACTCGTGCCGCGGCGCTCATCCTGGACCTGCTGCAGGTCGATACGGTTCTGCTGAGCGCGGCGCTGTGCATCGGCGTAGGCAGAGGTCTTCTCCCAGGCCTGGTTCGCAGAACCGTCCGCACCAACGTATTGATTCGGTCCCATATCGTTCAGAGCCACGGTGGTGCCGAGGGCATGGCGCTTGACGCCGGGCATCATGAGCCCGTTGTTCATCGCTTCACCAGTCACTGTCATCGCCCCATAGCCGAGCGACCGAGCGTCGGTAGCAGGGGCTGGGGCAACCGTTACCGGCGCTTGGTCCGTTCCGGCGTTATCGGCCCTTCTCACTTGTGCCTGATCGCCCTGCATCGCTGGAGGAGCGATCGCGGTAGCCGGCGGCACGGCTTGTGGCTCCCCGGAGATGGAGTTGCTCGCTTTCTGCAGGACTGACCCGATGGCGGTATTGATCCCTCGGACAGACTTCTGCACGGAACCTTCTTTGATCCCCGCAGCCTCGCGACTTGCTCTGTCACGAGCGATCATCGCGTCGGAGTCCTCAAAGTAATCCGGTGCCCCGCCGAGCTTCTCGTTCGCCCAGTTGATCCCTTCGCGAGCAGCATTCATACCCTTGTTCGCCAGATAGCCGCCGCCGCCACTACCTATGAGACCGCCGGCGACAGTGCCTGCGACCGGAGTGACGAACGAGCCTGTGATGCCGCCGCCAACCGCGCCGAGCGTCCCACCAGCCAGCACCCCGAGGTCGCGAGCAAACAACTGTGCTCGCTCCCCATGGGTCAGCCCACCATGGCGGTCGTCGTACGCATCCCAGTGATCGCCGGTCTGCAGCGCTGTGCCTGCGCCCATACCTAGTCCGGCACCTTTGGTCAGGTACTTGTTGCCCTGCGCATCCACCTTGACCATGCCTGGGATCTCACCCTTGGCGATCGCCTGACCATAGGCGCGCGCTCGATCAGTGATTGGCATCGGCGCTTTCTCGACTGGCTGCATAGCAGGCTGAGCTGCAGATTGAGCTACGGTCGAAGCTTTCGGTTCCATCCCAAGCGCCTTGCCCGCGACTTTCTGTGCGCCTCCCTTGAGGGCGTCGAACACCTTGTCTGACAAACCTCTGCGCACATTCGCTTCTGCGGCTGGTGCAGGCGTCTCGGTGATCGGTACGGGTCGAATTGGCGCGGCTTGTACCTGCGCTGCACCAACAGGCTCGCCTGTCAGCCCGCGTTCAGCACGAAACTGCGTCGCTTCAGGGGACCATCTCCCAGCATCGAGTGCGCCTGCAGCAGTTCTCGGATCGAGTCCGTCAGCATAGTGCCCACCCTGCGCCAGCCCGCGGCGCGGCTCGCGGCCACCGTTGGTGCTCTGGATGATGTCCTCGATCGCGTCGACCGCATGAGGGTTCTGCGTCGTGCGCGCCGGCAGGATCATACCTCGCTCGCCGTCGCTGACGCGAATGTCCTCGCCGGCGAAGCGTACGGGGATCTTGTCCTCGCGCGGCCCGCCCCGGCCTTGAAACTCGAACTGCTCGACCTCACCGCCGTTGGCGTACTCTCGAGCCTCGGCGTTTGCCGCGTTCCGCTGCACAATCAACCCTCGTGTATCCAGCGGGTTCACCTGCTCGCGCCGCGCCGGCGGGGCGTTCCCGCGCGCCTCATCAACCATCTGACCAACCAGACCGCCGATCCTACGGACATGACCCATAAAAGTATCCGGGACGTCGTATACAGATTTTGCAGGTTGATTCTGTAGGGGCTGCACCGCGCCGCCGTCAGCGAACCCGGCCTGCGCACCCAGCCGCGTCGTTGCCTGCTGGCGGATTGCCGCCTGCATCTCAGGTGGTGCATTCGGAGCAAGACCCGCGCCGCCGAAGCCGAGCGATGCAATCCCGCGGGCGCGCATGGTGTTGCGCACGTCTGCCCCGTCGTTGCGGAAGACCTTCGCTCCACTGCCGCGTGAGAACGAGAAGCGGGCGTTCGGATCCTGCCCGGACAACATTGCTTTCTCGGCCAGGGTGGTATTCGCGAGTCGATCCTGCACCTTGGCCGCGGCGTCCCGCTGCGTCACCGCGTCAGGACTGTAGTGGTTGTTGTAGGTCGCCTCGGACATGCCACTCTCGATGTACCGCTGCTTGTCCGCAGCGACGCGACCTTGGCCTGTGTCGCTGTAGGCCCCCACCGGCAAACTGCCGTCCGTCTTCAAGGGTCCCTGCGAGATCGTGCTGCGCTCGCCCGTAGCGCCCGCGAGCGAACTCTGCCCGAGAGACTGACCCGTGCCCGGTGCGGGTGTAGCAGCTCCTCCGAGCTGCATCGAAGCGGGTTGTCCTGCTGCTGCTACCATACCCGCGCCTCCGGGCTGTTGCGTCATCTGACTAGCTCCGCCGCCAACCGTCCCCATGTCGCCGAATGAGTTCCCTTCGGCCGACTTGTACACGTCCGTTGTGCCTTGGGCGAAGCCTGGACGGCACGCCCCGAGGGTCCGCCGCTGCGCCTTCGCCTTGAATGCCCGTGTCATTTTGCTGTCCATTCTCACCTCACCATCTATATATGCTGCCATTCTACTACAGTTCGATCGCCCGATCAGTCGCCTGCTCAGACAGCGTCGTTTCCACTCACCCCGTAGCTCGTACCGGCCGACGCATGCAGGTTGCCGAACAATGACGTCGCCATCTGTGCCAGCGCAGCCAGCTCGCCGAGGAGCAACTTGAGCTTGTCCTCGATCATCGTCAGTGATGCCACCTGGTTCTTCTCTGCCGCCTGCAGCGCCAAAGCGACGTTGAACTGTGCGTTTTTGGTGGCGAGTTCCGCCGCGGAAGTGCGCGCGCCATAGTACCCACCGGCCGCCGTGATCAACCGACTCTGCGCCTCGTAGCCACTGCCGACGAGCTGTGTGGCTGTGGGTGACACGCCACCTAGTGTCTTGAGGTAGTCAATGGATGCACCCATCGCGAGTTGTCGAAGCCCGATGAGCTTCTCGACGGCGAACTTCAACTGCTCAACGCTGGCGATCGTAATCTTGCGCCCCGAGGCAGCGATTTCCCCCTGGGCTGTCTGCTGAATGGTCAATACTGCTGCTGTCGCCGCACCCGGCGGCATCGGGAAGCGCGCCGCGGCGAAGCGGGCCACAGCGGCGTCTGCCGCGCGATTCGCCTCGGCGAGGATGCGGTCCTTGTCGTCTGTCAGCATCTGCGCCGCCGTCGCCGCCGGCAGGCCGGTGGGCGAGGCCAGCGCCGCCTGTAGCCAATCTTCGGCGGCAGTATAGGCCATTCCCTCGTCGGGGAAGAAGCTCGCCCGGAAGTCCACCATGCCCTGCACGAGCTGATCCCACAACCCCTGTTGGGTGCTGTCGAACAAGGCGATCAGCGCCTCGGCGGTGAGCGACGTGGGGATCGAAACTCCAGGGTCTGTGGGGGTGGTCGCCGTCGCAGTGCCGGCGCTGATCGTCGGCGTCGCCGCCGTGTCTATCCAACCAGTACCGCCGACGTTGGTGATCGCAGAGAGCTTCGCCTCGTACGCAGCGTACTTGTCGTTGGCCTGATTCCACGAAGCATTGATCAACCACGCAGGGTACTGCAGTGTGGCAAGTGCGCCGGGAGTAAATGTCCCGGTAGGGACGGTAATGATGTCGGCCATGTCAGATCCTACGAGTAGTTGGTACGGCTTCGAACGACAGCGCCGTCATCGTGAACGCTGCCCCCTCAGTGTTGCGCAGTTCCAGACCGAACCACGTGGAGTACAACCCGCGACCGACATAGAAACGGTTCGTCTGCTCGCCAGCCCGGCAGTGCGTAGCGAGGTAGGTGTAGCGATTCTCTACATCATCCCGATCGGTATACGATACGGTCAGCGACATCTGCGTGTTCGAAACGCCAGCCACATAGACCGACGGCATGTGCTTCAACATATCCGACTCGAAGTCGATCCGGCCGAAGTCAACGAATGTGTCAATCAGCGCGACTGGGTCAACCACATAGACGCCGTCGCCCCGCGTCGCGTAGTTCCTCGACACGGAGGTGTAGTCCCACCCGCTGTACGTCGTCGCTGCGAGGTTCTCGAGATTCACACACCACCCCGAGGTCACTACCCTACGGTATCCCCCGACCGTGTAAATCACGGCGGTGCCGACCTCGGGAGGAGTCAGGTCGGTGGTGTCCTGCATTGGAACGGTCACTTGCCCCTGGATCGTGGCGGTCGCCAACCCCATCGTGGAGAACCATCCCACATCAGTGCGATCAGGGATGGTAAACGCAGTACCGGGCACCGCACCGAACGGAACCACGTCGACAATTTGTCCTTGAACATCGCCCAGGTCCCCCGGTATCCAGTACGTCCTCGTGGTTGTCGCGATGTACACCCCCGTCTGCGCAGAGATGGCAATGCACACCGATGCGGGGAACTGTAGCCTGCCGGACGCAGGTAGGAAGTACCCCGGTCGGTAAGGTGACCCAATGCAGACAGAACTGCCTATGAAGCTGCACAACCGGCCGTTGTGCTCGAACAGTGTGCCGGGTAAAAGCACCGACTCAATTCGCTCTGTCGCTTCCCTACCGGTCGGCAGCGCAACCACGTCGTAGGTCGTGTCGCCCCCGGCAACCGTCGTCAGCAGGTAGGGCAGACTGCCGTTGCACGCGGAGAGATAGACATTGATGTGCGTTGCTCCAACTAGCGCACCTGGCAGAGTAACCCGGAAACCGCCCACCGTCGTTCGCTCCACGGACAGGTATGGGGAGATCCCACCCTCCTCGATCAAGGTCGCCCCGGACTTGCGACAGTAGCTCAGGGCGACCAGGTACTTACCCACCGGTAGTGCGCCGCTGATCAAGGTCGCGCTTGGAGCAACCGGGGTATCCAGACCGATCGGGTACGCCGTATTGTCCGCCAAGCGACCGCTGTCCGTGCCGTTGCTGTAGTACAACTCGCCGGCCATCTCGGCATAACTCATCGTTGAGTTGCTGACCAACACCTTGACCAGCGTTTCCGAATACGTTGGGAGAGTAATTGCGTAGAGGACGCTGCTTCGAACGAGATACCCGGCCGTCGCGCTGATCATGCGCAGGCTGTGCGGCGCGGTCATCGCCTGCAGCAGCGTCAGCCCGATCCGCGAACGAAGGCGGCCGGCGTTATCCACATCGACGTTGTCCGCCGCCGCAAGATAATCGCCTTTCCGATCGCGCTGGTTAACGTGCAGCGCAGACTTCGGCAGGCGATTATTTACACCGAGAAACGGACCTAGTTTAGATAACCTCATTCAACCCCCTCATGCCGGAATACCGCCGACCACTCCAATGAATGTCGGGAAATCGCTCGATTCCAGTTCATAGCCTCCCTCCACCGAAAGGGTGCGGTTATTCACGTCTATCGAGTACAGTTGATAAAACTTGCCGCCGAAGTAATTCTTGAAAGCCCACATGGTCTGATAATCCCCGTCCGGGTTTGGGGAGCGGTCAAACCAGTAGTTATAATCTGCAAAGATTGACGCATAACTACCAGTGCGAAGAAATACCTCTCCAACCACTTGCATGGAGACAAAGTATACGCTCAGTCGGGTAATCGCACCAGTGGTGTAGTGATACGACGCACCGGGCTCTCCGACGAATGGAGCGATGGGGGCATCTGTTGGCGGCTCTGATCCAATATCTGCCCATTCCCCATGTCCGGTAAATGCAGTCCAGGTGGCCAAAACCTCTTCGTCGTAAGGTGTCAGATTATGGTATGCATAACCTCCCTTATATTTGTCCGGCCCCCAGATATACGGGAGTCCGTATTTATCCAGTTGTGCTTTCCCGCGACTGCCTCCTCGGTCCCACACTACATCCTTTATCCCATCCACCGTTGTGCCGGCCCAAGTCACAGGGAACTTGTGACCAACCCGGTTACCAAAATCCCAGTTCCAGATGTAGGTGTCCGACATCGCGTACGCGTAGGGGTCTCCGCGCTGATAGATGTTCACTTCTCGCGTATCATCGTAGTTTGCCACCGTTGTCATGGTGACCAGATAAAAAGCGCTGCGGTCTCCTACCGGCACAAAAGCACAACTGTCGCGCGTACTCCCTCCAGTCCATATTTCTGTCCTCCGCTCATCCCACGCCCAAAAACTTCGTGAGTACCACTCGGCGACATCGCTACTTGGGCTATATCCAATTACTCGTTGCCGTTCGTTCTCAACGTGCGCCGTGAGCTCATACTTGCTGTGGTAACTCTCCGTCGGTATCCTTCCATCGTGCAGCGTGCAGAACCACCCCGGTGCTATTCCTGTCACCCCATACCAGTTTTCTATCAGGGTGTGCTCCGTGGTAACAAGTGACTCCGTCTTAGAGCTGAGGTCCTCAATGTGCCCGTCTGTCCAGCGCAGCACTTCCAACCGGTCTTTCTTCCAGAACACAAACATCGCCGTGCGGGTTGCCTTCGGTCGCCCAGAGTAATCCCCACCGGAATCACGGAGCCCGAGGTTGTAGGAAGCGCACGCATCCAGCGCGGTGATGCCAACCTTCAGGTAGTGCTTGCCTACTGGAGCTGCGCCGGACTCGACTACGGCGAATGCGGCCTTTGGTCTAGCCAGCATGGTGTCGTAGGAGATGAGCAACTGACAGTGGTGGGCCATCTGCCAGGAGTTATCTGCGAAAGTTTCCAGGCAGACGGTATGCGCGCGGTTGCCCTCATCGTTAAAAGCCCACCCGTGATCCGGTGATACCGCCGTGCCGTTGACGTACTGCGGCATGGCCTCTGGAGCGAGGATGATCACGATCTGTGCGTGAATGGTCGGCTCGGCGCTCAAAAAGTTCTCGTTGGATGGAAAGCCGCCGAATTCGTCGAGCACCAGCTTGACGTCGTCGAAGTATTTCTTGTGACCCGTCTTCGCAATCTCCCCGAGAATGTACGCGCGAAACTCGGGCAACGCCGTAACCGGCTCGACCTGTAGCGGCATCGCCTTGACGCCCGCTGTGGAAATCTCGATCAGCCAATACTGCTTGTAGCTCACGTCGTCAACTGTGTACGTCCGCGTGAATACTCCGTGGGTACGGCCCCACTCCCACGCAAATGTGTTCTGTACACCCTTGGCAATGTTGTCCTTCGTCCAGACCGCAGACGGTGGTAGCGTCAATGGGTGTCCGAGCGAGTCACGGAATGCGTTGATCGCCCGCGCAATGATCGCGTCCTCACGAAGCTTGCCGTACCCAAGAATGAGCTGCACGAGGCGGCACATCTTGCCAGTGTACATCGACGGTCGCTGCAGCGTGTATTGAGTGTCCGCGGTGCCCCCGGAGATGCGCGCCGGCATGGTTGCGTGCGGGCGGATATTTAGGCGGGCGCTCACCAAAGGGTGCGAGCTGTAGCTGAACTTCTCGATGCTGTTCTCAGTGGGAGCGTAACTATGCCCCTCACCGGTCACCGCCCCGGACAGGAAGGAGAACATCCCGAAATTCGAGTTCTGCGTCGTCGCGCGAATGTGGATGCCGTCCATACCATCGCCGTATGTAAACAGCACCGTTGCTTCGCCCCACGGTTGTCTAAATATCCGCGATGCCCGACCACGCCCGCTCACTGGGCGCAGCACCCGCCACTCTTGCTGAGCCATTTGCAAGAAGCGCGCGGCGGCGATCGTATTCCCCTCGTAGCTGATTCTCATGCGTGTCCCGCAGTCGCGTTGCCGAATGCGCTCATCGCAGCGGGGGTCGGGTGAAGGTAATCAATCTCTTCGAGCACGTCACCTTGCCGGTAGTCCCAGTCGTCGCGACCCCACTCCTCGCCGAGGATGCCGGGGGTATCGACCCACTGATCGAACTTGTGCATGACCCCGTAAGGCGGTACGCCCCACAACGTTGCCACGTCGAAGCTGGGCGGGTAAACGAAGATCGGGCTGTGTGACACGTAGGGGGCGCCGAAACTCTGTGTCAATCCAAGCGTGGTATTTTTCACTCGGTCGTGAGTTACCTTCGTCGCCCACCAAGGAGCATCTGGACCAGGGAAAGGCCAACCATGCGGGGCAATACCCACTGGGTGAAGGTACAGCGGGATCATGCTGCCTGCGCCAAACTGGGTTGCGATGAAGCCCTGCATCTGCCGCGGCTGGTTCCAGTATGTCACCGCCGTCTGGTTGCCAAACAGCACGTCGAGGAACGACCAGGGGTACAGATACTGGAACTCCTGCGCTGCCCAGGCGACACCGAAACGTGTATCGACGAATCCCCGTGGGGTGATGCGGGTGTGGGTGAGGCGTGCTGTGCCAATCTGGCCAGCGTAATACACCCCTGGGTGCCACATGTAGATGCGGCGAATCTTGGTCGATACCCACTGCGTACCGAACACCGTACGCACCCCTGCCGACACGTTTGCGTACTGCCGGTAGTTCTTGACCAGCGCGGTACCGAAGAAGGTGTGCACCAGACCATTGATGGTGATCTTGTGGTTCTCGACCTTCGCCGTGCCAAAGGTCGTTGCAAGGATGCCAGGTGGGTACGCCTTGCGCGTCTTGTTGTAGACGTAGAGCGTGCCGAAGACGGACGACTGCCAGGCCGAGGGATGCAAGTCGCGGTTCTGCACCAGCGCTGTACCGAAGCTCCCGAACTTCGTGCCGTTGGCGTAGAGGTAGCGCCGAAGGTTGCTGACCCATGCAGTGCCGAATGCTGACGTGGAGAATCCCGCTGGCCGTGTAGTACGCCCAACAGAGAGAGCGCCGAAGGCCGTTGAGCTGAAACCTGTGGGGTAGACAAACTGTGTCAGGACCCTGGAGACTTCATGTGTACCATACTGCGCTGACGCAATGCCGACAGGGTACGTATAGAGAGTAGTGCTGGAAGGAGCGATGTACTGCCGAGAGATCGGCGCTAAGACTACATCGGGTGAGCGGTACGACTGACCTACTGCTGGGACAAGGGTTACATCAGGCGTGCGGTACGACTGCCCTGTGCTTGGAGCCAACCTGACCTGATTAACCATGAACTAGGTCGCCAGCGTGAATTTAAATCCGCAGTCCACCATAGTGACGTTACTACCAGTTGTGAGGCTTAGTGATACCAACGTGACCTGGTTATCTGTAGCCGTTGTTCCAACCGGCGTGTAAAGTTTTGGAGTTGTACCTGTCGACGAGTAGCTGCCGATCAACTCGGCGTAACCCGCAGTACCCGTTCCTGTGGCTGCGACGACCTTTGTCGCTGCCATGTTAACTATCCCGTTCACATCCGAGTTTGTGAAATCTTCACTATAGAGGTTGAACGTTGCCAAGATCGGATCACTATTTGCCGCGTTCGGATCGAGGGTGGATAAAGTGCCGCTGCGGACATTGAGGGTCAGAGGTCTCGACGTACTCGTCTTTTCCAACCAGCGATGCTTGTAGCCCACCAAACTGTGCTGAATTGCCGCCGCGCAGACCAGATTGCGAAACTCAAAGTTGGCTTTACACCCGTTTGAGAAAGCCGCTGCCGATAGCGCAAAGGATATATCGCTTGCAACCGGGTATGTGACTAGGGACATATTGTAGCCGAAAGACCTACTGCATCCGAAACTACCGCTGCTCCCGTTATCAAACCCGTTTGAATACTCCGCACTTGGCCCAGTACCTACTGAGTTTGAAGAAGCGGTCATGGCGAATACGCGCGCGTTTGCCATGCTTGTCTGTGCTGCCGTGGCTATACATAACCCGATACGCTCGTCACCATACCCGTTATATGGGCAGGTGCCTGTCGAGAATGTCCCTCTGGCCCGGTTCCATTTAAATCCATTACCATTTGGCAACTCCTGCCAGTCTGCTAATAAGAATCTACCACTTGTACCAGAGCCCTGCGTGTCTGGTTTCCTACGGATATTTGTGTTGGAGCCGTCCGTCCAGAAATCATCGGTATTGTGGTTCCCCATAAGTATCATCGCAATACCGGGCAGCTCGCTCCCGTAAGTATATGGAACCACTGCCGCATCGCGCATGACAGTGCCGACCATGTAATTCCACGACATGGCAATTCCATAGAGCTGCGCTGCGCGAGCAGTCAACCAGGCCATCGCTGACCCTTACGGTTTGAAGATGCGGTTAGCCCCATTGTCCCACACCACGATGATGTCACCGCCATTCGGCGTGATCGGGAGGCCGGTCGAGCTGTCGATGTACGCGATGAGTGTATCCGTTGCGGATGAACCCGTGTGCTTAGCGAGGATGATGGCTTGGCAGATCGCACCGGTAACCGACGAGAATGTTACGTCGGCGGCATCCGCCGCACCAGCAACCACCGCCTTGGAAGCGAGCGCAATCGGGCCGGCGACCACCCCCGAAGTGACGCTAGTCATCACGCTATGCGCAGTAGTGTCGACGTGATAGATCGTGGTATCGACGAGGTAAGCATCGACAGCCTGTGCCACCCAGTCAAAAGACGACAGCATCAGCGTGCGCCCGGAGTCGTAAAGAGAATTAGCCATGCGTTTGTCCTAAATTAACTAGACGATCTCTAGTCGTACTTCGTCCCCGCGATCCTCAGCGTCCTGAATGCGGGAGATGATTTGTCGGATCGTGTCGGGGCACGGCAGCACTCCGGCAATCGTGCAGATGCGACCGAGGAAAATGCTGCCGGCGGTATCCGGCGCGCGCTCCGCGCCGTACATCCAGGCGTCGCTGAACCCAGGGGCGCGGATTGCCGGCAGATAGTCTTCGAATCTGTGCGAGACCGAGAGAGTCAGAGGGTAAATCCCACGCGGCACGGGCTGATCGTCCTCACGTGTGTAACAGATCCGCTTGCCCGCGACGTACAGCTTGCCAATCCCCGACGTACTGCGGAAAAGCAGGAAGGTCTGCTTCATTTGTCAGGCTGCCCGACAATTGCCTTCAGGCGACTCTCTGCCGCCCGTTCAAGCATGAACAACAAACGTGTGCCCATGTGGCCGCCGATACCAGCCGCCGCAGCACAGAGTCCCGCAGGTTGCTCCCATGTGCTCAGCAGCATAAATATCCCGACACCGACGAACCCCGACGTGAAGAGTTCACCAACCAGCTCAAGCAAACTGAACTTGCGTGGGTTACGGGCTTTCATGCGAGCCCACCAATTCACAGCGCCGCCGGAGAAACCCATTCCTGCAGCGAGTAACCAGGTGGCGAGTGTCCATGCGCTTGGGTCTTTATCTGGCATCTCATATCCCGCCGTAAGCAACACTTCTTGGTTTGGCTCGGCCGCGATCGAGTTCTGCTCGCGCCTCGGTGCAATAGGAGCGAAACACCTTATCGAATTCATTGGCTCGTCCTTTATCAAACGTTTCCGCGTCTTGTTTCAGGTGTGCGCAGCGATGCATCCACAGAGCGAGGTGAGTGTGATGCTCCTCGCCGACGTCGTCGAATTCGAACGTCAGGTCTGGTGCCACCGGATCGATGTTGATGAGTGGTAGCCTGTACACGTAGAGTTGTGCGGTGTCGTTGATCTCCGGGACCTGGACCCATCGGCACTTGCCGCGTTCAGACCCAATGACCATGTAGCGCACCGGGCCGGGCAGGGAGTCCATGAAGATCGGTCGAATCCGACCGTAGTCGTTGTCGCGCATAAAGGTCAGGTCGCCCTGGTTCTTGACCTCGATTTCTCCCTGGTCAGACGCCCGATAAGCCTTCATGATGCGGAGTATGCGCTTGTCGTATGCGCCGACTTTTTCACCGGCAACAATCGACGCTTGCGTGATGCCGTTGACGCCGCCTTGCATTGCGGCGTGCGTGGCTGCGCAAGTACCAGTTGAGCTGACCGCCCAGCCGTTCGGCATCGCACCGTAGCCTTCGTTCGTCGTCAAGGTGACCACAGCGCCAACCGATGAGGCTGTGAAGAAAGTGTTGTGCGTAATCGCCGTCGCTGCGTTGATCTGTGTGACGAGCTTCGCCGCAGTCACTGTCGGCGAGGTGGCGTAGGTGACACCTGTGCCGAGGATGTCGACCCCGTTCACCGTGACGCTGGTGAAAGTGCCACTGGTGCCGGTGACCGTGAGAGTTCCTGTGGATACTCCATTGGACATGGCCACGTAGGTCGCGCTGCACGTACCTGTCGAC
>RRZU010591382.1_pt1 | contig 14289 bp, 8 predicted proteins | sample 2165561 | NCBI WGS metagenome assembly RRZU01 (sample SAMN10456909, study PRJNA506462) | wastewater metagenome | isolation source: wastewater sludge | place: USA: Moscow, Idaho
GTTGAAAATTAATCGTTTTTTTTAACTTTGTGCAATTAATACCAAAAGATTGCTGAGTCGCCTGAAATGCTGAGTTTTTTCAGGCGATTTTGCAATAAACTCAACGAAAACACACCCGAATGAATAACTTTATAGTTCGTACATTGAGCGGAGCTGTATTTGTACTCTTAGTAATAGGCTCTATACTATGGCATCAGTATGCTTTTATTGCTGTTTTTTCTCTAATTGCAGCAGGTGCTGTGCGCGAATTTCATAAAATAACCAATGTCGAAGGGCAAATTGTTGTTCCGGTCATTCTGGGTGTAATAGGGGCATTATTGCTGTTTATGGCTTCTTTTTTCTATGCTTCGGGGAGTCTTCATATTTCGCTTTATCCTGTTTACGGCTTGTATGTGGTGATGGTTCTTATTGCGGAACTTTACCGAAAAAAAGCAAATCCGGTGCATAACTGGGCATACTTTATACTCGGACAGCTTATCATTGCTCTTCCGTTTTCATTGCTGAATTTTATTTCGTTTGTCGATGGCGTTACATACAAACCACTTTTGCTGATAGCTTTGTTTGCAACTATCTGGATAAATGATACAGGAGCATACATTATTGGGGTCTCATTTGGCAAGCACCGCTTATTTGAACGGGTGTCGCCTAAAAAATCGTGGGAAGGATTTTTCGGTGGTGCTCTGGCAGCTTTGGCTGCGGGCTATGTTTTTTCTGTTTTTATTCCGGATTTAACACTGGTTCAGTGGTTGCTTTTTTCGCAAATTGTTGTTGTTTTTGGTACCTTTGGCGATTTAATTGAATCGTTGCTGAAGCGAACTATAGGTACAAAAGACTCAGGCAATATACTTCCGGGGCACGGAGGGTTCCTCGATCGTTTCGACAGTATGTTGCTGGCAGCTCCTGTCATTTTTATTTATCTGAGCTTTCTTTTTTGAAGTTAGAAGTTCCGCTGCGCGGAATGTCGAAGACTCCATCAGTAGATTGACGTTTTGCGGGTCTGAAGCTCATACACAGCCATCAAGAGAATAAGGTACACTGTGCCAAATAACATAAAAATATAGAATATGAACTTTGATGATATACGTTGTTATTACGACGAAGAAATTCCTGCTGCTTTTGAACGATTAATTGAGGAAAAGCAATTTATGAAGGTGGTAAGTACCATTTACCCCTTGTTGCCAAAGGAACTGATTAAGCAAAGGCTTACATCTTTTCGATCGGCTCTCGATTTCCAGAAAGGCATGGTTTACCCTTTTTTACAACAACTGGATGTAAATCAAAGCAAAGGAATTGCGCTATACGGTGTTGAAAATATCGATAAAGCAAAGTCGTATTTGTACATTTCAAACCACAGAGATATTATTCTCGATTCGGCATTTTTGTGCTACAAACTTATTGACAATGGAATGGATACGGTTGAAATTGCTATTGGCGACAATCTGTTGGTTTTCCCGTGGATAGAAGAATTGGTACGTATCAATAAGAGTTTTATTGTTAAACGCGGATTAAGTGCCCGTCAGGTATTGGAAAGTTCGCAAAAAATGTCAGCTTATATTCTTCACACCATTGATGTAAAAAGTCAGTCTATTTGGTTGGCTCAACGCGAAGGTAGAGCGAAAAACTCTGACGACCGCACACAGGAAAGTTTACTGAAAATGCTGAACATGTCGGGCAAAGGCACTGTTGCCGATAACCTGGCTGCGCTGAATATTTGTCCGCTTTCTATTTCGTACGAATTTGACCCCTGCGATTACCTGAAAGCAAAAGAATTTCAACAAAAACGCGACAATGCTGATTATAAAAAGTCGCAAATGGACGACCTTATAAATATGCAAACAGGCGTTATGGGCTACAAAGGCAGGGTAGAATACAAAATGAATGGTTGTGTAAATACCGAAATTGTAAAACTCGGCGAACAAATAAGCAACAAAGCCGAATTGTATACTGCTATAGCCCAATTAATTGATTCGAAAATACATGGGGGCTACAGCATTTACAATGTAAATAAAATTGCCTACGACCTCTTGGAGAGAACCGACACTTTCTCGAAAGAATACAGTCTGATGGAAAAACTGGATTTTGAAAAGTACCTCGAAAAGCAGTTAGGTAAAATTGATCTTGAAAATCGCGACGATGATTTCCTGTTACGAAAAATGCTTGAAATGTATGCCAATCCGCTTAAAAACTATCTGAAAAATCAATAATCCCGTCGTTTCTATGATAGCGCTAAGTTGTTGATATATATAACACAAGGGGAGCCGTGAAGCTTCCCTTGTGTTTTTTATGTTAATTTTTAAACCATTCCTGAAATTTTAATTTATCTTTGGTATTCGTTTGATTACTAAAATCTATTTCTAATAGCCTTTCCTTTCCTATCCTGATGAATAATAAAGTGGATCTTTTATAATTTTTGGATTTAATGCCTTCAGGCAAACTTCAATAATATAAACATTAAAGATTACCACAATGAAAACAAAACTACTTTCCTTGTGTATTACCTTTGCATTTTTAAGTGCTAATGGTCAGATTGCTATTCCAAATCCAAATTTCGAATCGTGGACACAAAATTCAATTGAAAATCTGATGTATTTTCAGGAGAATTCAAATTACAATTGTTACCGTGAAAATTTAGGCACTAATGTGTCCAAAATTACACCATCTTATCAGGGCCAATATGCAATTGAGCTGAAAACCATCGACCATTATCTGGCCTATTTTATAAATACCGATGCTAAGGAAGGAAACATGCCGGCCTGGACAAATGGAATGGCCTACAGTGGTCAGCCTACGGGAATAAGTGGATATTACAAATACAATGTGGCTACTGCCGACTCAGCATTGATTGTACTCATTTTCCGAAAAAACAGTACCGTAATTGGCGAATACATGTTTAAAATCGGAGGTGTGAAAACAGAATTCACATTATTCGACTTTGATTTTAATCCGGCATTAACTCAGACGCCCGACTCATTGATTTTTTGTATGGTTTCGAGTGATTTTATGAAAAATGAAAATGGCGTAAACGGCAGTACATTGGTGGTTGATAATGTGTTGTTAAAGGGAGTAGTGCAGCAACCTGTTGAATTAAACGGCGATTTTGAAAACTGGGAAATAACAAATATGCCTCCCAAAATTGATGATTGGGATGTAAATGATGAGGGATTTGAACGGACATCGGATGCGCAGAAAGGTGAGTATGCGTTAAAACTGACCACTTATGAGGGGGAAGAAAACGGGCAGGCTACTGCAAGGCCTGGTTACCTGAGTTCAGGATACTGGGACGATAATTGCGGTTGTTTAAAGGGAGGTTACCCGTTTTCGAACATGAAAGATACACTTGCATTTTGGTATAAGTATAGCCCGCAAAATGGCGATAAAGCGCAGGTATCTTTATCTTTCAAAAAAAACGGTTCCCAATTTGAGTACAGGGATGTTGCGCTGAATTCTTCGGCAGTTTATACGTATATGGAGTTGCCATTTCAGTTGGGCATTATTCCTGATACAGTTATTGTACAGGCTATTTCATCGTTATGGACCAATAAGGATGTGGCATACCTTGGTTCAACTCTGATACTGGATAATTTATACTTTAAATCGTCATTGAATCAGACCGGGATTACAAACGTCCATCAAAAAGACCTCTGCATTTATCCAACTATTGTTTCGAAAGAAATCTTCCTGTTAAATACAAACAATGAAGTTCAGAAAATATCCATACTGGATGTGTCCGGCAAAAGAGTTGCTTGTTTCGAAACCGCTGATTATAAAATTAATACGGCAAACTTTAGGCCGGGCGTTTACCTGTTGACGGTTTGCAATAAAGATAAAAACAGGCACTTCAGGTTTATAAAAATACAGGAATAAAGATTTACAATAAATATAGTTATCTTCGCAACTCGAATGTTACATAGCTCCCTATAATGAGAAAGAAAATTGCTTTTATTGTTAATCCGATTTCAGGAACACAAAACAAACACAACATACCTAATTTGATTCGTGATGAGTTGAATCCGTATTTTTTCGACCCCGAAATAGCATTTACCGAGCATAGGGGACATGGAAAGGAACTGGCGGCTTCATTTGTAAGTAAGAATTACGACTATGTCATTGCGGTTGGCGGCGACGGTACTGTAAACGAGGTGGCCTCGGCTATCGTAGATACACCGGTTGCTTTGGGTATTGTGCCCATTGGCTCTGGAAATGGCTTGGCGCGTCATTTATCCATTCCCATAAATGCCCGTTCGGCTATACAGCAGTTAAACCGATCGGAGGTCATTAAAATGGATTATGGACTGGTAAATAAACAGCCTTTTTTCTGTACGTGCGGAACCGGATTTGATGCCTATGTGAGTACTGAATTTGCGAAAAGCAAAAATCGCGGAGTAATGACCTATATCGAAAAAATGATAACAGGCTATTTTAACTACAAATCGCAAAATTATCATTTGGTAGGTCCGGGTATCGATCTCAAAGACAAAGCATTTGTTATAACATTTGCCAACGCATCGCAGTGGGGCAATAATGCCTATATAGCTCCACAAGCCAGTGTGCAGGATGGTGTCATGGATATTTCTATCATGAGTAATTTCCCTACCATTGCTATTCCATCGCTTGCGCTGCAGCTTTTTACTAAAACCATCGACAAGGACTTATTTGTAACTACGCTCAGAACAAACGAAGTGATTCTTTACAGAGATGAAGCCGGACCTTTTCATTATGATGGTGAGCCATATGAAGAAGGTCGGGAGGTGAAAATCAGTATTGTACGCGATGGTTTAAACGTATTGGTAAAGAAGCGATTCTGAATTTATTTATTCCTCAAAGCCGGAGCCTTATTTCCGGCTTTTTTATTCATAGATGTCTGAATTGCTCAAACTAATTTGAGTATATTTGCAACTAATACTCAACTATTATTGAACGGCAATGGTTGAAGCAAAAAGTAAGATGGATTTTTTAAACGAACTAAATGATAATCAGCGTAAAGCTGTTGAATATATTGATGGGGCATCATTGGTTATTGCCGGAGCAGGCTCGGGCAAAACACGTGTATTGACTTATAAAATTGCCTATTTACTGAAGCGGGGTTTGCACCCCACCTCAATATTGGCGCTCACTTTTACCAACAAAGCAGCGCGCGAAATGAAAGCGCGTATTGCCACTATGGTGGGCGATAAAACAGCCCGCTATTTGTGGATGGGGACTTTTCACTCCATATTCTCGCGTATTTTACGTGCCGAAGCCGAACGGATTGGCTACACCAAAAACTTTACTATTTACGATACTTCCGACTCGCAGAGTCTGATTAAAAGCATCGTAAAAGAGTTTAAACTCGACGAGAAAATATACAAGGCGAATGTGGTACACAACCGTATTTCGGCGGCTAAAAACGACCTGATTACCCCTGAAGCCTACCGTACAAACACCGACATGATAAAGAGCGACACTTACTCCAAAGTGCCGCGTTTTGCCGAAATTTACAGTTTGTACAGTGCTCGCTGCAAACAGGCCGATGCCATGGATTTCGATGATTTATTGTTGCAAACCAACCTGTTGTTTCGCAACCACGCGGATGTGTTGGATAAATACCGTAATATATTTCAGTATATATTGGTGGATGAGTATCAGGATACCAATTTTGCGCAATATATGATAGTGAAAAAACTATCGGAAATGCACGAACGCATTTGTGTGGTGGGCGACGATGCACAAAGTATTTATTCGTTCCGCGGAGCGAATATCGATAATATTCTTCAGTTCAGAAATGGGTATAAAAACACGCAAACATTTAAACTTGAGCAAAATTATCGTTCTACTCAAACCATTGTAAATGCTGCAAACAGCCTGATTGATAAAAACGAACGTCAGATTCGGAAAGTAGTGTTTTCAGAAAAGGAAACCGGTTCGCCAATTAAACTCTTATCGTCGTTTACCGATATTGAAGAGGGCGTTATGGTAGCCGATGAAATAAAAAACCTGCGTTTGAAAGGATTTAGCTATCAGCAAATAGCCATTCTGTACCGTACCAATTCGCAATCGCGTTTGCAGGAAGAGGCCCTGCGCAAACAAGGTATTCCTTATCGTATTTACGGAGGCTTGTCGTTTTATCAGCGCAAAGAAATCAAGGATGTAATTGCCTATTGCCGACTTATTTGCAATCATAACGATGAAGAAGCCCTCAAGCGCATCATTAATGTGCCGGCTAGGGGCATAGGCGACACTACGCTCGCCAAACTGTTTGAATGTGCACGTACACATGCCGTAAGCGCCTGGGATGTGCTCAACGATATGCTCGGATATAACCTGGCTGTGAATGCCGGTACTGCAACCAAATTAGCCAATTTCCGTAACATGATATCGGTTTTTGCGGCGCAGACCGATGCCGTTAACGCCTACGAACTGGTAAGTATGGTAGTGAAAATTTCGGGTATCATCAGCGATACTTTTGTAGATACTACCCCTGAAAGCATGAGCCGCCGCGAAAACGTGGAAGAGTTACTCAAAGCAATACATGAATTTTGCGATAGCAAAGAACAAAACGGCGAGTTTGGTGTCCTTACCGATTTCTTGTCCGAAGTATCGTTGCTCACCGATCAGGATACGGATAAAAATACCGAAGAGCCAAAGGTAACACTGATGACTATTCATGCTGCCAAAGGTCTTGAATTTGCAGCTGTTTTCATAGTAGGAGTTGAGGAAGATTTATTTCCATCGTCCTATTCGCTCGACAATGAACGTAGCCTTGAGGAGGAGCGTCGCTTATTTTATGTGGCTATTACGCGTGCCGAGCAGTTGTGCTATATCAGTCATGCCCGCTCACGCTTTCGCAACGGGCAGTCCAATTTTTCGAACCCCAGTCGTTTTATTCGTGACATCGATCCCCGCTATATTGAAGTTAGTAACGAACAGGTATTTCAGCCACGACAGCCCCGCTACAGCAACTGGGACGACGATGTGGAGTATGAGCGCAAGCGACTTAATCAAACGTATTCAAAACCGGTAATTGACGAACCCGTGTATGTGCAGCCTAAGAAACTAACCAAAATTAAGGCCGACAACAACCAATCGTATGCCACAACAGGTAATTCGGCTTACCCCGAAGGTACCGTTGTAAAACATGCTATATTTGGAACGGGCAAAGTAATAGGTTCAGGTATGATGAATGGCAACGAAAAAGTAGACATCGATTTTGGTGTAAAAGGCAAAAAATCATTGCTGCTTAAATTTGCCAAACTTGAAATTGTGACAGAATAACTTTTTTTGAAAATGATACATATTCACGTAATTCAGCACGAGAGTTTTGAGTCGCCGGCTGCTATCGAAAACTGGTTTTCGATGCATAAATGCCGGGTTACGTATACGCACGTATACAATTACGAAACTTTTCCGTCCGATGTTTCGTCCATCGATATGTTGTTCGTTATGGGTGGCCCACAGTCGCCACAGTCAACCAGGGAGGAGTTTCCTTACTTTGACGGGCCTGCCGAAATTCAATTTGTAAAACGGGTGATAGATGCCGGCAAAAAAGTAGTGGGCATTTGCCTCGGAGCACAGATAATTGGCGAAGCTTTGGGTGCTGCAGTAGTGCATAGTCCTAACCGTGAAATAGGTGCATTCGAGATACACAAAACTCCTGCAGCGCTAACGGATGAAGTGTGCGCTGCATTGCCCGATAATTTTATGGTAGGTCATTGGCATGGCGATATGCCGGGCCTTACAGCACAAAGTGAAGTGCTGGCATACAGTCAGGGTTGTCCGCGACAAATTGTGCGGTTTACCCCCAATGTATACGGCTTTCAGTGTCACCTTGAATTTACAAGTCAGGCCATAGCCGGAATGATACAAAATTGCGGAGACGAATTAAGGCAATTTTCCGGGTTTCCATATGTATGGTCGGCTCAACAATTGCAAAACTTTCGCTACACAGAAATGAACGAAGTGCTGTTCAGAATGTTAGATATTATTGTGGCAAAACAATAAAAAAACGGACTTGCAGTGTTGAAAAATCCAATTTTATTTTAACTTTGCAACGCTGAACGTCGATTCAGCAGGGTACTGATTCTGTGAAAAATAAATCGTTTAATCAATTAAAAATCAAAGAAAAAAGATATGGCAGAAAAAGCTGTAGCCGATGTACGTAAACCATCGCTCGAAAAACTGAAAGCATTGCAACTGGCAATGGACAAAATTGACAAAGACCACGGTAAAGGTGCAATTATGCGCATGGGCGACAATAAAGTTGAGGACATTGCGGTAATTTCAACCGGCTCTATCGGATTAAATGTGGCGCTGGGTGTGGGAGGATTTCCACGCGGACGCGTTATTGAAATATACGGACCTGAGTCGTCGGGTAAAACCACCCTTGCTATTCATGCCATTGCCGAAGCTCAAAAGGCAGGTGGTATAGCTGCAATTATCGATGCGGAACATGCATTCGACCGTTTTTATGCCGAAAAACTGGGCGTAAACATCGACGAGTTATTAATTTCGCAACCCGACAATGGCGAGCAGGCACTGGAAATCGCCGATCAGTTAATCCGTTCATCAGCCATCGACATTGTAGTTATCGACTCGGTAGCTGCCCTTACTCCAAAAGCTGAACTCGAAGGCGATATGGGCGATTCAAAAATGGGTCTTCAGGCACGTTTGATGTCGCAGGCTTTGCGTAAACTTACGGCATCTATCAATAAAACAAATACAACCTGTGTATTTATCAATCAGTTGCGCGATAAAATTGGCGTAATGTTTGGGAATCCGGAAACAACCACCGGTGGTAATGCCCTTAAATTTTATGCATCGGTACGATTGGATATCCGTAAAATTGGCCAGTTGAAAGACGGCGACGAAGCCATTGGTAATCAAACTCGCGTAAAAGTAGTTAAAAACAAAGTAGCACCTCCGTTCCGCAAAGCAGAATTTGACATTATGTTTGGCGAGGGAATTTCAAAAACTGGCGAAATACTCGATTTGGGTGTGGAATATGGCATTATCAAAAAAAGTGGCTCATGGTTCAGTTATGGCGATACCAAACTGGCTCAGGGACGCGACGCCTCAAAATTAGTCATTAAAGACAATCCCGAACTGGCAGCTGAACTCGAAACTAAAATAGTGGAAGCAATAAAAAATAAATAACTCGTAGATTATTTATAAAAGCAGGGCAATTACTTGTGGTACTCCACGGTAATTGCCCTTTATTTTTTCAGAGTTTTGTAAAAATTGCCTTTAATTGTTGTTCTCTGCGGTCGAATGAGAACAATTCCGTTACCCGTGCACGGGCGGCTCCCGGGTTTTGAAGCACCGATGCTCGCATTATAGCTTCCTTAATTTCGTCCACCTGGCGGTGTTTCACTATTACACCAGTGTCGCCTATAGCGTCGGGTATTCCGTTTATGTTCGAGCCCACCGGCACGCAACCTAACAACATCGCCTCGCTAAGCGTATTGGGCATTCCCTCTGTAATCGAACATTGAACAAACACGGCAGCTTTGTTATAACTCTCACGCAGTACTTCGTGCGGACAAAACGACGGTATAATGCGCAAATTTCGTATCTCCGATACCTTATAGTTTTGCTCTGTCCACTCCAGAAATGTTGGTTTAAGTCCTATAAGTATAAATTCGAACTCGGGCATGGCAGCTGCCGCCTGTATAAACATATCGAAGCCTTTGTTATAAAAATCGCCAATCTGATTCATGGTTCCTACAGTTAGTACCAGATTTTTTTGTTTGGTTATCTGAGGATCCGGACTGAATTTTGCCGGGTCAATACCATTATACACTATCTCTACAGGTGTATGCAAATTTTTTACATAATGAGCAATTCCATCAATGTGCGGATTTTCAGCATTGTAGTAACTGTTTTCATGGTAGATAAGCGATTGGTGATTCGATATTATCAACGATGCTTTTCGGAGCGAGTATGCCACAAATGCCGACCGTATTTTTTTTCGATAAACACCCTTGTTCAGCTCGTGATAGCAGATTGCTTCCTGCCCTCCAATGAAAACAACAGATTTTGAGCCTGTTATTCGTGCCATAAATGTCATCACAGCCGAATGATAATCGGCAAACCAGCAGGCAAAAATGTATTTCCCAGTAAAGCCATTGACCAGCAATACAAAGCACATTTTTAATATATTCAGCAAATACCTGAAGTTACCCTTGTTTTGCTCCAGCGCTATGGCTTTCACTTCAAAATGGCGCGATAGCAATTCCTGGTCGCCGTTAATAAACGTAGCGCCGTGTGGTTTTATATAAATTATCTTTTTCAATGCAGCCCTGTTTTTTGTATGTATTCAACAATGCAAAGATAACTAACTATGCCCGTTGGCGCAAACTATAAAATGTGTAGCTTTCCATAGTTTATACCATTTAAATTTATTTTCTTTGGAAGTCTGTTTTGAGTCAATTGATTGAGTAATCAGAGCTGGTCTGACGCCGAAATGAAAATGGACTTTTCCCTGAATGTATTAAGTACTTGGTACGAAATGAGTCTTTATCCGTCCTGAAATCAATATATACGACATAAAAATTTGTACTGCATGAAAAGATATTTTTTTGCCGGGCTTTTTGTTTTTGCCTGCTTTTTGTTGAATGCTGCTATAACTGTTCGTTCGCTGAAAACGGAAGGCATGACGAATCCTATGGGTATTGATGTGGCAACTCCGCGTTTTAGCTGGAAAACGCTGGCTACTACCGAAACAGGTGTGCGCCAAAAAGCATATCAGATTTTGGTGGCAAGTAGCGTCGATAAACTGGTCGCTAACACGGCTGATGTATGGAATTCGGGTAAAGTTAGTTCCGAAAATCAACTTTTTATACCATTTGGTGGAGCTGTGCTCAAAAGTAATCAGCAACTCTTTTGGAAAGTAAAGGTATGGACAAACAAAGGCGAAAGTGAGTGGAGTGAAACGGCGTTTTGGAGTATGGGCATACTTAGTGAGGTAGAGTGGAGTAAAGCACAGTGGATTGGTATGGACAAAGCAATGCCATGGGACGATGAAACTTATTATAGCCGGTTGTCGGTGCGCTATGTGCGCAGTGAGTTTGCAGCTAAAAAGGATATTAAGCGGGCTATGGTACATATTTCGGGATTAGGCGTGTTTGAAATGTACCTGAATGGCAAGCGTGTAAGCGACGAAGTGTTGGCTACAGCTCCTACGGATTATAATAAATCGGTTTTGTACAATAGCTATGATGTGACTTCATTGTTGCAAAAAGGTAAAAATGCTGTGGGAATTGCTCAGGGTACAGGGCGATATTACAACATGCGTCAGACCTACAAACCCTGGAAGGTACCCACTTTTGGATACCCCAAATCGCGTATTTTGCTGATAATGGAATACACCGATGGTACAACAGAAACGGTGCTTACCAAAGATAGCTGGAAACTGAATGCTGATGGACCTGTACGCAGCAATAACGAATATAACGGCGAGGAATACGATGCACGCAAGGAATTGAAAGGATGGGCCGAAGTGGGCTTCGATGACTCGAAATGGGAGAATGCAGAGCGTGTACGATTCCCTGAAGGACAGGTGCGTGCACAAATGATGCCCGGGATGCGTGTGGTAGATAAATTGGCTGTAAAGAAATTAACTACGCTTGGAGATAAATACATACTGGATATGGGTCAGAATATGGCCGGATGGTTACGTATAAAAGTGCGTGGCAACGCGGGTGATTCGGTGGTGTTGCGCTTTTCCGAAACTTTGCAGGCAAATGGCGAATTATATACCGAGAATCTGCGTTCGGCCCGCCAGAAAGATGTATATATATTGAAAGGCGATGCCAAAGGGGAGGAGTGGGCCCCGGCATTTGTGTACCATGGTTTCCGTTATGTGGAAGTTTCAGGTTTAAAATATGTTCCATCATCTGACGATTTTGTGGGCGAAGTAGTGAGCGATCAGATGGAGCAGACTGGGCGTCTCACCACATCGAACGATGTCGTGAATCAGGTGCTGAAAAATGCCTGGTGGGGAATTTTAGACAACTACAAAGGCATGCCTGTGGATTGTCCGCAACGCGATGAGCGTCAGCCATGGCTTGGCGATCGTGCTATGGGATGTTGGGGCGAGAGTTTCTTGTTCGACAATCAGCGCATGTATAACAAATGGGGTGGCGATATTCGCGATGCACAACGTCACGATGGATGTATACCCGACGTTGCTCCCAACTATCTGACTTATTATACCGACAATGTAACCTGGCCGGCTGCTTTACCCATGCTCAGCGATATGCTTTATACGCATTTTGGCGACAAAAAGCCAGTTGCCGATAATTATGCCGCCATTAAAAAATGGATGGCGCATATGGAGAAAAATTACCTGTCAAAAGACTATTTAATGACCAAAGATCAGTATGGTGACTGGTGTGTACCCCCAGAGGATTTGAAAATGATTCACAGTCAGGACCCAAAACGCAAAACCGACGGCACATTAATATCTACAGCCTATTACTATAAATTACTGAGAATGATGCAACGTTTTGCCCAAATTCAGGGTTTGAAAGCCGATGCAAAGACTTACGAACAACTGGCGGTTAAAATGAAAGATGCGTTTAATGCTAAATTTTTCCGTACTGATTCGCTTTTTTATGGCAATAATAGTACTACATCCAACTTGTTGCCGCTTGCTTTAAATATGGTGCCAAAACAATATGTTGATTCAGTAGCTAAAAAAGTGCTTTATAAAATAGTACCTGCCAATACGGTTTCGCAAATTGGTACCGGCGACCTGAATATAAATGTGGGTGTTATAGGTATACAGTTTTTGCTGCGCGAGTTGAGCAAAATGGGACGTGCCGATGTGGCATATGCCTTGTTGGCTAATGAAAAATACCCATCGTATGGCTATATGGCTGCCAATGGTGCTACTACCATTTGGGAATTATGGAATGGCAATACAGCAGATCCGAGAATGAACTCGGGAAATCACGTTATGCTTTTAGGCGATATGCTGATATGGGCATACGAAAACATGGCCGGTATAAAAACGGATTACCAAAAAGTAGCTTTTAAGCACATTGTGTTGAAACCTGATTTTTCTATACCGAATCTCGAATTTGTAAATGCAGCCTACGAAACTCCCTATGGCAAAATAGTGAGCAACTGGAAGAAGACATTGATGAAATTGCATTGGGAAGTGACCGTGCCAGTTAATACTACTGCCGAAGTTCATTTGCCAAACGGAAAAGTGCATAAAATTGGTTCAGGTTCGTATACTTTTGATGTGGATATACCGCAAAAAAAGATGATAGCGGTTAACGAGTTTCTTTATGAAAAGGCCGATTTTCCACAATGCCATTCGGCTACTATCTGCGAAACAACAAACGGTGATTTAGTGTCGGCATTTTTTGGAGGTACGCGCGAGGGACATCCTGATGTGTGTATTTATGTGTGCCGTAAGGAAAAAGGAAGCACAACCTGGACTAAACCGGTTCTTGCAGCCGATGGCATATTAAGTGCCACCGAGCGCAAAGCCTGCTACAATCCCGTTTTGTATCAAATGGAAAACGGATTGTTATATCTTTTTTATAAAATAGGCAAAAATGTGGCCGATTGGAAAGGCTATGTAAAAACAAGTAACGATGGTGGAAAATCATGGAGCAAAGCGTATGATTTACCCGAAGGATATTTAGGTCCAATCAAAAATAAAATTGTGGATGTTGATGGCAAAGCCATTGCTCCATCGAGTACTGAATCGGGAGGTTGGAAAATTCATTTCGAAATAGCCGAAAATGGCGGACGCACAACTCGAAAGGTGGGGCCATTGCAGGCCGAAAAGGCTGTATTGTCGCAGGATATGTTGCCGGGTGAAATTACAGCTAAGGTTGATATTGAAGGTGGTGACAACTCTAAACAAACCACCATACAGGCCATTCAGCCAAGTATTCTGAAGCATAAAGATGGAAGATTACAAGTGCTATGCCGTACGCGCAACTGTAAAATTGCAACGGCATGGAGCTCTGATAAAGGCGAAACATGGACGCCTCTTACTCTGCTTGATGTACCCAATAACAACTCGGGAACAGATGCTGTTACTTTGCAGGATGGTCGCCATTTGCTAATTTACAACAATATTGCTACGCCTGCCGGAGCCAAAAAAGGTATACGAACTCCCTTAAATATAGCTGTATCCGAAGATGGGATTAACTGGAAGATGATACTTACGCTGGAAGATTCGCCCGTATCGCAGTATTCGTACCCGAGTATTATTCAGGGCAAAGATGGTCGTATACATGCCGTTTATACCTGGCGACGCCAAAGAGTAAAGTATGTGGAGATAAAACTGTA
>RRZU010680245.1_pt1 | contig 14289 bp, 11 predicted proteins | sample 2165561 | NCBI WGS metagenome assembly RRZU01 (sample SAMN10456909, study PRJNA506462) | wastewater metagenome | isolation source: wastewater sludge | place: USA: Moscow, Idaho
CCCAGGTACGGGCATCCACATTACGGGTCAGGTTTTGCCTGGTGCTGTTGTCGATCAGGATGAAGTCATTGATTTCGTTGTAGAACGCGGACACGCTGCCGGTCCATGCTCCGGATTTCCAGTTCACGCCGGTATCCAGTTGGGTGTTCTTCTCCGGCCTGGTGCTCAGGAACGAGCTGTTGTCCAGCCCGCCTGCCGCCTTCAGGCTGTTGCGGTTGAACTCCCAGAAATCCGGAAACCGCTCGACATGCCCCAGACCGGCATACCAGGTGGCACCGCCGATATCCTGCTCGTAGCGCACGAAACCGCTGGTGAGCTGGTCATCCCGGTTGCGGCCATAGCTGGATTTGCCCTGCCGGTCATCCTTGCCACGCCACCAGTCGTGGCGCAGTCCGGCAATCACGCGCTTGTCGTCGGTGATGCTCTGGTGCCACTCGCCGAACAGGCCGATCTGGTCAAAGGTGAAATTCCCGTCATAAGGCTGGTTGACGTAATTTTCGGCCATGGCGCCCTTGCCGGCGCGAAAACGGTGACGGTTGCTCTGCTGGTCTACCCCCAGCTTGATTTCGGTCGCCCCGGCCGGCTGCAAGGTGGCCACGATCTTGCCGCCCGTGGTGCGGCGGTCCGGGTTGCTCACGGCCAGACCGGAAACAGCTGGCGCCGGCCGCAGGCTGTAGTTGTCCATGACGTGATCGATGTAGTTGTAATAGATCTGGGCTTCCAGCGCGGTGAACCAGGGCGTCAGGTCGGTTTTTTCGAAGCGCAGTCCGTATCCCTCGCGCGCAAACTTCACGCCGTCCATGCTGCGGTCGGCATAGGCTGCCTCGCCATCGCTGCGGGCGGCCTCGAATTCGATGCGGGTATCCCTGTCCGGCGTCCAGCCCAGCAGGAGGTTGCCGCTCCAGCGGTGAAAGGCTGAATGCACGCGGTCACCGTTACCGTCGGTGTAATCGTTGGCATGACTGTTGGTGGCGATGGCACGCACGTAACCGGCGGGATTGCCAGCCGTCACGTCGGCCACTTCGTCGTGTCGTGCAGCCGAGCCGGCCAGGGCACTGAGGGTGCCGCGCACGCCGGGCTCGGCAAAGGGCTTGACCTTGCGGTCGAAAAGCACGGTGGCAGCCATGTTGCCCGGCCCCCACAGGACGGTTTGCGGTCCCTTGATGATGGTCAGGCTGTCGTAGGCTTCCGGGAATACATAGGCCGTGGGCGGGTCCATGCGTCCGCCACAGCCGCCGTAGATGAATTCGCCATCCATCAGCACATTGATGCGCGAACCGGCCATGCCGCGAAAGACCGGGTCACCGTCCGTGCCGCCTTTGCGCACGACGGAAAAACCCGGAATGGTCTTGAGGATGTCGGCACCGTCATGAGCTGGAACCGGCTGGCGGGGAGCCTTGGGGTCAGTGGTGACGACCAGAGGGGCCGTGGTCGGGCTGGCTGTCACAACGGTTTCGGCCAGTTCGGCATCTGCTGTCTGCGCCTGAACCAGAGCGGAAAAGGTGGAGGCCACCGCGAGCACGGAATACTTTAAACGCATTGCAATACCCCTCTACAAAAGACAAGCGATTATAGAAAGGTCAAAACAACAAACCCTGCGACACAGTGTCGCAGGGTTTGGCGCAATCAGCGCCCAGTGGGCAAAACAACGATGGTCAACGATCAGAGCAACAGCAACAGGCTCACTCCCACCAGCAGGCCGGAATACATCATGCCCAGCCATTGTCTGCGCTGATGAGGACGGCGCATCGGTACGTCACCGAACGAGCGACGGACATCGTATTCGCCGTACAGCTTGGCTTCCTTGCTGAGATCGTCCCACATGGCGCACTCCCGTTACATTGCATTGCCTTATGTAACGCATTGTAAGCACCTGTTTGCCGATGTGCAAGGACTGTCTTTCCGGACTGCGCGCTTATTTGTCAACCCCTGTCGCAACAGGGGAACGGGCCGCCAGCAGGCGCAGCCGCAGTGCATCATAGATCGGCAATTGCCCCAGCCAGAACGGGATGATGGCCGCTGGCAGGCAGGCCAGCAGCATGGGCACGACCAGGCGGCCGGTTGCCGTCATCTCCAGGATCAGCACGATGCCTGTCAGCGGTGCCCTGACTGACGAAGCAAACATCGCGCCCATGCCCACGATGGTACAGATGCGCCAGTCCAGCCCGATTCCCGGAAGCCACCACGTCATGACGGCACAAAAGAGCGCCCCCTGCACCGCCCCCATGGCCAGCATCGGTGCAAACAGCCCTCCTGACATTCCCATCGAGTAGGACATCGGTCCCAGCCCCAATCGCACCAGCCACAACAGGCACAGCGTGGCCAGCAACCAGGGGCCGGACAGCAACTGCTGCACCAGCTGTTCCCCGCCACCGGCAAACTCCGGCACAAACCAGACCAGCAGCGCCAGCACTGCGGCGCATGCGGCTCCCCGCAGCCAGAACGGCACCATGTCCAGCCACATGAACAGGCTCAGTCCGCCCAGAATGGCACTGTTGTACAGCACGCCGGCAAACCCGGTCAGCACGCCCAGCAGGACATAAAACGGCAGCACGTACAGCGAAGGCTCGGCCAGTGCCGGCACCTGGAAAACCGGCTGCGGCCCGAGGATGAACTGTGTCACCGGCACGGCCACCGCGCAGGCAATCATACTGATGGTGACCAGCCGCGTGCGTGCAACGTGTGTCAGCTCCTCCAGCGCAAACAGCAATCCGCCCAGCGGAGCGCTGAATGCCACGGCCAGCCCGGCACCGGCAAGACTGGCCACCAGAATGCGCCGGTCTTGTTCCGAGGCCCAGTGGTGACGACCGAACACGCCACCGATATAGGCTCCCATCTGCACGACCGGCCCCTCGCGCCCCAGGGCATAGCCGGACGACAGGGCCAGCACCCCGCTGACAAACTTCACCGGCAGGAATTTCCAGTCACGTTCGATGGGCAGTTCATTGCGCCAGACGGCCTCGATCCGCTGGATGCCGCTGCCGGCTGCCGACGGCATGAAGCGGCGTACCAGCCACATCGAGGCAATGGTGATGACAGAGGCCGTCATCCAGACCAGCAAGAATCCGCCCACCCCGCCGACATGGCGCATCCATGCATAAAGTCCGGCCATTTCCCGGAAACCATGCTGCACCGACAAGCGGAACAGGGATCCGGTCAAGGCCACACACATGGCCGCACCGATTGCAAGCAGGCCGATCCGGACCAGTCCCGTCAGGGACTCACCGGTATCGGCCTTGTCAAAATCTGGATCGGCAGACGGTGCCTGATCACGGGAAAAAAGTCGCATGAATGAAACGAAAACAGTCAGTCAGGGCCCAATGACGGCCGCGCCACACCCGGCGGACCATCGACAGCCGACGGCGTCGCGGGCAAATCATAGGCATAGCAGCCCCGAGGCTGAAGCGACAGGGGTTTTTCCAGCGAAGCCCGTGCCAGCAGCGCAGCATCGGCAAAAACCTCCAGCGGATGTGCGTCAGCCAGTATCCGGCCTTCGTGCAGCACGATCACCCGGGTACAGACGTCCAGCACCAGGTCGAGGTCATGCGTGGCAATGATCTTGGTGTGCTCGAACGTTTGCAGCAGGTGGATCAGCCGCCGGCGCGCGCCCGGGTCCAGCGCATCGGAAGGCTCGTCCAGAATCAGCACGTCCGGGTGCATGGCCAGCACGCCGGCAATCGCCACCGCCCGTTTCTGCCCGCCGGACAGCTGCCATGGCGGCCGGTCAACCAGGTGGGCGGCTCCCACGGTTTCCAGTGCCTGCATGGTGACAGTCCGTACGTCCTCGGCCGACAGGCGCATGTTCAAGGGCCCGAAGGCCACATCATCAAACACCGTGGGCATGAAAAGCTGGTCGTCAGGATTCTGGAACACCAGCCCGACATGACGGCGCAGCTCGGGCAGATAGGTCTTGCTGATCCGGGCACTTCCCAGCCGGATTTCACCTTGCGAGGCAAACAGGAACCCTGTCAGCAGCAGCAGCAAGGTGGACTTGCCGGCCCCGTTGGCCCCGATGACCGCCACGGACTCTCCGGGCCGGATCGTGAAATCCACCCCGTCCAGTGCCTGATGGCCGTCCGGATAGCAAAACCCCACCCGGGCAACCGTCACCGTCATATGACTCATGCGTTTCATGCTCCAGACAACAGATGCCCCAGAACCACGGGCAAATCAATCATGCGGCACAGCACGGCAAAACCGGTCCAGCCAACGACAAACAGCGTGTCACTCAGCCGCCAGTGCCATTGCTGCACGAAATGCAGTTCGCCGTCGTAACCACGGGCCTGCATGGCGGCATGAACCCGCATGGCCCGTGCAATCGACCGCGACATCACGCCTGACAACAGCAAACCGTAAAACCGCGGCGGCAGCGCATGCCGGCCATTGACTGCCCGCATCTGGTAGGCCCGGATGCTGCGCAGCAACTCCTCGCCGATCACGAACACATAGCGGTAGAGGAACAGGAGCTGGTTGGCAAACACGCGCGGCACGCCCATCTGCGACAGCGCCTTGCTCACGCGGTTCATGCCGGTGGTCGCCACCAGCAGGAATGCTGCGGATACGGCAATCAGGAAACGCAACATGATCGAGGCGAACGTCAGCCAGCCCGCAGCCATGTCGCCCCCCCACGGCATGGCCACCGGTGTCCGGTCCAGCCACGGATTGAGGATGCCGACAAAAAAGGCAAACGGCAGGGCGAACAACAGGCGGGAAGCCAGCCAGCGCACGGGAATCTCACCCAGCGACAGCAGGCAGACCGGAAACAGCAAGAGCGGCAGCAAGGCACTGACGGCATGAGGTGGATGCGCAGCCGCACCAATCAGGATTGCAAATACCGCGATTACTTTGGCGCGTGGGTCAATCCGGGTTGCAGCCGTGTCCTGCCCGGCAAAATGGTCCATGCGCCGGATCGACCACAGAGCCGTATCAATCCCGTGCATGCAAAGCAGCCCCTCTCCTGACATCCGGTGGATTGCGACGGGACGATCCTGCCGCCCCACACGGGCGCATCCATCCCGCACCCGCCCGGCAACCGGCCCACCGAGGTCGTTCCCCGCCATGCGGACAAAAATACCGTCACGGGTGCCGGCAGCAATTTTGCGGTACCGGACTCGTCCGGCCAGTATTCAATGCTCCCGTCAAAGGAAGCCCGTTGTCTTTAGGAAGCTAGTGCACACCACAGGAATTTGCTGCCTTCTGTCGCCCATGGCGGCTGAAAGGTACGCAGAGGCAGGTTAACGGCCTGTCGGCCGGTTTCATCGTTTGCCGGCATGCCTTGATCGCCCTCTTCCTGATCGGCCTGCCCGGCAGTGAATACGACAAAGAAAAGGGCCAGTATCGCCTTGAGCTGGTCGATCATGAAGTCCGGCACGGTACTGCGGGTGAGCTGGCTGATGCAGTGCTGGCCGAAGGTTTGCCACAGAATGACGTTGACCTTGAAATATTCCACGCGCCCGCTGTTCACCAGTACGCGGCAGTATTCGAGACCATGAAGGGTGGCCTGCCCGGAATGCAGGATGGTTTTGAGGTCTGGGGCAACCAGCAGCTCCACGGTCGTTCCTTTTGTCCGGTCCCGGCGCTGCCTTGTGTCCAGAGCCCTGGCTCCGGAGAGCGTGATCGCATTTCCGCCCCCATGAGGACACGGAAAAAGCCTGAATGGAACGGGATGACCAGATGATCAGTTGGACTGTTGTCAGCCGGGCCGGCAGACACGGCATCCCGCCATCAGGCACAGGAAGGCTTTGCCAGACTCCCTGTGCCGATGCAGCAACCGGGCGTGATCAGCGCGCCAGGATCTGGTCGAATACGCCACCATCACTGAAATGCTTGTCCTGCACTGCCGGCCAGCCGCCCAGTTCACTGATGGTTACCAGCCTGACTGACGGAAAGCCGGCCGCAGACTCCTGGGCGACAGCCGGATCAGTCGGACGGTAAAAATGCCGGGCGGCGATGCGCTGGGCGGCCGGAGTATAGAGATAACGCAGATAAGCTTCTGCCACCTTGCGCGTGCCATGCCGGTCGGCCACCTTGTCCACCAGCGCCACCGGCGGTTCGGCCTTGATCGACAGGGGCGGAACCACCAGATCGAACTTGTCCGGCCCCAGCTCGTTCCGCGCCATCAGGGCCTCGTTTTCCCATGCCAGCAGTACGTCCCCCATGCCTCGTTGCACGAAAGTCATGGTGGCACCGCGGGCACCGGTATCCAGCACCGGTACATTGGCGTACAGGCGTCGCAGGTACTGCTGGGCACTGGCCTCGGTGGCTCCTGGCTGGCGCTTGGCCCAGGCATAGGCCGCCAGGTAGTTCCAGCGGGCGCCGCCGGATGTTTTCGGATTGGGGGTAATCACCTGCACGCCAGGGCGGACCAGATCGCTCCAGTCATGGATCTGTTTGGGATTGCCCTTGCGAACCAGAAACACGATGGTCGATGTGAATGGCGTGCTGTTGTGCGGCAGACGCTTTTGCCAGCCGGCAGACAGCTTGCCGGTCAGCCTGGCAATTTCATCGATGTCGCTGGCCAGCGCCAGCGTCACCACGTCGGCTTCCAGCCCGTCGATCACCGAACGGGCCTGCTTGGCCGAGCCACCATGCGACTGCTTGATGGTCAGCGCTTCGCCACCGCGCTGAAGCCAGTCACGACTGAAGTCGCTGTTGATGTCTTTGTAAAGCTCCCGCGTCGGGTCGTACGACACATTGAGCAATGTTGTATCTGCCATGGTGGTGACTGACCAGAGGAGGAGTGCAGCCGTGGCAAACAGGGATCGGGATTTCATCTGGCTCACCTATTGATGTCTGATTAGGGTGATACCATTTTGATGCTCACGATATATTCCAACAAAGAACAAATTACAGAATTTAAATCCCAAAAAAGAATAAAGAATGACTGTCTGGGCTGTGCCCGGCTAACCGCAGCAGTCGCTGACACTCACGGAACAGGCAATGAAAAACGCCGTGAACGCATGGTTCACGGCGTCGGATCCCGGCGCTCCGTTCCGTCCTTGCAGTGAACCGACAAGGGATTGATCTTGTTGACTAGCCACGCGAACTTCAAGGTTTCTGAGCTGCCTGTCCGGCAGTGAACTGGTGGTGGCCGATGCAGGCAACCACACCGGATTTCTAAGCTGCCTGTCCGGCAGTGAACGGCGAAAAAGTGGCATTGCGTGTAGCCGGTGATTTCTAAGCTGCCTGTCCGGCAGTGAACGGTGCGGGCATGGGCCTCGGTGTGGGGCATCATTTCTAAGCTGCCTGTCCGGCAGTGAACGTGCTGGATATGAGGCTCGGCGGCCTTCAGGTTTTCTAAGCTGCCTGTCCGGCAGTGAACAGGACAAGGTCAAGATGACCCAATCCGAGCTTTTTCTAAGCTGCCTGTCCGGCAGTGAACGCCGTGTCCTTGCCCATCGTCATGGCCGTCAATTTCTAAGCTGCCTGTCCGGCAGTGAACGAGGTCATTTCACCGGAGCTGAAAGCCATTACTTTCTAAGCTGCCTGTCCGGCAGTGAACTCAACTGGCGACCGACGAAAACCGACCCGGACTTTCTAAGCTGCCTGTCCGGCAGTGAACCGCAGCGGCGGCGGGCATGTCGGCTTTGTTGTTTTCTAAGCTGCCTGTCCGGCAGTGAACCGGGCCGCCATCCTGTGCTATCCGCACGTCAATTTCTAAGCTGCCTGTCCGGCAGTGAACTAGAGCCATTCCGACGGTATGGCTTGTCAGCCAAGGCATGGAGCGATTTTATTGCTCAAAACCCTTTTCCCGACCGGATGCGTAAGTTCATGATTTTTAAAGATCAGCATCTACCCATTCAGAAAAGGGTACAGCCCGCATGACAAAACGGGCCGCACCCTTTTGCCGTTTAAAACGCTGGCAGGGTGGCGGTCTGGCTCAGGGCGTAGGCGTTGAATTCGCCACTGGCCGCCTGAGTGGCTGCTTGCTGCGCGATAAAGAACAAGAAGCGTTGGCCGGTACTCTGGCTCGCCAGCGTCAGGTAAGGCAGATCCAGCCATTTGGCCTTGTCGTCGGGAATCAGCCGCAACGCTTCGGCTTCGCTGACCCCCTTGCGGCGCATCAGCCGTTCACGCTCTTTGGCCGGGTTGCTTTTGACCTGCTTACGCCGCACGCAAACAGGGCTGGCCGCAGCCGGTACTGGCAGGATGTGGCCCAGTGTGACGTGGTCGCGCATGCCGGCCAGCCAGTTGGCGGCCATCAGGCTATCGAGCGCGGCGGCGCTACCGTGCAGGCGCAGGGTGTCGCCCAGCGTGGGCGGCACGGTTTTGCCCTGGTCGGTTTTGGCCGCCAGTGCGTAGCCGGGGAAGCTCGCGCCGATGTCACTGCGCTGCTGCGCGGCCAGTACGCGGTGCAGTTTGGCGTACAGCGCACCCAGCAATAGCGGCAGGGCGAATTCCGGGTCCGGCCTCAGGCGGATGTCCAGATAGTGATCCATGCTTTAGCCCGCCTCGCCGAAGACACCGCCACGGATCAGGGTGGCGACGACGAAGTGCTGTTGTTCGGCGGCCGGTGCGACATCTTTCAGCACCCAGTTATCGAGCAGGGTGTAGAAGTCCAGCTTCTGCTTGGGCTGGCGATATGCCTTGCCCTGGGTGGTGACGGAGCCGTAGGGCTCGATGGCGATGGGGCCGTTGGTGGCGGCATCTTCGTACCAGGTGTCGATGGTGCGCAGGGCGTTGCCGATTTTTTGGGAGTGGATAGCGGCGATCCTGCGGTCTTTTTGCGCCACAAAATACAGCGTCTTGCTCTTGTCGCCACGGCCACGGTCGAGAATCAGCTCCTGGCTCGGGAACACCTCCTGCCCGGCACCGCTGCGTACAAAGGCGGTGATTTGCAGCAGCACATGCGCCTTGCCGGCGAGGCCGTCTTCGATCAGCGCGCCCAGCTCGTTGATATTGCCGCCAGTGACCAGCGTGTTCAGGCTCAACGCTAGCGCATCAAACGTCCAACCCTGTGCCGCCTTGCCATCTTGTAGTTGCTCAACGTGTACCTCAACCTGTTCGGCGCCGATGCGGTTGCGCCACAGAAAGCGGCCATTAGCCAGGTTGGCGGCATAGCGGCGGGCCAACTCGCCAAAACCGTGCGCCTCGCGATAGGCGGCAATGGTTTCCAACAGTTTGGCGCGGTAATCGGCCTTATTGCAGGCGGAAGGCTCGCCCACGCCGGCCAGCACACGCAGGGTGAAGCGCACTTTCAGGGTGTCGGCGTCGTGCGGCAGGGTGGCGACATCGACGGTTTGCAGGTTGGGGTTTTCAATTGCGGCGTCGAGCTTGGCCGGGTCCTGGTCTTTTGCTTTCAGGCGGTTCGAGATGGTGCCGCGCACCGATTTTGTGCGCACTTCGACATGCGGCCAGGCTTCGCTGGCCTTGCGATCGGCCCAGTTGCCGGCAAAAAACAGCGCGTCGGACGGGTCCAGCTTGCGTTCAAAGGCGAGGACGGAGGCGTTTTCCAGTTTGCTCATGCTGTTACTCCCACAGTGTCGTGTTCGGTTTGCCGGGTGGCCTGGTAGTCATTGCGGCAGCGGTAAACGCCGCTGGCTTCGTCATACGTCGGGTACCACAAAAGCTGGCGATAGTCGTGCAGGCGATGCGGGCTGAGCCACTGGCCCAGCGAATACAGGCTTTCGACAAAGCGCACCGGCGTGCTGTCGTCGCGGGTGCCTTGCACGCTGCCTGCTTCATACAGCGGCGAAATCGCGCCGTAGCCCACCGGCAGCGGCACAATCCAGCCCTTGCCACTGCCGCGTTGCACCTGCCAGACGGTGTTGCCTTCGTCGTCTTGCGTCGGGGTGTGGTTCAGGCGCGACTGGTCTAGCCAGGCGTCCAGCAAGCTCGCATCGGGGTTGTCCTGTTGCAGCGTGGCCAGATGGCTGTGCAGCAGATCGTCGCGGGCCACCAGCGCATAGCCGGGCATCAGGTAACGGCGCAAGTTGCGGAACTGTGCGGCCCGTTTCTCTGCACCATTGTTGCCATCCGGATCAGCCAGCCGGGTCAGGCGCGGCTTGAGTGCAATGCGGCCGGGCAGCACGCTGCCACCGGCAATGCGCAGGGTTGCCAGCGTGCAGCCAGCCTGTTGCGCCAGTTCGTCCAGCACGTCATCGCTGGCGGCTTGGCGTGCCGCGTCCAGTTGCAGGCCGAAAACCAGCGACAGCTGCAAATGAATGCGGCCCTCCTCGACAATGGCGCAGGTTGCGCCATCCTTGCCCACCGGGTTGCGACTGAGGTTGAAACGCTGCACATAGTCGCCATTGGTCTGGGTCTGGTAACCGTGGCTGACGATGCCGACTGCGACAAAATGCAGGCCGAAATCCGCGCCCAGCTTGCGTTCCAGCGCCGTCATCAGGCCGGTGAAATGCGTCGGGCCGGGGTGGCCCCAGCTGTGCGGGCCGCTGATGGCGTTGGCGTTTTGTACCGACAGTTGCGGGATGTGCAGCAGGGCGTCGATATCGGGCAATTCAGGCTGGCTCATAGTGAACTCCCTCGGTGCTGGCGGTGGGCAACAAGCGGTTGTCCAGCTCGCGGCGTTTGCTGTCCAGATCACGCTGCCAGGCCAGATCGTGCGCCAGCTCGCGCCGCCAGTAGTCAAACTCGGCCTCGTTCAATGACAACTGGTGTTTGGCAAGGCGCTCCGCCCCCAGGCTGCCGTTGAGCCAGCGCGCAAAGCGTTCGGCCAGTTGATCAGGCCAGTCCTGCCACTGGAAAGCCTGGTTGAAGTCTGCGTCGTCTTCGGCGCGGAATGGGTCCAGCCAGCATTGCTCATCCAGCGGCAGGCGGCAGTCGCTATCGCTTGTCCAGCCCTTGGGCAAGCCATTGCTGAACGCCGCGCCGAACTGCAACAGCTCGGTGAAAATGTCTTCCAGCCAGGCATCGCGGCGGTTCTTGATGTGCATGTTGTTGGCCTCGGGCTTTTGCTTGCCGAGGTAGTCGCGCAGTTCGCGCACCAGGCGGCGCACCTGCGGCAGGCGGCCAAAACGCTCGAACAGGCTATCCACGCCATACAGCGGGCGGGTGGAGCTGCTGTCCCATAGCGGCGGCAAGGAGGCAAGCAGGTAGTTGCTGCCCTTGCGCTCGCTATTAAGCTGGGAGATGTTTTGCGGCTTGGTGCCGCCTTTTTTCTCCTCGGCCAGCAAGGGGTAATCGTGATAGCCATGCGGATGCGCCACGCCATCGCGCCGCGCCTGCCGCGCGGCCTTGGCTTCTTCGCCAAAACGGTGCGTCTGGATCCGGCCGTACAGCCAGTGCGACAAGGCACTGGAATTCAGGACCGACAACAAGTGGAAATGGCTGTCATCCAGCGCATCGGGCAGAAACTCGTCTGGCGACACCGGCCAGTAGACCTGTTTGGCCAGACTATGGCTGGCAGGGCCGCCGGCCGGCTCGGTAATACTGCAAAACGCCTCGCGCCAGACCTCGGCCTGCGCGGCATCATCACTCAGGGCCGCCAGCACGTCGGCATCACCAGCCTGCAACAGTGCCAGCAGGCTTTCCCCCTCGTGTTCCAGCTTGAGGAATTTGTAGACATCCAGTGCCGCCGCATTGCCCACCACATCGCTGGCAATATCAGCCAGTGCATGGGTGCCGACCTCCTGCCGCACCGGCAGGCTGTCAGGCGCAACAAACAGACTGCTGCCACGCGCATCGGGGTGGGTGGCTTTCAGTGGATGCGTCACCAGCTGCAATTGCGACACACGTCGGGCGGCGTCTTCCAGCCAGGCGGCAGGCTGGTACTGGGCAAGCAGTGCATCGCGTTTAGGGTCGTCTTCGGCCAGCTTGTCGAGCTTGTCGGCGAGGCGTATGGCGACGAAATCACTAATTTTGTTACGCCATACCCGCGCTATTGAACTTGGTGTCTCCATACACGTCCTTCAAAACGAAACGCATTGAACTTGATGCTGGGTTACACTTGAGCACACTGATGCGTGTGCTCAAGTTGGTCATAGCAACCGTCGATTACAGACTCTTCTGTGCCGATGTTGGCTAAACATCACAACCTCTTTTGGTTCTTTCGCATCAAACCCTGCAAATGGGTTGTCCCGGAATCGCATTCGAGACATGTTGTATCTGGATGATCTGCCCCTGTTGCAGCAGGGGCAGATCACCACACCGGATGTCATAGTACATCCGGTTTTTATTGAGCACAACACAAATCAACCAATGAAGCTTAGAGAAATCCGTCCAGACAAGATGCTCTGAATATTGATATTTTGCGACCCTCCACCTGTCTGGTTTACATTAGCGACCACTGCTGGTTAAGCAGCTCAGAAAAATGATGCTTACTCGCCAGAGTGAGACTTACCTCATAAACTGCCGGACAGGCAGACTCTTCGCGGCCAACCTCAAGGTTGGCCGCAAGCGTTTCTGCCACGATCAATCCCGCTTCTGGCAAAAGCCCAGAGCCGGATGGAAGTGCCAGCCTTGCAGATTCTCGGTGTTGATCCGCAGGACAAGGCTGCCGTAGCGACGGGCGCAGTCGGTGTCGTCCATGTCCATGGTGGAGGCCAGTTGCGCAAGTTCGGCCAGATAGTCTTCATTGCCCCACGGACGGATGCCCTCGCCGGTCAACAGCGCGGCATCGGGAATCGTGTGGATCAGATGATCGTTTTCCGACTCGCGGGTTTCGCCTTTTCTGTCGCCCGCTTCGCGTCGTTTCAGACTGATACCGCCTTCGCCATCCGGCAGCAGCACCATCTCCCACTCTTCGCCATGGCTTTGGCGGAAAGGTTGCGTTCTTTGCAGGGCACCGTGCAGGCTGGTGCGGGGTATGGCCCAGCAGCTGGCGGCGCATAGCCGGGGCTGAGCGCCTTCACCACGCCGACGGGCTGGCGTATGCGTCTGGTTGAGATCGGCCGCCAGCCGCGCGTGCTCCAGATCCACCAGCCGGTAGCCGGGCTGCAAGTCTGCCCGTGGCAACAGCCTTGGGCGGGCGTCCGGGTGGCGGTAATCGGACTCGGGCAGGATGGTCGCCAAGTCGTGCGCTTTGAGTTCGAAACTGCCGTTTTCGAAGCCGGGGCGGCAGTAGGCGGGCTTCTTCCCCAGCCAGGCGGCGAGGCTGTGTTGCAGGATCAGCAGATTTTGCGCTGCGTAGGGTTCCGGCCAGTGGCGGCGCACGCGGCCGGAGAGCTGGATCAGCGAGCGCATGGAAGATGGCTCGGCGATAGCCCAGCTATACGAGTGGTCGCGGCCCACCTCGCTGACCGGCGAAGACAACACGATAAACAGGTGATCTTCTGCCGGGCTGCCGTCCAGCCTGGCGCGGATATCGGGCAGGCTGAACAGCGCCTGCGGATTGTGACGGGTGAGCGCGGCGTCCAGCCGCCGTTCGATGGCGGAGCGCAACAACAGCGGATACTGCGAGTGGTAAACGCACAGGTGAATGCGACTGCCATCTGGCGCATCTTGCGCGTACAGGGCGCGGGCCAGCGGGTAAATCTTGTCGATATGGGCGAGGCGGATCAGGCCGATGCTGACGCGCTTGCCGGTTTGCGGATCACGGTCATGATTGACCGCATGCAGTTGCCAGGCGTGTTCGCGCAGCAGGCTGGCCAGCGGGGCGAAGATGTCTTCCTTATCGCTGCGTGGCACGCTGGTCAGCGGCAGCAAGGCTGCGGTGCGGCGCGGCGGCTGGCTGGCCAGCCAGTCGCTACGGCGGCGAGCAAAGGCCAGATGTTGCGCGGCGAAACTGGCACTGTCGCCACAGTTAGCCGCCTGGCTGCCGTTCTCGTCCACCCACAGGCAGCAGGCATCCAGCGGCAAACCGGGCTGGCCGCGATGTTGCTGGTATTGGGCGCGCCCGGCCAGCCACGCATCAAACAGGCATTGCACCAGCGCTGGCGGCAAGGTGGCGGACGACAGCAGCACGCGGCTGCCAAGCAAACCCGCCCAGTGCACGAGGCGGGTCAGCGCCGGCATGTCCTCCACCGAGAAATCATCCGGCTCATCCAGCACCAGGTCCGAACTCAGTAAACGCAGCATCGGCGCGATCTGCCGGCCGCCGCGTGTGCCTTCGGTGGCTGGCGTCAGGTGGTCGATCGTGCAGACCAGCAACGGTGCGGCCAACAGGGCATTGAAACGCGGGTCGTGGCTGAGCTGCTGCAACAGCGGGTGATCCGGGTTGCCTTCAAAGTGGATGGCGCTGTCCGCGTCCAACAGCGCCTCGCTTGAGGCCGAGCCGGTCGCCTCGGCGGTGGTTTCTGTTTCTTCGACTTTCTTGGCATCCTTGGCCTGCTGCTCGAACAGCTCGCGGCTGGCCGCCCCGCCGACGCGGATGGCGAGCTGGTCTTCGCCCAG
>RRZU010471857.1_pt1 | contig 14288 bp, 11 predicted proteins | sample 2165561 | NCBI WGS metagenome assembly RRZU01 (sample SAMN10456909, study PRJNA506462) | wastewater metagenome | isolation source: wastewater sludge | place: USA: Moscow, Idaho
GACCAGTCCGACTGGGTGGTGGTGAACGCGGGCCTCGACGAGTTCGACTACCCGAGCGGCACGGCCAACGTGAAGAACCGCTACGCCGGGGGCGACGGGGTGAGCGTGGGCGGTCCGCTCAACCGGCTGGCCTGGGCGCTGAGGCTGCGCTCGATCGACCTGCTGGTGTCGGGCTACGTGCACGAGGACAGCCGCATTGTGCTCAACCGCAGCGTGGTCACCCGAGCCACGAAGATCGCGCCCTGGCTGACCTACGACACCCCCTATCCCGCGCTGGTCGACGGGCGGATCACCTGGATTCTCGACGGCTACACCACCAGCGACCACTTTCCCTACGCGCAGCCGCTGCCGAACAGCTCACCGTTCGCCAACGGCACCAACTACGTGCGCAACTCGGTCAAGGTGACGGTCGACGCCGAGACCGGCGCAACACACTTCTATGCGGTCGGTGCCGACCCGGTCAGGGACGCCTGGGAGCGCATCTTTCCAGGCGTGATCAGCCAGGACGCGATCCCGGCGGCGTTGGCCGCGCACCTGCGGGTACCGACGAAACTGTTCACCGCACAGACGCAGGTCTTCGCGAAGTACCACGCCAGCGACCCGTCCGTGTTTTACAGCCAAGAGGACGCCTGGCGCATTCCGTCCGACGCGTCCGGCAAGACGATCGGTTCGCAGTACGTGCTGCTGAACAGCACCGGAACCGGCATGGGCCTCGACCTGCTGCAGCCCTATGTGCTGCCGAACCGGGACGATCTGGTGGGCTGGCTCAGCGCCTCGTCCGAACCTTCCAGTTATGGCGACAAGACCGTGTTCGCGCTGCCCAAGAGCCGGGTGACACTCGGCGCGGCGCAGGTGAGCGCGCGGATCAACCAGGATCCTGCGATCGCTCAGCAGCTGACCCTGTGGAACCAGCCGGGCAGCACGGTCACGTTCGGCAGCATGCTGGTGCTGCCGGTGCAGGGCAGCACGGTGTATCTGCAACCGGTGTTTCTCAAGGCGCAGAACAGCGCGATCACCGAGTTGGTCGGTGTGATCGCGGTCAACGGCAGCGCCGTCACCCTGGGGTCGTCCCTTCCGGACGCGCTCGGCAAGGCGTTTCCGAGCAAAGGCTGACCAGGGTCCGGGTTCAAACAAAGATCAACAGGCGTTGAGGGCTGAACTGGTCTGGCCTTCGAAGCCATCGTCAACACAGGTGAGGAGTCGTGGGATGAGCAGTGCTGGGGTCACGGAGGCGCGTTTGGGCGAGCTGACGGTACGGCGGGTCGGTTTCGGCGCCATGCAGTTGCCCGGGCCGGGCGTGTTCGGCCCGCCCCGCGATCACGACGAGGCGATCGCCGTGCTGCGGCGCGCAGTCGAGTTGGGCGTCAACCACATCGACACCGCGCAGTACTACGGTCCGGACGTCGCCAACCGGCTCATCCGCGAGGCCCTGCACCCCTACCCGGACGAGCTGGTGCTGGTCTCGAAGGTGGGGTCGGTGCGGGACGCCTCCGGGGGCTGGGTGCCGGCGCAACGTCCGGAGCAGTTACGCTCGGCGGTCGACGACAACCTGCGGACGCTCGGGGTCGAACGGCTGGGCGCGGTCAACCTACGCCTGATGGGCGGACACACCCTGCCGAGCGGTCAGACCGTGCCCATGGAGGATCAGCTCGCCGAGCTGGTCGCCCTGCGCGAGGAGGGCAAGATCGCCGGCGTCGGCATCTCGACGGCCGACCTGGCCCAGGTCGAGCAGGCGATCGAGCAGGCCGGCATCGTCTGCGTGCAGAACGCGTACAGCCTGGTCGATCGCTCCGACGGCGAGGTGCTCGACCTGTGCAAGCGGCGAGGCATCGCCTACGTGCCGTACTTTCCGCTCGGGTCGGCGTTCCCGAACACGCCCAGGGTCACCGACCAGCCCGCCGTCCGGGCCGTGGCGCAACGACTGGACGTCACGCCGGCGCAGGTGGGCCTGGCCTGGCTGTTGGCCCAGGGGGACCAGGTGCTGCTGATCCCGGGCACCTCGCGGGTGGCCCACCTGGAGCAGAACCTGGCGGCGGCGCAGTTGCACCTGTCCCCGGCTGACCTGGCCGAGCTGGAAGGCAACGGCTGAGCTGCCGGCGATCCTTCTCGCGGGATATCGCTGGTCCTGACCCCCGGTCATCCGGGACGTCCTCGCCCCCGTCATCCCGGCGCACGCCGGGACCTCCACCCTGCGCCAAGATCCCGGAGCAAGCCCGGGAGGACGAATACGCGCCCGACCCCCGTCATCCCGGCGCACGCCGGGACCTCCACCTACGCCAAGACCGCGGGGCAAGCCCGGGATGACGAATATGCCACGCACTGATCAAGCGTTTCCTCAGGCTCAGGGAGTGCCGAAGACCGTGTCCGCCTGGTCGGGAATGATCGACCCGTCGGTTCGGCGCACCGGGCCGTGGTTGCCGGCCGCGTCCACATATGCCGTTGTCGAGCACGGGTAGAGGCCCTGTTTCTGGGGCAGCGGGGCGATGAACATCGGGTTGATCGCCCACCGTCCGTCCGCGTTGTCGTAGGCGTGGCACATCAGCTCGTCCTTGTTGCGGTTGAGCACGACGTGCACGCCCTTGGCGTCGCGCACCATGGTGACGTCGGTGGTCGCGTCGCCACCGGCAACCACCGGACGGAACGCCACCGGCATGCGCTGCAACGCGCGCGGGCCCTTGACCCCGAGGATGGTCTGGTTGATGAAGCACCGCTTGCCGTCGATGTAGGTCATGATCGCGTCGGCCCCGTCCGGAATGCCGCCGCAGCCCTTCAGGTGCCCACTCAGCTTGCCCTTGCGCAGAATCTGCTGGATGCCGATCGTGTGGGCTCGATCGATGCCCACGCCGGCGCCCCAGACGTCGGCGAACTCCTTGGGTGAGGCCGAGACGATCCACGGGGTGATGCCGGCCTTCTTCAAGGTGGCGATCAGGTCTTTGATCTCGTCGTAATAGCGAATCCAGGCCGTTTCGGTGCTGGAGCCGACCCGCTGGGTGGCACCGATCGGTGCCTGCAGTGCCGCGAGCCGTGCCTTCGCCGCGATCCGGCGCACCTGGGCGGGCATGTAACCCTGCATGATCTGCCCGACCCAGGCGTAGCTGGCCTCCATATAGCGCTGGTTGGCGCCGGCGAAAACCGCCTTGCCGGTGGTGGTCTTCTGGGTCTTGCGAACCGACAGAATCTCATCGGCGCACGTGACGTTGGTGCTGGTCGGCAGCGGTTTGCCGGGTTTGGCGAGGGCCCCGCAGGCCTTGCGCAGGGCCGCGGCGCCCTCGAGCGTCATGAACCGGCTGGTGTTCATCCAGTTACGGCCGGGCGGCTGCAGGATCTTGTCGTGCCGCAGCATCCAGAAGATGGTCTGGTCCGAGATGTCGTTCTTGATCACTGTGTTATCCCAGTCGAACACTGCATAGGGACGCACCTGCGGCGCGCGTCCGCCCGGCCAACTGCACCGTCCGTAACGGTCGATCGCGGTCTGGATGAGCTTGGCGTTGTCGCCGTACCAATTGTCGGCCAGCGTCAGTTGCGGGCAGCGTTTCTGCTTGTCGTTGGCCGCTTGGACCACGCCCGGGCCGGTGCTGCCCGGCAGCGACGGCGCAGCGGTCGCGGTGGCGGCACCGAGCGGCAGGGCCGAGGCGAGCAGGCCCAGCGCAGCCAGTCCAACACCGAGAACTCGTCGTTGAGTTCGCATGAGAGGCTCCTTTCAGGAGGGTTCAGGTTCCTCTCATCGGCACCATAGGCGTCCCGCCCGGGATGCGCCAGAGCGCAGGTTCCTAGGGCGTGTCGCATAACCCTGACCGCACTGCGGCGCACCCAGTACGCCCGCTCGCTGCGTTGTCATCCTCGGCGACAGGACCCCCTATCGACTCGTCTTCCGCCTTGCGATCAGACGCACTGGGCACGTCCTCGCGGAACGCCCACGGCTATGCGACACGCCCTAGAACACCCAGAACGCGGCGATCACCATCGGCGTCAGGCCGAGCAACACGAAGGGGTTCCAGGGCTTTCTGCGGTTCAGCACCAGCACCCCCGCGGCGCCGACCAGACCGATCACCCCGGTCATCACCCACAGCCCGACCACCGAGTCACGGGGCAGCTCGGAGGCCCCGCGGGTCGCCGCGTAGTACGCCAGCACCCCGGCCACCATGCCGATCACGCCACCCAGCAGCAATGAAACCAATAGGCGTTGCACCAAATCGAGACTGCGCCCCTCGCCGTCGCTGTCGGGCTGCATCTCGTCGTTCATGTCGCTGGCCACGAACGTCAACCCTATCCGGCCGATCGCGCCTGGTTGGCCGCAGCGATCAGTGTCTCGATGCCGTCGTACGAGACGGGCACGCCGGGAAAGGCCGCCAGCCGTCCGATCGGGAACGACGCCATCATCTTCATCATGGCCTCGTCGTTGGCCATCATCGAAGCGCCGGCGGCGTCCATGCCGACGCCACCGCCGAACACGGCCGCCATCGCCTCACGGGCCACCGGTCCCGCGACCGGATCGGCCAGCAGGTCGGCCACCGACGACTCCATGGTCAGCGGACGCACCACCGGGTCACCCTCGATGCGCACCACGACGGATCCCCGCAGATCGCGGCTGGAGGCCCCCACCTCGATGAGGTAGTCACCGCCCTCGACGATCCAGCGGTCGAGGCGCACGTCCCAGTACGCCAGATCCTCGCGGCGCACGGTCAACGCGACCCGACCGGTCTCGCCCGCCTGCAGCGCAACGGACGCGAACGCCTTCAGTTCGCGCGGCGGCCGCTGCACGACCGAACCGTCCAACGACGTGTACAGCTGGACGACCTCGCGCCCGGCCGACGCCCCGGTGTTGGTCACGTCCAGTTCGACCAGCACGTCGCCGCTCGCCTGCAGCGTTGCCGACGGCGCACCGTAGCTGAACGTGGTGTACGACAGTCCATGGCCGAACGGATAGGCGACCTCCAGTTCGCGGGCGTCGAAGCCGCGGTAGCCGACCAGCAGCCCCTCGCCGTAACGCACGTGCCCGAACTCACCGGGAAAGTTCCCGAAGCTGGGGCTGTCGGCCAGCCGCAGCGGAATGGTCTCGGTGAGCTTCGCCGACGGGTTCACCACCCCGTACAGCACATCGGCGGTGGCGCCGCCGCCGGCCTGGCCGAGCAGCCAGCCCTCGACGATCGCAGGCACCCGGTCGCGGAACGGCAGCGCGACCGCCCCACCGTTGCTGAGCACCACCACGGTGACCGGATTGGCGGCGAGCACCGCCTCCAGGAGCGCCAGTTGGGCGGGCGGCAGGTCGATGTGGTCGCGGTCATACCCCTCGGACTCTTCGCTGGCCGGTAGCCCGAGAAACACCACGGCCACCTCCGCTGCCCGCGCGGCGGCAACGGCCTGCGCGGTGAGCGCGGCAGCGTCGCCGGAACCGTCCAGGGTGAAGCCGGGGGCATAGCTCACCTCGCCCTCGCTGAGCGTGCGCAGTTCGTCGAGCGCGGTGTCGAGGCGGGTCGGGTTGATCAGGGACGATCCGGCGCCCTGATAGCGCGGCTGCTCGGCGAAGGCGCCGATCACGGCGACGGTGGCCGCCCGCGCGAGCGGCAGCACCCCCTCGTTCTTGAGCAGCACGATGGAGCGTCCGGCCACCTCGCGGGCCAGCGCGTGGTGGGCGTCGATGTCGAAGCCCTCGACGGTCGGACGCGCCTGCGCCTTGCGCAACAGGTCGAGCACGCGGCCCACGGCCAGGTCGAGGGCGGCCTCGTCGAGCCGTCCGTCGCGCACGGCGGCGACCAACTGGGCGTCGGTGCGTCCGCCACTGGAGGGCATTTCGAGGTCGAGGCCGGCCGGCAGCCCCACGACCCGGTCGTTGACCGCGCCCCAATCGCTGACCACGAGGCCCTCGAAATCCCACTCGCCGCGCAGCACGTCGGTGAGCAGCCAGCGGTCCTCCGAGGCGTAGGTGCCGTTGATGCGGTTGTAGGAGCACATCACCGTCCACGGCTGGGCCTGCGTGACCGCGCGTTCGAAGCCGCGCAGGTAGATCTCGCGCAACGGACGAGGGTCGATGTCGCTGCTCGCCCGCATGCGATCGAACTCCTGGTTGTTGGCGGCGAAGTGCTTCAGCGACGCGCCGACACCCCGGGACTGGATGCCGCGGATCAGGCCCGCGCCCATCACGCCCGACACGATCGGGTCTTCTGAGAAGTACTCGAAGTTGCGGCCGCACAAGGGCGAACGCTTGATGTTGATGCCGGGGCCCAGGATCACGGCCACATCGTTGGCCGCCGACTCGACGCCCAGCGCCACCCCGACCCGTTCGGCCAGCTCGGGATCGAACGACGACCCCAACGCCACGGCCGGCGGAAAGCAGGTGGCCGGCACGCTGTCGGCCAGGCCCAGGTGATCATTGCTCTCGGCCTGCTTGCGCAACCCGTGCGGCCCGTCCGTCATCATGACCGACGGCAGGCCGACCCGGTCGATCGCCTTGGTGGTCCAGAAGTCGGCGCCACTGGTCAGCGAGGCCTTCTCTTCGAGGGTGAGGTCGGCGGCGACGACGTCCGCGGCGCCGGTCTTCGGGTTGCTCTGCGTCATGGCTCTCTTTCAACTGGACGACCGCGTGCCCTGCGATCCGCGTCGCCCGCCGCCCGCCGCGTCCTCGCGGGGTGACAGGCATCGGCCGCATCACGTAGGGTACTTACGCGCTTAAGCTATCAGCGCCGGACGCGTCCGGCAATCGTCCAACCCCCGCCTAACCATCTCTGGCCCGCGTACCTTCGCAGGCTGCGGATAGTGAGGGGGGCGCTCGGCATCGAGGAGGCACCCGTGGGCACCGCCCGAACCCGACCCACCGCCGCCGATGTGGCGCGCCGCAGCGGGGTCTCGACCGCCACCGTCAGCTACGTGCTGAACCGCACGACGGGGCAGACGATCTCGCCCGAGACCCGCGCGAGGGTGCTCCGGGCCGCGGACGAACTGGGCTACGTCCAGCACGCTGCCGCGCAGGCCCTGGCCCGCGGGGCGTCCCGGATCGTGGTGATCGACAGGGGCGGCATTCCGCACGGCGACGTGGCCGAGCACGCCACCGCCCAGCTCGCCGAGAGCCTGCGCGCGCGGGGGTTCACTCCCCTGCTGACCCCGTGGAACAGCGGCGGCTCGACCGACACCCTGCTCGAACTGGCCCGCGCCATGGCGCCGCACGCGGTGGTCACCGTCGCACCCCTCGATCCGGACGCCCGCGCGCAGCTCAGCGCGGCGGGGGTGCAGGCCTTCGGCACCTTGTTCCCGGGCCCGCTGCGGCTGGACGACATGATCGCGCGGGCGGCGCACGCGCAGGTCGAGTTCCTGGCCCAGCAGGGCCACCGCGGCGTGCTGTACATGCCGGCCACCGACCCCGACCTGGCCACCTTGTCGGCGCTGCGCGGCGCCGCGGTGAGCGCCAGAGCGTCCGAACTCGGCCTGCGCAGCCAAGCGCTCGACCCGACCGCGATCGCGGGCCCACTGCAGCGGCTGACCGACGCGCTGCCGTCCGTTCTCAGCCGAACCGGCCTCACGGCCATCGCCGCCTACAACGACGAGGTGGCGATGCGCGTGCTGGCCGCCCTGCACCGGCTGCAACTGCCGGTGCCCGAGCGGGTCGCCGTGATCGGTGTGGACGACCTGCCGCTGGCAGAGCTGACCGTGCCGGCGCTGACCAGCGTTCGATACGTGCCGGATGAGTCCCTGCTGTGGCAGAACCGGGCCGAACGCGCCGATGCCCTGGCCTGGTTGACGCAACCCTCGCAGCCCCCCGCCCCGGCCTCACACTCGGGCTGTCCCACCGAGCCGGGTGCGCCGGCTGTGCCCACTGACAGAACACCGCTCGACGACCCCGACCGCTCCCCGAGTGAGGCTCCGCACCCGGTCCCCACCATGTGCTACCAGATCGTCAGGAGAGAATCCGCGTGACCGTTTCCACCGTTTCCCGCACCGTTGCCGGAGCCCGAACCGGCACCCTGCTGGTGTTCGCCGCCAACGGCTTCGCGTTCGCCAGCTGGATGTCGCGGGTGCCCGACGTCAAACAGTTGCTCGCGCTCACCCCCAGCATGCTGGCCGTGCTGCTGCTGTCGGTGTCGGTCGGCGCGCTGGTCGGCCTTCCCGCCGCCGGACGGATCGCGCACCGATTCGGCGCCGTGGTGACGGTCCGGCTGGGCATCGCCACCATGGCCCCCGGCATCGTGCTGGCCGCCGCTGCCGTGCAGGCAGGGCTCCCGATGTACTGGACGATGCCCGGGCTGTTTCTGGCGGGCCTCGGCAGCGGGGTCTGGGACGTGGCCCAGAACCTGGAGGGCAGCATCGTCGAGCAGGCCCTCGACCGGGCGATCATGCCGTGGTTCCACGCGGCCTTCAGCGGCGGAACGGTTCTGGCCGCCCTGATCGGTGCCGCGCTCACCTGGCTCGGCGTTCCGCTGCTGGCGCACCTGAGCGGCGCCGCTGTGCTCACCGCCCTGATCGGCTGGTGGGGCACCACGCAGTTCCTCCCGGCCTTCGACGAGGCCGGCGGACCGGTGGCGGCGGCCCCGTCCGCACCGCAACGATCGGCGTGGACGGAGCCCCGCACCCTACTGATCGGCCTGATGGTCACCGCCGCGGCGTTCGCCGAGGGCACGGCCAACGACTGGATGGCGGTCGCCTTCGTGGACGGCCACCAACTCGACAACGCGCTGGGCGTCGTCGCCCTGGCCGTCTTTCTCAGCTTCATGACCGCAGGACGCATTCTGGGCACCCACCTGCTCGACCGCTACGGCCGGGTCGCGGTGCTGCGAATCCTGTTCGGCGCCGCGATCATCGGCTGCCTGATGGTGGTGTTCGGCAACGTCTGGGTCGCCTTCGTCGGGTGTGCGATCTGGGGCCTGGGCGCCAGCCTCGGCTTTCCGGTCGGCATGTCGGCGGCGGCGGACGATCCGGCTCGCGCGCCGATGCGGCTGAGTGTGGTGTCGACGATCGGGTACACCGCCTTCTTGGCCGGCCCGCCGCTGCTCGGCTTTCTTGGTGACCATTTCGGCGTGCTGCGCGCATTGCTGGTGGTCGGCGCGGTGTCGGTGTTGGCGATGCTGGTCGTTCCGGTCGCCAGGCCGCTGGAGCCGGATCCCGCTCAGCCCGCCAGCAACGACGCCTCGGCCTGAGTCGAGTTGAGCTTGCTAGCCTGAGTGCCCCCATTCCTGACACCGGAGGGCTCGAGAGCGATGGTCGAACTGCCGGGCGGCGTGGTGGTGCTACTGCTGGGGCTGGTGCTCAGCTATCGCAACGACCCGCGCACGTTTCGCACCGGCCTGTTTCTGCTGGCCATACTGACTTGGGCCGTTCTCGCCGTCGTCGGATTGCTGCTGGACTCTGCCGAGCGACGCTTCGACTCCACAGCCGCGGGCGTCGTGCTGCTGGTGCTGCTGGTCTTGCTGCTGGCAACCGTGCTGATCCTTGGGGTCTTCCTGATCACCACCGGCGTCACGCTGGTGCGACGCGAGGGGTTCGCGATCCGGCGGTTGCTGTCGGTCGGCCTGGGCGTCGGCATGATCGGTTACGTCGGGTCGTGGCTGGTGGTGCTGACCCTGAACGAGGTGGCGCCGGCGCTGTTCCTGGTGGCTGTGGGCGTGCCACTGGCTTACCTGGGGTTCGGCTTCGTCGCGTTCCTGCTCTACGGCACGCTCTACCCCGCGGTGATGGCGCGACGCGGGGGCCCCGTCGCGGCGGTGGTGGTGCTCGGCTCCGGACTGGTGCGCGGGCGCGTCCCACCGCTGCTCGCTTCGCGCCTGGACCGGGGGCGCGAGTTGTACGCGCGGTTCCCGGCCGAGCAGCCGCTGATCCTCACCTCCGGCGGTCGAGGTGCGGACGAACCGGTGGCCGAGGGCGAGGCGATGGCCGACTATCTGCTCGCGCAGGGCATACCGGCCGATCGGGTGATGATCGAGAACCGGTCGCGCAACACCGAGCAGAACCTGCGCTACAGCGCCGCACTGCTGGCCGAGCGGGGAGTGAAGGGGCCGATCGCCGCGGTGACCAACAACTTTCATGCGTTCCGGGCCGCGATGCTGATGCGGCGGCTCGGCATCGCGGGCTATTCGATCGGCGCACCCACCGCCCGGTACTACTGGCCGACCGCGGTGATCCGCGAGTTCGTGGCCGTGCTGCGTGACCACATCTGGTTGAACGCGATCATGCTTGGGCTCTGCTGCCTGCCACTGCTGCTGTGGCTGGTGACCGCTGTGGCGAACCTCGTCCGCTGAAGCGAGCACCACCCAGGGCGCTCGGTGGGATCTGATCGGTGCTCGATCGTGTGGTCCCCTGGCCCACGGCTCAGCGCAGCCGGCTCAGCAGGTCTGCCTCGTCATTCGCGCTCAGACCCGAGCGGCGTGGACGGTCGAGGCCCCGCTGCCGTTCGTCCCGCAGGACCCGCTCGATCGTCCGCTGCAACGGACTCAGGGTGCCGCCGGCCGCACCGTAGGCGGAGTTACCACGCCGGGCGAAACCGACCTCCGTGCCGGGCAGCCACAGCGGCAGCGACCGCTCCCCCATCCAATGGCGGACGCCCTGCGCGACCAGCCATTCGTCCGCCGCGGCCACCAGCCCGCCCGTGAACCCGGTGACCGCTGCGGTCAGGGCCAGAAAGTCGGCGAAGGGAATGGGATCGCCCACCGCATTGATCACTGCGTTGAGCCGGTGCCGCCCGGCGTGCACGACGAAGGCCGCGAGATCGTGCACGTCGATGACCTGCACGTACCGCCCCGCCGGCGCGGGGGTCAGCGCATCGCCTTCGCGCGCGAGACGGGCCGGCCAGTAGCCGAACCGGTCGCTCGGGTCACCCGGCCCGGCGATCAGGCCGGGACGGACGATCAGCAACCGGTCGCCGAGCACGCTCGCACTCACCCGCTCGGCTGCCACCTTGGCCTGCGCGTAGTCCTCGAGGTCGACCGGCTCGACCAGCGCCGCGGACTCGTCGGCCCCCACCTCGTCGTTTCGCGCATAGACCGAGACCGACGAGATCAACGTCCAGTGGGCGGCGCGACCGGCCAGCGCGGTCAATGCCGAGGTCGCCACCTCGGGGGCGTAGGCGAGTTCGACCACCTCGTCCCAGTCTCCGGTCGCGTCGGCGTAGGCGCCCGGACGCGTCCGGTCCGCGAGGATCAGCCGCGCACCGGGCGGCACCAGATCGGTCGCCTGCCGGCACAGGCAGACCACCTCGTCACCGGCGGCCACGAGTAGCGCGGCGATCCGTGCACCCAGCCACCGGTTGCCGCCGAGGATCAACACCCGCCGCATGGCCTCAGAGCCCTTCGTCGATCACCACGTCGACCAGGCGATCGCGAACCCGGGCCGCGCGCCTCGGGTCGTGGCTGGTGATGGCCGCGACCGTGACGCCTGGAGCGAACCCGGTGGCCGGCGTCCAGGCCGATCCCTCATCGGCCCGGTCGGCCCTGACGCAGAAGATGTGCAGCCGCTCCGACTCTGCGACCACGGCGGCATTGACCGGCGCGGAGTCGGTGAGCGCCTGCACGTACCAGGCACCGTCCAGGTCGCCGGCCCGATAGGTACGAGCCCTCCAACTGAACGCGCCGACGTCGACCAGGGGCTGCAGGTCAGCGTGCAGCTCGGGGGCGACCACCACGACCTGCGCGCCGGCATCGATCAGTGTCGGCACCCGGCGCCGGGCTACGCCGCCGCCACCGACCACGACCACCCGCCGGCCGGCCAGCAGCAACCCGGCCAGGTACACGGGTGGGTGCGCCACACGTGCCGGCTCACCGCCTGATGCCGCACCTGCGTCCATCGGGCACTCCCTTCAGCCGCCGCGACCACCCACCGCCACGCCCGAGCCTGTCACACGACGCCGACTCCATGAGCATTCCGTGCGCCTGCGCCGAGAAAGACACCCGGCGCGGCCGACCGGCGATTGATCGACGATAGCGAAGTCCCACCGACTGTCGCCGGCACGGACCCAGTTGCTGAGCGACCCGTCCGAGGCCGCTGGCGACGGCGGCCAGCCGCAGGTCCGGGCCTACAGTGAGGGGGTGAGCCTGCCGCCCCTGGTCCCCGCTTCCGGGCACCTGACTGCCGACGACCTTGCGCGCTACTCGCGACAACTCGTGCTGCCCGAGCTGGGGGTGACCGGCCAGCGTCGGCTGGCCGCGGCGCGGGTGTTGGTGATCGGAGCGGGAGGACTCGGCTCACCGGTGCTGCTGTACCTGGCCGCGGCGGGGGTCGGCACGATCGGCGTGGTGGATTCCGACCGGGTCGAGACGTCCAACCTGCATCGACAGGTGATTCATGCGACCGATTCGGTCGGCGCGCCGAAGGTCGTCTCCGTTGCGCAGGCGTTGCGGGCGCAGAACCCCTCGGTCGCCGTGCAGCCCCACGACCTTCGGCTCACCGACGTCAACGCCGACGACCTGATCGACGGCTACGACCTGGTGATCGACGGGGCGGACAACTTCGCGACCCGGTACCTGGTCAACGACGCCTGCGTGCGGCTCGGCAAGCCGCTGGTGTGGGGGTCGGTGCTCGGCTTCGCCGCCCAGGTGTCGGTGTTCTGGGACGCCGCACCTGAGGGTCGCGGCCTGCAACTGCGAGACGTCTTTCCCGAACCGCCCGCCCCGGGCACCGTGCCGTCCTGCGCCGAGGCCGGTGTCGTGGGTGCGGTGTGTGCCCAGGCGGGCTCGGTGATGGCGATGGAAGCGGTCAAGCTGATCACCGGCCTGGGCCGGCCACTGCTGGGCCGGGTCCTGATCATCGACACGCTGGCCGGTCGGTTCGACGAGGTGCCGGTCCGTCGCAGCACGCAAGCACCCGCCCGTCCGCGCCGCGTGCGGCAACCCCGGGGCAGCGCCTGCGAATCGGCAGCCGTCCCGGCCGCGTGCGATGTACCCACGCCCGCGCCGCGTCGGGTGCGTCTGCCTGAGGCCACCTCGCGGCTGCTGCTCGACGTGCGCAGCCCTGCCGAGTTCGCCACCGAGCACGTGCCGGGCTCGCTGAACGTGCCACTGCCCACGCTGCTGGACGGAACCGGTCCGGACCTGGTCGTGGACGAGCCGACGCTGGTGATCTGCCGCAGCGGTGCGCGCGCCGAGATCGCCGCCGAGAGCCTGATCGCCCGTGGTTTCACCGACGTGCAGGTGCTCGAGGGTGGGCTGCTCGCCCTGGCTGATGCCCAGCAGCCCGCGCCGGGCTGAACCGCCCGGCGCGATTCGGCTTAGCCTGGATCCACCGATGGGCGCCGTCGCGAGCGGCACCAGACGGGTGGCCTGGCAAGCCGGTCCGCGCGAAGGCATGCCGGGCGTCTGGTGAGCGTGGCCGACGCCGCCAGGGTGCCCGGATGGGGCCGCGCAGTAGGCGCAGATCGGTGGATCCAGGCTTAGGCCCGGCGCGTGATCCGAAGCTGCCAGGCCGCCGGACCGTCCTCGAGGTAGGCGATGTCGATCGGCCACCGCTGTGCGAGTTGGTTCAGCAGCGGCAGCGGGTTGTGCGGGGCCACGAGTGCCAGCACGCCTCCGGCACCCAGTTGCTCGAGCGCCCCGAAGACCGCACCGTGCCGGATCGCGTGCGGAATCTGCCGCACGTCCAGCACCGGGGCAGCCGCGCCATGCTCGCCGCAGTTGCAGGTGTGTCCGGACGCCTCGGCGATCTCGATGGTTTCGATGGGAACAGACTGATTCATTGTTTCTCCTTGTGGTTGCGGTTCTTGGGACGGGCGATGCGGGCTCGCACGGTGGCGTGTCGCGGTCATGGGCGCACCACCACGTAGCCGTGGGCGCCTCGTTCGGCGTCGCTCATCACGTGGGTGACCATCGGGTAGCGGCCGGCTTCGTGGAAGACCGCCTCGACGAAGCCACCCTGGGCGGCCTGTAGGCCCAGGGCCTGCGATCCTCCGTCGGTGCCGCCGAAGCCGTCCTTGCCGCGGCGCAACTCGTAGTGACCCTCGACGTAGACCGTGTCGAACTGCGCACCGACGATGTGAAAGCTGCTCGGACGATTCGGGCCGGCGTCCAGCACCCAGAACCGCACCCGCTCCCCCGCCGTCGCCTCGAGCGGCACCTGGTCGTACCCGTTCGCCACACCGTTGAACGCCACGTAGCTGGGCTGCTCGGCCGCGATCGCGTCCGCGTTCACCTCGGTCGCCGAGACCGCGTCGGGGGCCCGGGTCTGCAGGTAGGTCTCCGACTGCACCAGCAGGTACTCGCGGTCGGCGCGGGCCAGGTCGTGGGGAGGCACGACGACCGCCCCGTACATGCCAGCGGCGATGTGCGAGCTCATCGGCATCGTCGAGCAGTGGTACAGCCAGACGCCCGACCGGTGCA
>RRZU013301032.1_pt1 | contig 14284 bp, 18 predicted proteins | sample 2165561 | NCBI WGS metagenome assembly RRZU01 (sample SAMN10456909, study PRJNA506462) | wastewater metagenome | isolation source: wastewater sludge | place: USA: Moscow, Idaho
AGGCGGCAGCACAGACGAAAAAAGCCCCTCGGAAAGCGGGGCGTGATGCAGCAATCAGTTCGGCATCTGCCAAAGCAGATTCTCAACATGCTGATACTATTGGAGAATTAGTTTTGGTTGCGGGGGCAGGATTTGAACCTGCGGCCTTCAGGTTATGAGCCCATGGAAGGGCAAAACGGAATTATTATCGAAATCAGCATCTTATGGCGCAAGCCTTTGTTCTGTCGTGATTTTCGTCCTCGCAAACATAAGCATTCGCACGGATTCACACGCAAGACCGGCACGAAGCCCGCAGTCGCAGGTTGATGTGGTGTTGATGTAGGCCACGCGCACTCCCCGAAAATCATCATCGCAGACCATCTTGTCGGCCTTCATTTCCGATGTTCCTGCAGCCCAAGCTCGACCCACATCCAGCCGAAATCATACTCGGCAATCGGACCCTCGCCATGCCCGGCGCTGCGGTTCTCCAGCATCTTCAGCCAGTCGATGACCTTCTCGCGCCCTGCGACGGTCCGGACAGCCTGGCGCGGTGACTTGCCGCCCAGCGCCGGGATCGGCGCATCCAGCGTTTCGCGGTAGTGCTTGTCCAGGTGATCCCGCATGAGCTGGCGCGCGATCTCGGGCGGGATTTCATCGGCCGCCTCGCTCGGCCCGTCACGTCGTTGGTCGGCCCGTATCTGCTCAACCGTCCGGATCGTGGTCAACGGTACCCTCAGCAGATCCCCGGCGGCCGCGCCGATCAACGTCTGGACCTTGGCCGCCCGCTCGGCCGAGTTGACGGTCACGAGCAGCGTCTTACCCGTCAGTTCTAGCGAGCCCAGCGCGGTGGCCCCCTCCAACTGCGTGTCCAGCATGATGCCACCGCCCGCCTTTCCACCGCGCGTCTTGCGAGCGGCCAGCCAGTTCCAGAACTTCGGTCCTTCCGGCAGGAAGCCCTTCACCCGGTCCAGCCGCTCCGCCACTGCTTTCTGCGTTACGCCGCTGGCAAGCAGGTACCGCAAATCGTGGAACAGCACATCGTCGCCGTCCGAATTGGTGAACTGCGGCTGCGCTGAGGTGAGGGCGCGGTCGATTTCGATGAACAGCCAGGCGGCGGTGAAGATCGGCGCGCAACCCATCAGTTGCTCTCGGGTGAGCCGCAACGCGTCTCGTTTCTTCAGCTTCAGGGCATCGCGAAGCCCGGCGAAAAGAAAATCCACCGCCTCGGCCCTGAATGGCAACAGCGCCCCGGAGATGACATGGTGATCGCGCTCGGCCACCACCCGCACGGCAATCCTGTCCCATTGTTTCAACGTGAGCGTGGCGGATTTCTCTCTGACCGTGACGGGTGCAGCATCCGACAGCAGGTCGCGCAGCACCATCGACGTCCCGGGCTGGACATCGCTGACTTCGTATAGACTGACTGGCGCATCCCGCAGTGCGCTGAAATAGGCCCGGTTCAAGGCCGTTTCTTTCCAGCCACGTCGTTTAAGGTAGAGATCGACGATGTTGCCGTCCTCATAGCGCTGGCCAAGGAAATCCTCGAACCCGCAGCCCCAGAGGACACCTGACCACTGCTCGCCTAGAAGGTCGGCCAAGCCGTCCTGGTCGATCTCGAATTCTTCCAACGCGGGCATCAGGTGTTCGGCGACAACATCCTGCAGCCGCTCGCGCCAGTCCCCTTCCCTGCCGATAAAGGCCAAAAGGCCGGAAATATCGTTGCGTTCAGCCATAACCAGCCCTGTCTACGCCGGTCTAGCGACCGATCTTTCTTTGAATATCATCGCGCAAGGCAGCCATGGCCTCAGCGCGCACTCGCCACCCTGCATCGATCTGGCTGGCCTCAAATAGGCGTCCGGTGAGCCGCCGTGCCACGTGGAGCTTCTCGCGGCCAAGCGGCAAGGCGTCGAACAGCTTCTGGTCGTCGGCAATTCGAACCTGACGTCGGTTCGGCAGTCTGAGCCCGCTGTTGGTGACGACAACCCCAGTGATGACTCGCGGCTGACCGGGCCGAAAGAGCTTGGTCTTGTGCCCATGCAAATGCCGCTTACCGATGGCTCTCCTGGCGTCAAACAGGAGGCGCCGCGTAGCCCCTGCCCCCGTGAATACGATGTCATCGACGTAGACAGTCATCTTGCAGCCACATGCTTCAGCCAAGACCGCAAGTTCATGAAACAGGTCCTCGTAGGCGAAGTACGAAACGATTGGGCTGGCGCTGCTGCCTGTTGGCAGATGTCCGTCCACGGTCAGAAGCTTCGCGAGCATTCCGGCAACATCACCGTCGCAAGACATCCGGTCGAGGAAGAAGTGATAGACGGCCTGAGCCCTCGCTGACGGATAGAACCTCCGGACATCGATCTTGACGCACCCGTCCTCGACCGAGTGTGCCGCGGCATTGGAGATGTACGACCGCCCCTTCTTTGCCGAGTGCAGGTAGGGCGGCGTGTCGATCCGCGACAGAAGCGTTGCGATCCTGCGATGCACCTTCGCGAGTCTTGGCCGCGGCTCCTGAATTGCGCGGCCGGACTTCTTGTCGATCCACCGCTTGTAGGGATCGGCATCGGTGAGAAGCGCATCCAGTTCTTCACGGGAAATCAGCAGACGATCGGCCAGCATCTGCGGGCTTGTCACCTTGTACAGGATTGACTGGTTGCGGTCGTGGCTCACCTGCCCGCCCCTCGATACTCGGAAATTGTCGCCGCCCAATCCAGCATCTTCAAAGCCTTGTCCGCGACATACGCCCGAATAGCATCGGCCTTTCCAGCACCCTCCACGCGCTCGGCGAACAGCATGAGCGAGGACATCGGAATATCGAAGGCCGTCGAATACTTCTCCAGAACGGCAATCGAGACATTCTTTTCGCCGCTCTCGATCTCCGAAACATAGGATTTTGAAAGCCCGACGCGTTCGGCCACGTCAGCCTGCGACAGGTCGTGGTAGACCCGAACCAGGCGAAGAGCTTCATTCAGCATTTTTCTCCCATCCTCAGCAGTTGAACACCTAGGAGCCGTCTCAGAAGAAGAGTCGCGCCAGATACACGATGGCTTTCACCATCCAGAACGCGACCATCAAGGTCCGACGTTTCCGAAGAACACGCCGAATCCAGCGACGGATCCACTGCCCGGTGCTCAGGGGCTTCACAGGTTCAGTACCCATGTCGCAACCTCCTGGGCTTCCTCGCCGGGACCATCCCGACGAGTGTGCCGCCTTCCCAAGAGGCAATCAGGGCAGAGGCTATCTCCTAGGTATCCCCGTGCCGCAACGCGAGCTGCGGACTTAAGTCGTCGGGTCGTCGTCGCGGATCGCATCGCGCGGATGCGGTCGCCACGCCCCGAAGTGGGTAGAGGTCGGAGCCTCCTCGATCGGCGAACCGATCAGCCTATGGCAGCTATCTCTCACCTGAGCATTGATCGCTACATAGCGCCCATGGTTCGCCATTTCAAGGCTCAAGTTCGCCAGTAGCGAACTCTCTATGCCAAATTTTAAACACAACACAATATTTAGTGTAGCGATCAGAATGCGTGCCTGCGCCAAAGGTCTGATGCATCCTTATCCACAGCCTCGTGCGGACCACCCCCTTGCCCCGAATCGAGCGCCGGTGCAGGCTTCGCGCAAGAGGAGAGCAGCCCTCAACCAAAAGCATAACAGGTCAATCGGAACGACAGTCTTGGCAACGTCGCGGCGCTATGGCGCCTCTGTTTTCGTTGCTTCCGATCACTGAACCTGCGCGCACCGCGCGCGGGCGCAGGCGGTGTGAGCATTGCCATCCTCCGGTTCAGTAGAGGATGTTTCGACATGGCATTACCGCCCCGCGTATTCTTCACCGTTCACGAAGTCACGGCCCGCTGGGGCTGCAACATCGCCGATGTCGCGGGATGGGCGGATGCGGGGCGGTTCCGCATCATCACCGGCATTGCGCCTGTCCGCTGCGGCGAAGAGGTGATTTCAGGCAAGGTCGCCCTGTCGCCCTTCGATCTGCTTCCGCTGTTCCGCCGCTGCGGCACGGGCCCGAGTGAGGGACAGATGCGTCGAATTCAGCCGCTGAACCGGCAGGACTGGCTGCTGATCACCGATCCGCAAGGCGGCATCACGGTGGCAGTCGCGGACATGCTGATCCTGGCCGAGGAGGTGCACGCCTTCGAGGAAGATAATGACATGGTGCGGCGGGTGGCGGCGGGGCCGGGTGCCAGCACGCCTTACGACTGGGACAGCATGACCGTTGCGCTGGTTCAGCGCATCCATGATCGTGGCCTGCCCTCAACCCAAGCCGAGTTGATCGCCGAGATGCAGGACTGGTTTGCCGAACAGTCGGATGGCAAGAAGATGCCCGACAGCCGCAGCATCCGGCGACGGATCACGCCAATATGGAGGGCGCTGCGGCGAGAGGAAGCGTGATGGTCAGGGTCCGCGCTGGCCCGGGTCAGGCGGTTTTCCGGCTGCCCTGATCGTCGGCGTCATGCACCAGCCGGGGCTTTGGCCGGAAGGCGCTGGCCACCGCGTCGACCCCGGCGCGCAGGGGCGAGTCCATCAGGTGCGCGTAGCGCAGCGTGGTCTGCATCTGGCTGTGACCCAGTAGTTTTCCGATCATTTCCAGCGAAGCCCCGCCACTGACTAGAAGCGATGCGAAGGTGTGGCGAAGATCGTGGATGCGGACGTCCTGCAGCCCGCATTGCTTCTGGACCTGCGCCCAGAAACGGCGGACCTCCTGCACCGGCTGACCGGGCGTGTCGCCGGGGAAGAGCCACGGCGATCCCTTCGGTACCAGCAACTGCCGCTGGCGCACGATGGCGGCGGTCTCGTCCGAGATCGGCACGCGGTGGGCACGGCGCTGTTTCGTCATGGTGGGCGGCTTCGACCAGCTCATGTGCTCGAGGTTGAACTGCTCGAACCGGGACTGCCGCACCTCGCCCAGCCGGGCGCCGGTCAGCATGCACATGCGGATGATGTCGGCGGCGCGCCGGTCTTCGGCCGCGTCGAGCGCCGCAGCCAGCTTGGCGATTTCCTCCTTGGACAGGAAGCGTTCGGGTGCCAGAAGGGTCTGATGCTGCAATCCTGATCAGGGCAGCTTGTAGACCGTCCCCCTGCCCTCGACCTTCTCGGCTGTGATGGGGAGCCCGAGTTTCTTCTTGAGCGCCCCGGAAATGGCACCCCTCGCGGTGTGAGCTTGCCAAGACGTCGCCGCGACAATCTCGGCAATGGTCGCCCCCTCGGGGCGCTGGATCATGGCGATGATCTGCGCCTGCTTGGTGCCAGCGCGGATGGCGGCGGGTTTCGCGGCGGCGTCGGGCATCTGCACCGGTTCCGGCTTCGGCTTCGCCTTCCGCGCGTTGACGACAGCGCTGGCCACCACTGGCTCGATCTCGATGGCCTCAAGCCCGGCCTCGGTGGCGATCAGCGTGGTGCCGTGGCCGTCGCCGGTCTCGCGCCACATCGGTTCGCTGCGCCTCAGGTTGGCCTCGACTTCCTCGAGCCAGCCGCGGGCGATCATCTTGCCGACGACCATCTTGGCAGCGGCGCCGACCAGCCCCTCGGGCAGCGGCAGGGCGAGGTTGCCGGGCCGGGTCGCGGCGCGGGAGAGGATCAGGGATTGGGTGTCGGACGGGGTGGTCATCGGGGCCTCCGGGCGCTGTGGCGCGCGGTGTGCGCACCTTCTATGGAGGCAAGCCCCGTCTTCGGACGGGGCGGCTTTGGCGCAGCGTGGGCGCGTCAGGCGGCGTGTTCACCCTCGCCAAAGAGGAAGTCGGTGATCTTGCGCAGATCTGGTCGGTGGCAACGGCGACGTTCAAGGCGGAGACCTACCGCTTCCTCCGGATCGAACGGCCCTCCGACGAGGACCGCGACGCTGGGTTGTTGGATGCTCCCGGTACGATCCATCTGCCTGGCTGGGCCGACACCGAGTGGCTGAAGCAGCTGGTGGCCGAGCAGCTGGTCACCATCCGCAACAAGCGCGGCTATGCCCATCAGGAATGGCAGAAGATGCGCGAGCGGAACGAGGCGCTGGACTGCCGGGTCTACGCCCGCGCCGCAGCGTGGATCCTTGGCGCCGACCGGTGGGACGAGGCGACCTGGCGACGGCTGGAAGCGCAGGCGGGCGTGGAAACGCGCATGCCCACGGCCGGGCCCACTGCTCCCACACAACCCGACCCGGCCGCACCGAAGGCCGGAACCATGTCGTCGGCGACGGGATCAAGCCCTCGTCGAAGATTGCGGACGCGGCAATGAAAGAAGAGCTGCAAAAGCTCTGGCTCGCCTGGACAGACGAGGCCGATGCCGAGGGGCTGACCGACTTCTTCGGCCTGCAGCGGCGTGCCGCGCGGGAGGTGTTTCTGGCGGGCGAGATCTTCCTGCGCATCCGCACGCGGCGACCGGAGGACGGGCTCACCGTGCCGTTGCAGCTGCAGATGCTGCCCTCGGAAATGCTGCCCCAGGACATGACCCGCACCCTGCCCGGCGCGGGCTCAATCCGGCAGGGCATCGAATTCGACGGCATCGGGCGACGGGTGGCCTATCACTTTTTGCGCCGCCATCCGGGCGACTTGACCGACCCGGGACTGGCCGGGGAAACCGTTCGGGTTCCTGCCTCCGAGGTCATCCACATCCTGGACCCCGTCGAAGCTGGGCAGTTGCGCGGCGTGTCGCGCTTTGCCGCGGCGGTGGTGAAACTCTTCACGCTGGACCTCTACGACGACGCAGAACTGGAGCGGAAGAAAACCGCGGCGATGTTCGCGATGTTCATCACCTCGCCCGCCCCGGAAACCGCCCTCGATCCGGCCGAGGACGATCTGGAGGTCGAACCCGGCCAGGTGGTGCGGTTGGATCCCGGCGAGGATGTCACCACGCCCTCGACGCCGGATTCCGGGTCCACCTATGAGCCCTTCCAGTACCGCACACTCCTTCAGATCGGCGCCGCGCTGGGCGTGCCCTATGGGTATCTGACCGGTGACACGGCGAAGGGGAACTTCTCGAACACCCGGATTGCGCTTGTCGACTTTCGCCGCCGCATCTCGGCCTTCCAGCATTCGGTCATGGTCTATCAGCTCTGCCGCGCGGTCTGGACGCGCTGGATGGACATGGCCGTACTGGCGAGCGCCGTCGATCTGCCCGGCTATGCCACCGACCGGCGTGCATACCTCGCTTGCGATTGGTTGCCCACCAAGTGGGACTGGATCGACCCGGCGAAGGATGCCGCGGCCGAGATCCTGCAGATCGAGGCGGGTCTCAAATCCCGCACGCAGGCCATCGCCGAACGCGGCTATGACGCGGATCAGGTCGACCGGGAAATTGCTTCCGAAAGGCAACGCGAGGCGGAACTCGGCCTCGACTTTCGGCGGCCGGGATCCCCGGCGCAGGCGGCAGGCGGCGGCGCGGCGCCGGGCGATGCCGAGGGCCAGCGACAGGATCAGCAGGAGGACAGCAATCAGGAAGAGGATGGCGAGGACCGGGAACCCCGGCCCCCGGAGGACGCATGATGCACCACGCCCAGATCGCCCAGCGCGCTTTCAACACGCCGTTGATGGTCGATCCTGCCAAGGCGCTGGCCTTCCTGACCGGGCTTGGCCCGCGGATCACCGGCAGAGAAATCAGCGTCGAGGGGGTCGAAATCGCCGCCGAGGCGCAGGATGCAGCCACCGTTCCCGCCCGCGCCTCGCTCTTTGGCGACGACCTGACCAGCCGCCAGTCGCGGAACGGAAGCCAGCCCTTCGCTGTGGTGGACGGGATCGCGGTCATCGAGATCGCGGGCACGCTCGTCCATCGCGGTGCGTGGATTGGGCAATCCTCCGGTCTGACCTCCTACGAGGGGATCGCGGCCCAGCTGCAGGCGGCGCTGGCCGAGCCCGCCATCCGCGGTATCGCCCTCGATATCGACAGTTTTGGGGGCGAGGTCGCGGGGGCCTTCGATCTGGCTGACCGCATCCGTGCGGCGCGGGCGCAAAAGCCGATCCACGCCTTCGTCGCCGATCACGCCCTCTCGGCCGCCTATGCGCTGGCCTCCCAGGCCGACCGGATCGTCCTGCCCCGTACTGGGACCGTTGGCAGCATCGGTGTGGTGGCCATGCACAGCGACATGAGCGGGGCGCTGGACCAGAAGGGCATCGCCGTCACGCTGATCCACGCAGGCACGCGCAAGGTCGATGCGAACCCCTATCAGCCCCTGCCCGAGGCCGTCCGCGACCGGATCGCGGGCGAGTTGGAAGACCTGCGTCAGCTCTTCGCCGAAACCGTAGCCGAGGGACGCGGCCGTCGCCTCGACACCCTCCGGGCGCTGGGCACCGAGGCCGCCGTGTTCCGCGGCGAGGCGGCGGTCTTCGCCGGTCTTGCCGATGAAGTGGCCGATCCGGTCACCGCCTTCCGCGCTTTCGCCGCCGCACCCCGCGGCACATCCACCCCCAGAGGAAAGGGCCCGATGATGACCACTGCTCCCGAAGATCATGCGCAGCCTTCGGCCGCGCCTGCCACCACCCCGCCGGAACCGGGCGCGCCCACGGCAATCGCACCGCCGCAGACGGCGGCCGCCGCGATGTCGCCCGAAGCCATCCGGGCCGAGGCGGCCGAGGTCGCGCAGGTCTGCGCGCAGGCGGCGCGCCTTGGCATCCAGATCGATGCCGCGGATGCGGTCGCCAAGGGCGTGAAGCCTGAGGCCCTGCGCGCCAAGGTGCTGGCCGACCTTGCCGCCCGCAGTGACGCCGCGGGCATCATTGCCACCGCCCCGGCGGCGGGCGCAAAGGAAAGCCCCATCGTCGCGGCCGCGAAGAAATCGGCCGCCGCCTCGCGCTGACCACGGCGCCGATCACTGCCGCGCGTTTCATCGCGCAGCGCATCCCGTCCCCCAAACATCCCGGAGACTGAACCATGCCCGTCCTGACGGAACCGCCCAGCATGGGCGACGTCCTCAAATATGAGGTCAACCCGAACTACACCCGCGAAGTGGTGACGCTGCTCGCGGGCATGCCCTATCCCGTCGGCTCGGTGCTCGGGAGAATCACGGCCAGCGGCAAATACACCCTGTCGCCCGCGACCGGGGCCGACGGATCGCAGGTCGCTACGGCCGTCCTGCTCTATGCCGTCGACGCCACGCTGGCCGATGCCACCGGCATCGTGCTGGTCCGCGGCCCCTCCATCGTGTCGCGCGCGGGTCTCGCCTACGACGCCACCGTCGATGACGGGGCCAAGATCACCACCAAGATCGGCCAGCTGGCCGCCGTCGGCATCGTCGCCCGCGACGGCGTCTGATCCCCCTCATTCCCCCGGAGCATCCCCATGACCCTCGTCCGCAATCCCTTCGACGCTGGCGGCTATTCGCTGGCCGAGATGACGCAGGCCATCAACATCCTGCCCAACCTCTACACCCGCCTCGCACAGATCGGTCTCTTCCGCTTCGAAGGGGTCAGCCAACGCTCGGTCATCATCGAACAATACGAGGGCGTCCTCAGCCTCCTGCCCTCCGTGCCCCTCGGCGGTCCCGCCACCGTCGGCACCCGCGAGGGCCGGTCGATGCGATCCTTCGCCCTGCCGTGGATCCCGCATGACGACGTGGTCCTGCCTGCCGACATCCAGGGGCAACCTGCGCTGGGCGCCTTCGACGCCGCCGATCCGCTCGTCGAGATGATGAACCGCAAGCTGCTCCTCATGCGCCGCAAGCATGCCCAGACCCGGGAATACATGGAGATGAACGCGCTGCGCGGTATCGTGAAGGACGGCGCCGGGACCACCCTCTACAACTACTTCACCGAATTCGGCCTCGCGCAGATCTCCGTCGACTTCGTGCTGGGCACGGCTGGAACGAACGTGCAGGGCAAGGTCCGCGAGGTGCTGCGAGCCATCGAAGACAATCTGCTGGGCGAGGCGATGACCTCGGTCCATGCGCTGGTCAGCCGCGAGTTCTTCGACAAGCTGATCGCGCATCCGAAGACCGAGGAAGCCTACAAGTTCTACGCCTCGACCGGCGCCCAGCCCCTGCGCGAGGATGTGCGGCGCAACTTCCCCTTCGGCGGGATCCTGTTCGAGGAGTATTCCGGCACCGTCACCCTCTCGACCAAAGCCACCGAACGGCTGGTCCCCGCAAACGAAGGGATCGCCTTCCCCTTGGGCACCATGGACACCTTCACCACCTATGGGGGCCCCGCGAACCTCATCGAGACCGCCAACACCATCGGCCTGCCGCTCTACGCCCGCCAGCACTTGGACGAGAAGGGCCGCTGGATCGACGTGATGACCGAAGCCTCGATCCTGCCGGTGAACAAGCGCCCCCGCCTCGCCGTCCGGATCCACAGCTCGAACTGACGCGCCCATGTCCGTCTTCGCTGCCGCCATGGACCGCATCTTCATGCATACGACCATGGCGGCCCCTGCCCTCTGGATCTCGGCCACCACCTCCGAGGAACGCCCCATCCGCATCATCCGCCGTGCCCCCGACCGCGTCGCCGACTTCGGCGCGGGACGCTTCGTCAGCGACACGACCGTGGTCGATGTGCGCGTCGCCGACCTGACCAGCCCACGGCCGGGCGACGTGATAGTCATCGGCGCAGACAGCCATGTCATCCAGGGCGAGCCGCTGCGCGACCGCGAACGGCTGATCTGGACGCTGGACCTGAGGCCAGCATGAAGCTGAAGCTCACCATCGAGCCTGACATCGTCGCGATGATGCAGGCGGAAATCGCTGCCGGTGAAAAGGCCGTCACCAGCGCCATGCGCGAGGCGGGCGCGGGACTGAAATCCGCCTGGCGCGGCCAGATCACCGGAGCTGGGCTGGGCACCCGGCTCGGAAACTCGATCCGGCTCGCGACCTATCCCAAGGGCGGCGAAAGCCTGAACGCCGCAGCGCTGGTCTGGTCGAACGCCCCGGTGATCGTCGGGGCGCATGACACCGGGCCGCTGATCCGGTCACGGAACGGGTTCTGGCTGGCGATCCCCACCCCGGCCGCAGGCAAATCCACCCGCGGCGGCCGCATAACCCCCGGCGAATGGGAACGGCGCACAGGGCTGCGGCTGCGCTTCATCTACCGGCGCCGCAGCCCGAGCCTGCTGGTGGCCGAAGGGCGCTTGAACAGCAAGGGGCGCGCGGTGTCGTCACGAGCAAAGACCGGCCGCGGGCTGACGACAGTGCCGATCTTCTTGCTGGTGCCGCAGGTCAAGCTGCGCAAGCGGCTGGATCTGGCGCGGGATGCCGAGCGGGCCATCGACGGCGTACCGGGGCGGATCGTCGCGGGGTGGTTTGGGGCCAGTCGCTAGGCACACAGCGACCTGATCGGGAGGCAATCCATCGCAACGCCTCCTCAGCATCGCCTTGCCCAAGCATTCCTGTTGCTTCCCGCGGCAGCGTCGCTACAACCTGAAACGATGAACCGACACACGCCCATCCACGAGTTCGTTGGGGTCGGCCTGTACTCTGTGGCCGATGCAGCGCAGCTCCTGAAGGCACCACCGCGGACACTCCGGAGGTGGCTCGATGGCTATGACTACAAGAGAAATGACGAAATCCAGCACGTTGCACCGCTCTGGAAACCAGACATCCCCAAAATTGACGATGAAATCGAACTGAGCTTTCGCGACCTCATCGAACTTCGTTTCGTACGGGCTTTCCTTGACAATGGGATTGGGCTGAAGGCTGTTCGGAACTGCCTTGAATACGCTCGGCAGTGCATACAAACGGATCGCCCCTTTTCATCTGGTCGTTTCCGGACCGATGGGCGCACGATCTTCCTCGAGAGCCTTGATGCCTCGGCTGAGCCTAAGTTGCTTGATCTGAAGGCCAAGCAGTATGTCTTCAAGCAGGTTGTCGAGCAGAGCTTCAAGGATCTGGACCTTGAAGGTGACATCGTAACGCGGTGGAGGCCTTATCGAGGTAAGGACAGCATTGTCGTCGACCCCACAAGATCCTTTGGCCAGCCAGTTGCGTCGGCATCCGGTGTCCCAACGATTGTCCTCGCGGAATCCGTCAAAGCGGAAGGCTCCGTCTCTCGCGTGGCGGCGATGTACGAAGTTGAGAAGTCGGTGGTCCAGGATGCGGTCAAATTCCATGAGGAGTTGATGGCCGCTTGAAGGTGATGGTCGATGAAAACCTTCCTATGGCCATGGCGAAATCGCTCGCAGCACTTTTCGCTGGAAAACACGAAATCGTACATCTGAGAGAAAAGTTCGGCCCCGCGGTCAAGGATACCGAGTGGATCGGGGCCTTAAACGCCGAAGGCCATTGGGTCATCATCTCAGGGGACCGGCGGATTGCGAAGAACAAGGCTGAACAGCAAGCGTTCAAGAGCTCGAAGCTGGTAGGGTTCTTTCTCGCCCCAGGGCTACAAAAGGCCAAACTGACCAAGCAGATGGAACGCCTGATGGCGCTATGGGAAACCATAGAAACGCAAGCCGACCTGGTCGGAGGCGGCGCCATGTTCGAAATCCCGATGAAAAGCAGCAAGCTCAACCAGATCTGACTGTCTGGTATTCACGCCGAGAAACGCGCGCTGCCCCGTACTTCGGGAGCATCGGGGCAATCGGCTCTTTCCGTTGGAAAAGACCAAAGATGCCCACCACCCGCGAAACAATCCTCGCCGCGCTGCACGCGCGGCTTCAGCCGCTCGCCGCCCTCACCCTGCGTGACGAGGTGCTGCCCGAGCGGATCCCCGCGGCCGGGCTGATCATCCTGCGCGGCGGCCACCCGGGTGAACCCGAGGTGACGCTGTCGCCGCTGCGCTATCACTACCAGCACCGGGCAGAACTTGAGGTCGTCGTCCAGGCTGGCACCGACCGGGCCAGCGCCTTCGATGACCTGATCGCAGCCATTGGCGCGGCGCTGGAGGCTGATCGGACGCTCGGCGGCCTCTGCGACTGGGTCGAACCCGAAGCCCCGGCCTCGGTCGACCTGCCCGTCGAGGGCGCCGCGGCCCTGAAGGCGGCGGTGATCACCGTCGTCCTGCACTATTCCACGGCCGATCCGCTGGCCTGACCCCACTCACCATAGGAGACTACGATGGCACGAGCCCATGGGGCGCGGGCGCAGATGGCGCTTGCATTCGAGACCGTCTACGGCACCCCGCCCGCCACCGGCTACCGCACGGTGCCCTTTGCCAGCACCACGCTCGGCTCCGAACAGCCACTGATCGCCTCGGAACGCCTGGGCCAGGGGCGCGACCCGCTAGCGCCGATCAAGGACGCGGTCACCGCCGATGGTGACGTGGTGGTGCCGATCGACGTCGAGAACTTCGGCCTCTGGCTGAAGGCCGCCTTCGGTCAGCCCACGACCACCGGCACGACGCCCAAGACCCACACCTTCCAGTCGGGCAACTGGACGCTGCCCTCGATGGCCATCGAAGTGGCAATGCCCGAAGTGCCGCGGTTCGCGATGTATGCGGGCTGCGTCATCGACCAGCTGTCCTGGCAGATGAACCGCTCTGGCCTTCTGACCGCGACTGCACGGCTGATCGCCCAAGGCGAGGCGATTGCGGCCACCACTGCCGCAGGCACGCCGACCGCGCTCGGCCTTCAGCGCTTCGGCCATTTCAACGGGGTGGTGAAACGCAACGGCACCGCCTTGGGCAACGTCGTCTCGGCCGAGATCACCTATGCCAACGGCCTCGACCGGATCGAGACTATCCGCAACGACGGCAAGATCGAGGGCGCCGATCCCGGAATGGCCGCGCTGACCGGCCGGATCGAGGTGCGTTTCGCCGACTCTGCGTTGGTGACACAGGCCATCGACGGCACGCCTTGCGAGCTCGAGTTCGCCTACAGCCTCGGCGCGAACGCCAGTTTCACCTTCACCGCCCATGCCGTCTACCTGCCCGTCCCGCGGATCGAGATCCCCGGGCCGCAGGGCATCCAGGCCACCTTCGACTGGCAGGCTGCCCGCGCCACCAGCCCCACCCGCATGTGCACCGCCATCCTCGTCAACACCGTCACGGGATACTGACCATGATCCGCCTGAACCTCACGAACCGGCCCGATTGGCTGGACCTGCTGCCCGGTCTGCGCGTCCTGGTCGCTCCCTTGACCACAGCGCTGATGGTCTCCGCCCGCGCCGATCCCGCCATCGATGGCCTGTCGGAAACCTCCAGCAACGAGGACATGGCCCTCGCGATGGCCAAGGCAGTCGCGCGCCGCGCGGTGCTGGAATGGGAGGGGGTCGGTGACGATGCAGGCAACCTCGTGCCGGTCAGCCCGGCCGGGATCGACGCCCTCCTGGAAATCTGGCCGGTGTTCGAGGCCTTCCAGGCGCAATACGTCGCCCGCGGCCTGATGCTGGATGCGGAAAAAAACGCCTCCGCGCCCTCGCCGACTGGTCCTTCGGCGGGGGCGACGGCTATTGCGCGGC
>RRZU011775561.1_pt1 | contig 14281 bp, 9 predicted proteins | sample 2165561 | NCBI WGS metagenome assembly RRZU01 (sample SAMN10456909, study PRJNA506462) | wastewater metagenome | isolation source: wastewater sludge | place: USA: Moscow, Idaho
AACGCTTATATTGAACGCTATAACCGCACCGTCAGATATGGCTTGTTGAATCAGTATTTGTTTAAGAATTTGGAAGACATTCAGGACAGTGCCACCCGTTGGTTATGGTTTTACAACCATGAAAGACCCCATCAGGCCAATGGTGGTAAGCCACCGCTGATGGGTTTTGATTCTACCGAAACCTGCCATTAAATATGGGAGGATTACCTTACCATTACTATTACATTAATTCATAATTTTTAAATTAAGATTTTGAGGAATTGAATAAATTAGTTTAGCTGTATTGGTTTTGCGCATATTTAAAGCTAGTTCACGGTCAGAACTATTTGAAATAAAATTTAATTCAGTTAATGGATTGGCGCCTATATTTAGTTGTGCTAAGTGTGGTAGATTATCAATATTCAAATTGATATGCGCGATATTATTACGATAAATCGATAAGCGCTCTATTTTACTAGGTAACAACGAATCATTAATTTCAGATAAGTAGTTTTTATATAATAATAATGTTTTTATTTGTTCATTATTTAGAATTATTTTTGGAAATTTTTTAAGATTGCATGCTGAAATATTTAAATAAGTCAAATTTTTAGGTAACTCAGTTTCAAATTTAATGTTGAGAGAACCTCTGCAATCTAGTTTAACTAAGTTCTTTGGCAACTCGGTAATTTCCAAATTTTTAGAAAATGAAATATTTAATGTTTTAAGTGAAGGTATTTGGCTAATTAAATAAAGAACTTCTTTGATTTTCTTTCTGCTGAGCTGGTTCAGTATCCCCATATCATTAAAGCCATTATTCATAAAGCTTAAATTAGTAATTTTTCCATTTGAATCCATTTCATAATGAGGATATTTTCCGATAATCTCAGATATTTTCTTTAATTCATAATGTTCACAGGGTGAATTAATATGAGAGTTTGTATTACTAAGTTCTAAATATGTTAGTTTTGTAGAATCAAAGTGTATTGGGCTTAAATGATTAATTTCACGTATTAAGTCACCATCATACCAAAATACATTTGCAGCTATATACTGTTTATCTAGCCAAGGTAGGAAATTATTCCTTACACGCCATTGTTGTAATGGTAAATCAAACAAATCACCTAATATATGTATATTAATCTTCTCTTTATTGAATCTTTTAAATTGTAGAAAACTAATTACCTCTTCGGGTATGCGATCATCCGAGATAATACTGAAAACTAATCCAGGTGATTGGATAAAATTGACTAAATATTGACAAGTTTTACCTCCAAGTATGTGCCAATTCATTTCTTATTCCATTTAACTTCACTGTTTACAACTTTTATTATTTGGTTCCATAAATATACAATTTGGATTTGGTCTGTGATATTTTGTAATGATAAGCTCTGATATAAAAAATCTAGTTTAGTAAGTTGATACTTACTTACTAAAATATTTAGGCCTCTTGTTACATCTCTAGAAAAAAAATTATCGGAACTAAATAAAAAAGCTATAATATTTCCTAAGCGTAATATTGCTTTTATTAGATGTTTGTATTTCAAAGTGTAAAATAAAGGATTAATCTCTTGTTGTAGATTGGTTATTTTTTTTTCTATATAGCTTAACTCAGATTGAAGTAATTGATATTTTAGCTCAACTGGTATTGTTTTTAACAATTTAAAATCAATGTTATTTCCATATATATGAAGATGGCTGTGTGATAATTTTAAAAACAAATGGATATTAGAAATATCTAATGATTGAATAAAGGGATGTATACTTAAATCAATATATGGGATTTTTTTCAAAATAGCAACTTCATTAAAGCTAGCAACCTCATCAAGTATAAGTTTATACGAATCATTTAGTAATATAGAATTATTTTTATAAAAACAAATAATGTCTATGTCCCATGGATCATATTTTGATGAGATATCGCAAGAACTTCCACGTATATAAATTGCATTAATATTCTTATCACAAGATGATAGAAATCTAAAAAGCCTTTCATATGAATTCCAATTATAAGATAAATACATAAATTCCCTATATTGATTTTTCTAATTTTTTATTTAGCTAGCTGTAATGGGAATTCAACCAATTTTGATGAATATTTTATTTAGATTTTGTATTTTAATAAATTGAAATATACTTCAAATACTCATTTTAAAAGGCAAGCCATTACCCATAATATAGCCATCCTGTTTTATGCGCCATTCATTGGTGACAGCTAACTTTCTTTTTTCAATCTCATTACTATAAAAATCAGTAAAATAATAAAATTTTTGATTTGTTGATCCTACCCAGTTCCTCAAAAATTCAGTATTTTCTATATCATACTCACCATCAACAAGCACATCTGTCGCAGAAAGTAATCGCATTGCCCCTCTAAATTTTACATCTGATAGTTCCTCAAGATTATATCCAGTAAACACCATAACTGATAACCCTATTCTCTTTGCAAACTCTGCAATCAGTGACAAACTTTCAGCTTGTAAAAATGGCTCCCCTCCCAATAGGGTAATACCTTCTATCTGATGCTTTTCTTTAGCTGTATTAATAATTTCTATAACTTGATAAATTGTAATAATCTCAGCTGGTTGTATTCTAAGAAACCGACCATTACAACATCCTTGGCAACGCTTCAGACAGCCTTGCACCCAGATTGCTGTACGCAACCCAGGTCCTTCAGCTTCAGTTACCTCAATAATTTTTGCTACATTAATCCAAGACATCTCATTAGCCCTTATATAATATCAAAATCAAAAGATTTACCTGCCTGAATCACACGTATAGTTCTATTCTTTAGTGGATCAGCATTTTGAATATGTATAAATAAGAAATCTGCTAAGGGGTCAAATAATTCCTTTGTTAGAACATTCAAGACACCTCGCCCACCATGTTGTCTATTTACTTTATCAACTAAAGTTTGCAATGCTTTGTCTTCATTTTCAAAAACGAATGCATTAATCTTCCATTTTTCAATTAAACGGTTTTCTAATGGCTTAAGTTTAGCTCTTGCAATATTCTTAAGAACATTATCATCTTCCATAAAATTAAATGGAATAATGTTAGCTTCGCCGATACGTCCCAATAATTCTGGACGTTTAAGCTCTTTTTTAAAATGTGTTTGGACTGCAATTTTAAATTGTTCAGCTACAGTGTCAGGTGATGAAGGAACTATATCGCTAGCTCCAATATTTGAAGTAAAAACAATGAACGTATCAGAAAATGATATTGTTTCGCCTTTACCATCTGTTAAACGACCATCTTCTAGAATTTGTAGAAACTTGTCTAAAATACGTGGATGTGCTTTCTCGATTTCATCGAATAGTAACAATGAAAATGGGCGTGATTTCACAGCATTTGTCAATTGCCCCCCTTGCTCATAACCAACATAACCTGGAGGAGCTCCAACTAAACGCTGATCTGCATGTTCATGATTAAACTCCGACATATCAAAGCGGATACATGCTTCTTCATCCCCAAACAAAAATTCTGCTAAAGCTTTCGCTAATTCAGTTTTACCAACACCTGTAGGTCCCACAAAAAATAGGACTCCTTTTGGAGTTTTTGCTTTGGCTGAGTGCTGTAATCCTGATAATCCTGTATAAGCACGTATTAAAATTTTATTTACAGCTTCAACCGCTTGATCCTGTCCTTTTACTCTTAGTTTTAGCTTATTTTTAGTATCCTTCAGCTTAGCATGATTTAGCTGTTCCCAAGGAGATTGGCGCTTGCCATACTGATAGAGTGATACAAGACTATTTATTGATAAAGTTTCATCCTGTTGACGTGATAGCCTTGCCATATTATAGATATCACGAATCGTTAATCCATCTGTTAAAGTCACAAAATCTCTAAAGCCTTGACTTGAAGAACTAAGCTCTTCTTGAACTTGAAATACAAAGTTAAGCAAAGAGATGGCTCGCTCCCGTTCTATAATACTTGGCAATGGAATATTTATTTCGCTAAACAAAGGGTTATTCAAATAAAGACTTGGAGGTAGCACTATGGAACCTGAGCATAGAAATATGAATAAACTTTGCGGCTTATCCATTTCTGTTGCAACCATGTTCGGATCAGCATCACGGATACTTTTCGAGATCTGTTGCAACCATGCCCTTTCAGCATCACTTAAGCTATTTATTTGTCCGAAAAGATAATTGGACCAATCCACAATAAATGCAATTTTCAATTTTGATTGCAAGATTACTCGCTCAGCAACAGCAAAAAAATCTTTCGGCGTGAGTTCTCTTTGACCAACATTTTGTTGCTGTGCATGATTTGTGCTCGGCTCTCCCATATCATATTCATCCCCACCAAGATCATCCTGTTGCTGACCAATATTTTCTAAATCTGACCATTGCTCAGGGGAAACTCCCGAAATCCCCCCAACACGTGAGTAGTAAACAACATACTGGAAACCCTGTTTTTTTAATGTTTCGGTAATAATTTGATTAATTGGTTTTAATTCCTGCATAGCAGAAAATGATAGATCTATAATATTGCCGGATATAACGATTGCACGTCGAATCAATGACTGTCGTTGAAAATTATCTAGCCAAGAATTTATATATGAAGTGTGCATCTTTACGTTCTTCTATTATTTCATTAGTGATGGTTCACATTGTGTGGAGAAATTGGCTTCATTTCCTGATCCTCATCATCTGGATTGGACCAAACTACTCTTTCATCAGATAAGTCAACTCCATAAATCTCTGATAATCGAGGTAGGACTTTAACCATATCTTCTTTACAAGATTGTCCTCTATAGTTATCGAATTCATAACGAACTTTGCCATCAAGCTCGATTTTAAACTTAGCCTGATTTCCAGAAGGACGTCTTGCCTGAATCACCACAATATCTTCTGAATCATTTTTCGTACGTTGCGGTTTCAAGACACTGAAACCTGCATGCTGAAGTGATTCATAAACAGCTTTTACCATTTCACGACGGATACTTTCATCTTCCATAGCTTTGTCAGCTTTGTGAATTAGACTCTTTACTTGCTCAAACGATGCTGTTGGCTGATTCAACTCTATGTTCAGATCTGCATTCAATGTCTGAGTATAAGAGATAGGTAAATTTAACTGTTTTACTTCTTCAACTAATTGCTCAAGCATTTCTTTTGTTGCTTCCTGCTGTGCTTCTTGAATATCAACTTCTCGTCTTTTTTTAGCTTTATTTTCAGCATCTTGCTTAATATTTAGCATGTCGCTTCGGATTTTATCTGGTGTATATATACTATTTTTAACAAATATCTTTTGCTTTAAATTAGATAACTCCTTAAGTGCTAAATTTCTAGAGTATTTATCCGTCCATGTTCCCCATACTTCTTGCCAAGTCTTGTGTAATATTTCGTGTTCTTGAAGTAACCTTTCCTGCTTTTCTCTTTCACGTTCCAATCTCTCGTATTCAGCATTTTTCTCTTCAACTTGTGCTAATTGCCTTGCAATACGTGGTAAAGCATGAATCCGCTGTCCAACTTGAATGCTTAATTCACGTGCTTCGAAGGCATTTCTAGTCGCCATTGATCGAATTTTACTGATATGTGATTGGATAACGTAAATATCTTCACGCACAAATTGCTCAAGCCCCTGATTAATAAGATCATTAATAAGATTTTCATACCTTTCAACATACTGTAGCGTTGCTTCTTTAACACGTTTCTGAGCAATTTCTCTTTCTCTCTGTAGTCGATATCGTCTTTCATGAATAGCACTCATATATTTCCCTCAAATGTATAAATTTAATGATCCTGTGCTTGTACATTCACTGATTTTGCTAAATTGCAAAGATTTTTATCTAAACTAAATAGTTGTGCTGAATTTAGTCGATGATATAGCGCAATTGACAAAATTTGTTCATCTGCACTCAATTTATCTTTAGGCTTAGACTTATTGATAAAATGGCCTAACTCAAAATGACTATCCTCTAAGTGCTCTTCTGGCAGTTGTTGAATCATGCGAATTGCCTGTCTCGCTTGTTTTACACTTTCAGTTTGCTCATCACCATTACCCCGTTTAAGACCATCTAATTCATGTAATGTAATTTGTGGAATAATGACAAATTTTTCTTTAGCAATATGCTCAAGCTTATCACTATGTCGCATTAAATAACTGGTATCAAAAATTGCAACAGGTCTTTCATCATCTCTTTTAGGTGCAAAATTCTGTTCTATTTGTTGTTTTAGTAAGGTGAGACCAATAAATTGTTGATGTATTTTTTTACAGTTTTTTAAAAAATTTGAAATTTTCTGATTGACTTTCTCATAAGCGTTTAACCAACGATCGAGTACAGCCATATCCCTTGCAGTAATCTTACTAATATCCATTTTGTGTTGAACAGTAACTTGTTGGAATAACTCAGGATGGATTCGGCTCTTTAATTCTTTATTAATTTTAATCAAGGGCTCAAAATTCGGATCAAATTCCGTCTTTGAAATGCTACCTTTTTCAAAAGCTGTATCTAAAATTTGTGCCAGTAAGGCTGAATCTAACCAAATTTTCTTCAATTCAACATTTGGGAAAATCCTTCTAAAATAATTAAGATCTTCAATTGTTTCCAAGGTTTGAATTTTATCTTTCCATAAGATGCTTTCTAGACCGACTTTATGAGTTTTTATCATGTCCTCATGTAAACTGTAAGCTTGTTTGGCAGTCAAGAAAGGTGAATATTCAATTAGATTTGATTCAGATAAAAAACACCGTGCAAAGACCAAGGGAGCTAATTGATTGACATTAATCGATTGCAACAATCTTGTTTTTAATTTATCCCATATTTCCTGATCCTTTAGCTGTAATTGTAATGCAACCTCTCTAGGCTGTTTAGCATGATATATTTCAGTATTACCTTGAAAAACAACTGAGCTTTCAAGATAACGATCAATATACAATGCTCGAAATCCTGGTACGGGATTAAAAAACATTGGAATAGTTAAAGTTTTACCACTGATCTTAGGGGTTAAGCATTGTTGAGATAAAATAATTTTATATCCCGGTACAACCTGATTTGGACTCTCATTTAAATATACGCTTACTTTTGCAGCAGGCATTTTCAATTCATTCTCAGGTAAACTCGCCCCAAGGACTTGCTGCCAATCTATTTTTGGTAAATCATTTTCTACTGTTTGAAATACTGATGAAATAATATTATCCCAAAGTACTTCTGATTCAGCCTGTTTGAGCCATGCTGCAAATTTTGAAGCACTCTCATCATTTCCAAGTACATGAACATCTATATTTGCATTTTGATCTAAACTAATCTCTATAGCTAAATCTTGCCAAATAATTCGTTCGATTTCAGGTTCAATTTTAGTGACTTTAACATTAGGTTTTTTCCATGCAAATGTCTTTTCATCTGCACTATTAACAAGATCCCTAATTAATTGACCCATTTGATCTAAACTTGCAGGGAAAATATCCGTAGATAACGTAATTTGTTCGTCACTCTTATATTTTGCCCAATGATTTTTAGCCTTCACTAAATTTTGAAGCAATGGGTCATAATGGCAAGGAACCACCTCTGTTTTAGGGGTAGACGGCATTTGATTGCTATGAAAAAGATCTCGCCCCAATTTAGTTACCTTAAGCTGGTTAACTCTTATATCCTTTAAATAACCAGAAACGCTTTCCAACACATCGTTATTCACCATTGTTTCTAAGGCATTTACTAAAAAATTTTGTTCGATTTTAAAAACTTCGCAAATTTGATTCAAATTAAAATCGCCTAATTTTTGCTGATGTAGTATGGTAAGATTTAAAATTAATGCTTCAAAAACTGTAGGTTTACGAATTGATTGATAACGGATAGCAGACTCTACTTTATAAATTGGTAGCCATACTTTATTTTGAATCAATGGGGTATTCATTTATCTTCTATCTTCCAAGTTTAATATTTAATTTTAGTAAAAAGATTCTATTAATTAGAGCATGCCTGCATAAACTCTTCGACTGAAGAAACACGTGCTTCTCGATCAAGTCTTTCAAAAATATCTTTATATATTTTCTTTGTACTAGATCCATCTTTATCCATATTAGGCAAAATGACATCGCGCATTTCTAGCATATTTCTAGCGCCAAATACCATAAGTAAATTTTGAGCACGGGACATCGCTACATTAATAAATTCAAATCTTGCTACATTTGCATGGGACGATCGACGATACGTTTTTTCCTTACCATCATTTCGCACTAGACTGATTAAAATAATAGGCTTTTCTTTACCCTGATAACGAATGACTGTATTGATTTCTACATCAATCGAATCAAATTTTAAATTACCCTGATTAACACTTTTGATTGCGTCACGAATGACACGGCACTGAGCTTGATAAAATGAAACAACACCTACTTTCTGTTTACCATTTGGGGAGTTTGAACTAAATCCATGTTTTCGCATTTGCTCATTAATACTAACTAAAGTTTGTGCTATCAATTTGGCTTCCATAGGGTTCGTACTGCGCTCTTCATCTAGGCATGCCATACCTTTTTCATCGGTAGATGTATCAACCCAAAGTAAATGGTTATCTGTGCCAATCAATTCGTTATATTTGCTCTTAAATGTTACAAAATGTCGTCTATCCTGAACAGGATTACCACAAATTAATTGATTTTCATAAAAATAATTAATCATTTTCATGATTTGCGGATGCATACGAAACTGCACAGTTAAACGTTCACGTAAAGTTTCAGGTGCTTTTTCAAAAAGTTCTTTAAATAATGATGCTGTCACCATCTTTTCATAACGTTTAAAATTTTCTTTTGTAAGTAAAGTATCACGTGTACCTTCTTCTATCTCTTCATTCACTATATCCTCAAACGTATTTGAGGCATCCTGACTTTCTTGAAATAATGGAGGTAATTGTCGATGATCACCCACTAAGATAGCTTTACGCGCACGCATCAGTGGTAACAATAGCTCTAAAGGTGTTGCTTTTGATACTTCGTCAATAATTACTACATCGAAACCATCGAGACCAGCCTCTGTCAGTGTTTGCTCTCTTTCGTTGCAAGAAATCGCAACCAAATTACAACTTGCAGGGTAAATGTCCTGTAATTGCTCCCAATCTTGATTCGCTTGATCTTTCTCTTGAAGAATTGCTCTCCATTGCTCAAATAGTGGCTGCCATGCCTGATCACTTTCATATGATTTGTTAAACTCTTCCTCTAAATTGTTTAAATGCTGTTTAATTGCGTCTAACGCTGATGAAAAATCAAAGCCAGATGCAAAATTTTGTAATTTCAGATGTTCATCTCGCTTATCATTTAAAGCACGGTAATGCGTCTGTAACAATTGATACTGCTCACGCAAATTTTCTACTTGTGCTTGCTCATGCTTTACTCCCTCATCATTAGGTACAGCTGTATCAATTTGAGCTATCGTATTATTTAAGCCAATTAAAATTATTGATAATTTATTATGATAATCTTTCTTTATACCTCTTAACACTTCCAAACGACTGCTTAAAATTTGAGAAAGTTCTCTCGCATCATCGACATGTACAAATCGTTCTGAATCATTAAATAGTGTATAACATGGATGTGTTAACCCATCAGAACTCAGTTTTAACTCTCTCAATTCTCGACGCTTACTTATCCATAAATCACGTGTTTCATCTGAATCATCTATTTCCATTTGATCAGATAAACTATTAATTTCTTGATTCAAAGCTTGTATCCGCACTTGTGTTTCGATACTCAATAATGTGCCTTGACCCGCTTGATTCAAACGCTGAATATCGTTATTTATTTGCTCTAAATTAGCTTCAAGCTGTAACCAAATATCAAATAAAGCATTTAATATCAGCATTTGAGATGCAGGGTTAAATTTATAGTCATTCCAGCTAAATGGGACACTCACATCCGCTTTCGACATCAAAAACAATATTTCAGCTAAAGCATGGGTTTCTTGCGGTAGCTGTATATTTTGAGGTGCTGGACCACTCTGTGTTAGAAAGGAAGATAACTGAACTAATTCTTGTTTTAAATGCAATTTTTGATCATGTTTTTGTAGTTCTTGATCGTATTTTTTCTTCTCAAATTTCAATAATTCAGTATGATGACAATCATCTTCTTTAATTTTTAATAACTTCTTTTCAGCATTTTGAATATCTTGTAGCAAAAATTTGGCTTGCTCTAACCATTTTTTTAATTGATCAATATTATTTTTCTTCTCGCGAAAAGGCATCAAGAAACGTTGGTCAATGTCTTCAGATAACGCATCATAATGCCGAGCAAGTGCTTGCTCACCCGTAAATCGTTTTCCATCATCAGTGATTTTGCTGCGTCCACGAGTCTCTTTTGCTAATCGAATTGCACGCAATTCAGGTTTATTTTTAATGCGTGATAAAGCATTATCAATTGCATCATGAGCTTGACTTGCAAGTAAAACAGTCTGTCCTTGTTTGGTAAACTGAAGAATTGCTTCCGCAATAACAGTCGTCTTACCTGTACCCGGAGGGCCTTGGATCAAACATAAATCAGGTGCGGACAACATTTTTTTGACAGCACTTTGCTGAGCAGGATTTAATTGGTCATTGTACCAATGGTCTACTTCTAAAATTCGATGAGGTTCTTTCGCTTGAGTAATATCGAACAAATAACTCGATAGGTATGGAGAATAACAATTTTCATTTTGTTTAAGATTGTGGATACTACGCTCTTGACGTTTCAGCAGCGCCCAATCACCTACAAGTGAAAAAGATATAAATCCCTGATCTGGAATATTTTTAACAAATTTTTCTAAAATTTCTTGATTATTAAACAAAGTTTCCTCATCAGTTGATTCAGTATCAATGCCATCAAGTCTATTTTTCCAATCTTCACTAATATCAACACGTAACCAAGCATATGCCGCCTGATTGCAAGAAAACTCTGACTCTTTCATTATTTGCTGTTGGGCTGAATCCAACTTAGAGTAATACACAGCCTCAAGAGTTTTCTTTCCACGTGAAATCTGCCCTAACTCCAAGCTCGATTTTTGTGGTTTTTTATCATTTTCGAGTTCAGGTAAAGAGAATTTCCAATCATTTTCTGAAATATTAAGATCAAATAATTGCAAATTTTGGCGTAAAAAACCTCTTCTTGCATCTTCTAAATAAACGGTATCAGGAGCTACTACCAACAGTTTTAATTGGCAATTTTTATAATCATAATCATATCCAATATAACGTAAGCCTTTAGTTTTTTTGCTAATTAGCCGACGTTTAAATTGTAGAAACGAAGACCAATTTTCAAGTCTTTGGCTTGTTAAAACAGAAATTTTAGGTAAATCGTTTGCTAGTTGACGGTTTAATACATTTGGAACATTTCGCTCAGGAAACTCATCTTCATTAAGTTGTTTATAAGCACATTCAATCTCGTGTTCATATTCTGTCGCCTCTGTATCATTATGAGTAATCATAATTTTTTCAGGTATGAACCACGGTGAATTCGTAGTTACTTTCCAATAGCCAATTACTGCAAACGTACTTTTGGTATCGAGATAGTCAATGAATTCAGGATGTTCTGGAATACGTAAAGAAAGATTTACCTTTTGGTAAGATTTATCCACTAAAGATAAGTTTGCAACATACCCCGCAGTTTCAATCGTAGGGAAAAATAATGATAAGAAATGATCTACTTTATCCTCAACGCCTTCAAATAGTTTTCCTAATTCCGGTTTAAACTTAATAATATGATTTAAATTTTTTTTTAATTTATTATTAATATCTTCATGAGTGGATTTTTTCCAAAAAAGTGTGGCAGTCATATTTTCTTTTCCATTTGTATACTGACAATCAAAAAAACTCTCTAATTTGTTATGTAGATACTCCTCCAATTTTTAGGAAAATCTATCTAATTACTCAGCCCTCAATAAATAAGTTTAGGAATCAAAATTAAGCAAGCTGTCAAGTGTGCGGCTGACTTTCATCAAACCTAGTTCCAACACCCACACATAAATCAAGGCCAAAAATTCCCACAGGTGGGGCTGAAAATGGCGAATGTTCTGGCTAGCCTTTGGTCTAAGCGCAATATCCTTACTCCTTCTACCATTGCTCCTTTTAAGTCTTTGTCTACCACTACGGTGTGTATCGCTACATTAACTGAGCCAATGTGCGTGTTCCAAAGCGGGGAACCAAAGTGTGACCATCTTAAGGGTTACCTGACCTATCGTATGATATGGAGTTATTGTCAAATCTGGTGTATGGCATTCAGACCGCTTTCTCTGTTGATTGCTTGCCTTCCTGCTTGCCATCGTTGAAGATGACGTTATTGACCACCAAGGTCAACAAGTTGAATCCTTTAATCCGGCGCCAACGCCTTTGGGCCGTTTCCAGTAATTTGTATACCATCGCCAACGTGGTTTCTCTGGAGCCGTAGTTTTTGGCCCGTTTACTACGCAACCTTACGGTGGGCAAACGTGGATTCAATCGGGTTAGTGGTGCGGATGTGCGTCCAATGCACATCTGGAAAGTCATAGAATGCCAACAACTCTTCCTCATCCTTCAACAGCTTATTAATGGCTTTTGGATATTTGTCACCAAAGCGAGCCGCTGTTTGTTTGAAAGCTTGTTCTGCGCTTTCTTTGGTTTCGGCTATCCAAATTTCTTTCAAAGCTTCCCGCAGTTTGCCTTGTATCGATTTGGGTACCGCCGCCAACACATTTGCGGTTTTGTGTACCCAACAACGCTGATGTTTGGTATCTGGATAAGATTTGGACATCGCATTCCAAAAGCCCAATGCACCATCATCGACCGCCAATTTAGGGCTGGTATCCAAACCCCTCACGCAAGCCCGTCAGCACTTCCAACCAGCTGGTTTCGGATTCTCGGTAACCATCTTCAACCGCCACCAATTCTTTATGTCCTTGATCGGTCAATCCAACGATGACCAGCAAACACAATCTGTCGTCCAATCTCACATTGCTGTAAATGCCATCGGCCCACCAATACACATAGCGTTTACCCTTTAAATCTCGCTGACTCCATTACCGATGTTCATCCGTCCAATGTTGCTTTAAACGACTGATGGTACTGGCTGACAAGCCTTGGGCCTGCTCTCCCAATAAAGCCGCCAAAGCTTGTTGGTGGTCTCCCGTCGAGATGCCTTTCAAATACAACCACGGCAGCAATTCTTCAATGCTTTTGGTGCGTTTCAAATAAGGCGGCAACAATTGACTGTTGAAACACGCACCCGCGCCACTGCGATTTCGCACCTTTGGCACTTTCATCTTCACATCACAAATGCCGGTCTGCACTGTTCGTTCCGGCAAATAACCATTCCTGACCAATGCTTGGCGGCCATCGGGCAGTCTCTTGGGTGAGTGTTGCTCCAGCAAAATCTGCAATTCGGTGTCAACCGCTTTGGCAATCAACTCCCTGGCTCCCTGTCGCAACAAATCAGTCAATGAGTCATCGAACGTTTGCTGTGGTTGTACGAATGCATTTAGGTTAGAATCAGTCATGGCGTATTCCTTTTGTTGGTTGAAATCTTTGGTCGGAAATCAATCAACAGGATACGCCTTCTTCATTTGTACGTCATACACCAGAAATGACTATAGCTCCATACCTAAGCACCCAACACAAAGCTTTTTTAAGGTGGTGACGAAAACTTTGACACCGTATTCACTCAGGGTACCGAGTTTGCCTTTGCTGATGCATTCCACCTCAGGAGCATGAAGGGCGTACAACTTGTTTTTTCTTGGAGTTTTTGGGTGATGATACGCTAGGTAAAACCCAAGTAGGCCAGCCAGGTGTTGTCGGCCTGGTTCGCTCACCAAATCTTTTTGCCGATTCAGCTCTCACCAAATACGCACAACTCGAGAACTCAAGGCACGTCAATGCTAGTTCATCCACTTGAGTTGCTTAGTATAGACGTAGCAGTCTACTTGACTTACCAAGCTTGGCAATTCTCGGTTGTAATTTTGACGTAATTTCAGACCGAATTGGTCTACGACTTTGACCAAATACTGGCGACTGCACTCCAAGTAAATGCGAATCGCTAGGAAAAGCCATTGCTTTGGCATCACTGCGGTATCGGAAATAACAATTAAATTCTTTTTCATACTGAATTACAGGATTATTCAGCTCCGACTAATTACACAACATTGCAGTGCTCAACGAGCTATAGTCATTTCTGGTGTATGACGAACAAATGAAGAAGGCGTATCCTGTTGATTGATTTCCGACCAAAGATTTCAACCAACAAAAGGAATACGCCATGACTGATTCTAACCCAAATGCATTCGTACAACCACAGCAAACATTCAATGACCCATTGACCGATTTGCTGCGTCAGGGAGCCAGGGAGTTGATTGCCAAAGCAGTTGAAA